>Ga0209082_1000173_pt1 | contig 31515 bp, 31 predicted proteins | sample ColdCreekSource_FD_184127 | JGI IMG/M metagenome (GOLD analysis project Ga0209082, IMG submission 184127) | Groundwater microbial communities from Cold Creek, Nevada to study Microbial Dark Matter (Phase II) - Cold Creek Source (SPAdes) (version 3) | ecosystem: Environmental > Aquatic > Deep... | reverse complement strand
GTAAAAGTTTAGTCAAAAATTTCGACCGCACGCTCAAACGTGCCAATGCCAAGCTCCAGCTATGTTTTATTCGGCTGATGCTCAAACGACTAGCTGCCGTCTAAAAAGATCTCAAATGGGTTCTATAGAAGCACCCATATGTACGATATAAGCTATCGCGATCACTAGCGCAATTCTTGTCTCTCACTCGACCAGTCCTACTAGGTCTCGCCCAAAAGTCTTCCTCAACTAACGCGATCGCTTCAGCAAAAGTCAGTTGATCGTTGGCTAAGGCGTTTTTTTCGAGTATCTCGGACTCATACCATTGTTCAAACTCAGTCTCTGATGAAGATTCTTTAAGCTTGAATGCTACCTTATGAGCTTTGCTTAAAGCGGATACCATACCGTCAAGAGTGAAGCTACAGTTACAGCCTTTACTCTTGGATTTATCACCTACTTTAAACTTCAATACGATTGTCTTGTTGTATTTATTCTGAAGCGACACCCCTTTTGGCGTCTGTTTCTGATATCGCTTAAAATCAGCTAACAAAGCTTCGTAACCAACTTCATGATTATAATCCTTACCCATTTTGTACCCAAAATTGCTCTAAACAATAGTTGGTATACATCTTGGTTAACGCGATAGCGTTGATAGAGGTCTAGACTTGGGTTCGATTCCCGCCGCCCGCTGTCATAATCATTTATTCGCACGACCGGACTTTCTGCCGCATCTGTAGCTCGAAAACTAAGCTTCTTGCTCAAAACTTGCTCATTTCTGAATATACCTCCCTTTCACGCTACGGGTAAATTAGTAAGCTTTTACCCCTATTAAATAAAGCTGTTGCGCTAAAACGGAAAAAGAGATTGGGCATAATACCTCAATCTCTTTAGTGCATTACGTTCATCCCGATAAACCGCATCCAGAATTATGGATTTAATGAGATTGGCGTAGCGGATACTCATCGTCGGCAAGGCTTGGGAAAGCGATTATTGCGTGCGGTGTTTGATGTTGGACGAGAGTTGGGTTGTACTGAAGCTTGAGTCCTGAGCGATCGCGAAAACACGGCGGCTATGCAGCTTTACTCGGCTGTTGGCAATTCGGAAACACCAACCGACCATGTAATGTTTGCGTTTCATTTGGAGTAATCAAATTCATGACTACCAAAGCATCAGTGTTTATTGCCACAAGCCTTGACGGCTTTATTTCAAGGCTCGATGGAAACATCGACTGGCTCGATCAGGCAAATACTGCTGTCCCAAATGGCGAAGACTGCGGCTACAAGGCATTCATGGAAACTGTTGATGTGATTGTCATGGGTCGGAATACCTTTGAGCAAGTGTTGACCTTTGGTGAATGGCCATACGAAGACAAGCAGGTTGTAGTTTTATCCCGAAAGGGTCTTGTAGTCCCCGATGGGATCAGGAAAACCGTATCGGTTTCATCCGAGGTTCTGGAGTTGTTAGTCGAAAGGCTATCATCGGAGGGCGCGCAACACCTGTACGTCGATGGCGGACAAACCATTCAGAGTTTCCTAAGTGCGGGTTTGCTCAGCGATCTCACTATTACAGTCATACCAATCCTTCTGGGGACAGGAAAACCGCTCTTCGGGTCGATCAAGTCGGATGTTGTACTCACGCATCTATCTACACAAGCTTACACTTTTGGGTTCGTTCAGAGCAAGTATCGTATTGCTAAAGACGCATAATCCTCTGGACAAGTAACAGTCTTTAACGTTCATCATCCCACTCGAGGAACTATTATGAAGATTACTGCTTCAGCCATCTCACTCAATGTCGATGATGTTACAGCATCAGCCACATTCGTCAAGCAACACTTCGGCTTCAGCGAAGATATGTCAGCCGACGGTTTCGTGTCGCTTTCCAGGCAGGACGCTGGTTTTAATCTTATTTTCCTTCGTACTGGGCTAGAAAGTTTTAAACCGACCCATATGCGCGGACAACGAGCGGACGGTCTGCTCATCGCCTTCGTGGTGGATGACATCGATCGCGAATACGCCCGATTGCAAGTAGAAGGTGTGGCAATTACAACAGCGATCAAAACCGAACCCTGGGGTGAGAGGTTCTTTCAGGTCACCGACCCAAACGGTGTCGTGATTCAACTCGTTCAGTGGATTACCGAGCCAGATCCACAGCCATGAGCTTGTTGGCGATCGCTAATTCTTGGTCTAAACAAATAACGATATATCGCGATATATTGTTATACTAAATTCAGTTAATTCAGAATTTACCTATGTTTAGAAACTTCTTGTTTTACTTTCCGACATTGGCATGGGCAGGAGACGATTGCAACGAGCCGGGTCTTGATCGTTTTTTGTTCCAGCATAGCAAGCATCACAATCGAGATCGTAGTCGGCATCACGGTGGACATCGCAATAATAATCATGAGTGGGGAGATGAACAACGGACTCGCCGAGGTAATATCAAATTTATCCTGTTGGAACTTCTGTCAGATCGTCCCAATCATGGTTACGACCTTATCAAAGAAATGGAAATCCGCTATGGTCAATTCCGTCGTCTCAGTCCCGGCTCAGTCTATCCAACCCTTCAAATGCTGGAAGAAGGTGGCTACTTAAAGAGTGAAAAGCAAAGTGGCAAGAATGTTTACACCATTACTGATGAAGGCAAAGCATTGCTGTTAGAGCGTTCCCAACAAAATACTTCAGATGCTTCTTGCGATATTTTCAATGTGCCTTTAGAGTTCAGCGAATTGCGGAATGCGGCAACTGAGCTAACGGCTGTTGTGACCCAGGTAGCCCGTAGTGGGAATACAGCTCGAATGAATCGAGTGCGTGAATTGCTAGAGCAAGTTAAACGGGACATTCACGCAATGCTATCAGAACAGTAAATTGAGGAATCTGATTCTTGTGCCACTATCACAATCTTGCTACCAATTTTCACACTTGTTGGCAGGCTCTCTCTCAAAGTGAATACAATTAGAGTCAGACACATTGGGTTTGTATCATGAAGACGATCGGTATTCATCAGACTAAAACGACCCAATTGCCGATCTTGTCTAGTCAAGATCGCGGTTGGGAACATATTTTAGTCGAGCAATTCCAACACCCTCCAGGTGAAACGGAGTGTCATTTAAGCGACGAACACTCTATTTGCCTGTCTCTTGCCCCTCGTCCAGTTCCCTTGCTGCTAATGCAGGGCAGCAAGATACGATCAGGACTGTACGCAAAAGGCGACATTTCGATAACGCCTGCCAAGACACCGTTTTTTGCCCGTTGGGATGGAGATGATCATTTCTTGCAGATTCGCATTGCCTCTGGTTTCATTCAGAGCGTTGCCCAAGAAGCTCTTGCTATGAATCCAGATCGGCTTGAATTACTATCCGAATTTCGGATTCGCGATCGCCAGATCGAATCACTGGGTATAATGTTGCTCTCTGAACTCCAACAGGAAAATTTAGGCGGTAGGCTCTACATTGAATCACTGGCGAATGTTTTGGCAGTGCATTTACTCAGACAATATTCTGTTTCCCAACCTCGGCTAGCAATTTACGAGGGTGGCTTAAGAGAACGTCAATTGCTTCGGGTCTTAGAGTATATTAACGAACAATTGGAGCAAGACATCAAACTTGCGGATTTAGCTGCATTACTGGACATCAGCCAATTTCATTTCAGCCATCTATTTAAGCAGTCGATGGGTACATCTCCCTACCAATACTTGATCCAGCAAAGAGTAGAACGAGCAAAGCAGTTGTTAAAACAAACAGAGCGATCGATTATGGACATTGCTTTAGATTGTGGGTTCAACAGCCACAGCCATTTAAGCAAACAGTTTCGGCAACTTACAGGCGTGACACCGAAAGCTTACAGAGTGAATTAAACAGAGCGAATTAAACAACCATGCGACCAAGCTTGCCGAACGGAGATGACCTTTGCCAACCAACCGATAACGTAGACCTCCGTTTCAGTGCAGCAACTTGTTAGGCAGTTTAATGCAAAATAGTAATAGTGTGTTACGATTAATGCAGGCTAAGTTCTAATCAAAACTCAATTAGGCTCTGAGATTTCCGCTGCAAAATCTACATTACTTAGGCTTTTCAAAGGATTCACTAAATTATGTAGCCTCTGCTGCACAGGGTTTTTATTATTTTTATTAAATGTGAAGAAATTAAAGGCTTCAAATTAGACAAAGTTTATGCGAGTTTTTCGCATGTGGATAAAACCCTAGATTTTAGAGAGGCTTAGCAACTTCAAAAAAGTCTCTTGAAGGTTTAGGAAAAAATTGAAGGAAATTAATTTAATGGCGATTGTAAAAGAAACGGCTTTAGTTTACTGTGAAAATCAATTTGGTTTAGTAGATGGCAAAACAGCTGCGGGTCTGGTTCGCCACTCCGAAATATATAACATTGTTGGTGTTATTGATAGCTCATTAGCTGGCAAGGATGCAGGGGAAGAATTAGGCGATCAAAAGAATAATATTCCTATTTTTGCCAATTTAGATCAAGCTTTAGGTAAACTTGCAGAAGTTCCCAACTGCTACATTTATGGGAAGGCTCCCTTAGATGCTTATATATCCACGGTCGAAAGGCTTCTAATCTTAGAAGCTATGTCAAAGGGAATGGATATTATTAACGGTCTTCATCAATTCTTCTCCGAAGATCGAGAATTTGTCAATATGGCTGTGAAGTGCGGCATCCAAATTAAAGACATTAGAAAACCGCCGCAATTAAAAGATCTACATGTCTTTACGGGCCAAATATCTAGAGTAAATGTTCCTGTCATTGCCGTATTAGGTACCGATTGCGCCTGCGGAAAAATGACTACCGCAGTGGAACTAAACAAAGCCTTAAATAACCTGGGCATAAAATCAGTAATGGTTGCAACAGGGCAAACTAGCTTAATGCAGGGGTCAAAGTATGGTGCGTCAATGGATGCTCTTGTTTCCCAATTTGCGATAGGTGAAATAGAAAATGCCGTCGTTCAGGCTTTTGATTATGAAAATCCCGATCTTATTTTAGTCGAGGGACAAAGTGCAGTCAGCCATCCTGCCTTTATGAGTTCTGTAGGTATTTTAAAGGGAAGTATGCCCGATGGCGTTATCCTTCAACACCCTCCCGCCAGAAAATTCCGTTGTGATTTTCCTCATTTAGCTATGCCTACTGTTGAGAGTGAAATTCAACTGATTGAAGCTATATCTCAATCTCAGGTTCTTGCGATCGCTTTAAGCCATGAAAACCTTACAGATCAAGAAATTCAAAAGGTAATTAAAGATTATGAAAATCGTTTTGGATTGCTAACGACAGATGTATTGAATTACGGATGCCAAAAACTCGTTCAAACTTTATGCAATCATTTTCCAAAGCTGGATCAAAAAATTAAACAAGAGAGTTTGAAAACCATTCCTTTTCCTCTATTGGCGATGAGGTAGACGCAAAACGTCTGGATAGATTTGTTTTGTTTCTTAGGAACGCAGACAAGCAAGTTGACTCGTTGGTTTTCATAGGAGTTTGACTGTCTAATCAAACAAACCTTCTACATTTTGTCGAAAGGCTATTAAGGCGTGAGTTGCCTGAAACTGCTTCAGGTCTTCAAGCAATTGGTCAGATGTCTCTGGCGTAACGATAGTTTTGACTTCAATATTGGTGTTATAACCAGCCATATCTCCCATACGTTTACCATGACTACCTGCACCCTGCGCTGGAATAATCGTGTAGCCTGATGCACCTAATGTTTGTAGCAACTTGATCAAGCGGTCTTGCAAAACTGCTTCACAGATGATCGTCACAACCATACCCTGTTGAAAAGAAGAAGACATAATATAATTCCCTTTGCAGTGAGTGGCTAACATTAATTAGCTCTAAAACTATACCCTACAATATATCTTCATTCAGCCATAATTTTTTGTTCTCTTTCCAATCAATAATCTAAAAAAACAAGATGTGTGATCGATCGATCAGTGAAAATTAAAAGCCCGTAGTAAAAGAAATCACCGCGATCGCTACTATAAATTAGGCTTTTGTTCTGCATACTATGTTACATTTAGAGTAGACAAAATTTCCCATAAAAATATCCCTCAGTTAAGGTCTGAGATTCCCCCTACGTTTACCAGCCTACCTGAGCTTAAAAAAGACTGCGATCTAAGCAGAAAAATCTTTATGAGATCGCTTTTCAAAGCTGAACTGAAAAATCCAACGAGAAAGTTTAGAAACATTTCCTTTATTGCCGATGAGGTAGACGCAAAACGTCTGGATAAAATAGATGAAAGCGTTACTACCAAGAATAGAAATTGCCCTATCTCAAATACGGCATAATGCTCGGATGCTATCCGAACTGTATGGACAACAAGGAATTTCCTTAATGGGAGTCTCCAAAGCAGTACTAGGAGATCCTTCGATTGCCGAGGCAATGATTCAAGGTGGAGTAAAATTTATTGCCGATTCTCGCCTTGAAAACCTTCAAAAAATGAAAAATGCTGGAATATCGGCTCAGTTTGTTCTGCTACGCACCGCTTTAAGTCAGGCAGAATCTGTGATTAGAAATGCGGATATCAGTCTCAATACTGAACTTGAGACGGTAAAAGAACTTTCTCGTTATGCAAATATACATAATAAAATCCATCAAATAATTATTATGGTAGAGTTGGGCGATTTGCGAGAGGGCATACTTCCTGGCGATCTTTCTCAATTCATTAAAGAAATTCTTGACCTACCAAATATCAAAGTTCTGGGAATTGGCTGTAATTTGGCTTGTTATGGTGGAATCAAGCCGAACAACCAAAAAATGCATGAGTTATCTGAATTGGCTGATGCTATTGAAAAAGAATTTCAGATTAATTTGGAAATAATTTCGGGCGGAAATTCGGCAAACTATCAATGGTATGAATCCGCACAAAAAGTTGAGAGAATTAACAACCTACGTATAGGTGAATCGATTCTTTTAGGTTGTGAAACTGTCAACCGAAAAGCAATTCCGGGTTTGCACACCAGCGCATTTAAGCTAATTGCTGAAGTGATTGAGTCTAAAGATAAGCCATCTTTGCCATTTGGAGAAATCTGCCAGAATGCCTTTGGAATTGTTCCCACCTTTCTTGATCGAGGCATTCGACGGAGAGTTATTGTTGCTTTGGGAAGGCAGGACATTTTAGTATCTGGTTTAAAACCAGTTCAATATTTGGGTCAAGATCTGGAAATACTAGGATCTAGCAGCGATCATGTTGTTCTCGACAGCAACAACTATGATTTAAAGATTGGAAGTGAAGTGAAGTTCAACTTGGATTACGGTGGGCTTCTAGCGGCAATGACTTCTCCCTTCATTAACAAGCAGTTTATCAATTTTTCTTAAAGCGATTGATCGCACGAGAGAGCATCGCGAAATAACAGTTAAGTCTGCAAAAAACGAAACGACATAAAAAGTATTTTCAATGATGGTCATGTAGCAGCCTAATAGTTAGGTTCAGCGGAGATCGCTTGAACTATAATTTCTGACTGCTAGAGAGCATTTACATTAACTACGCCATTAGAATCAAACGCAAAATAAAAAAATTACGTTTATATGTATATAAGATCGTCTAAACTAAAAAAACTATAATTGAGTTTAAGAATATTTTCTATGGCAAGAATTAGAGTGCCAAAGCCTTTATTGCAGCTAATGCAGGAGCTTAAACCCGACGTATTTTTACCATTGATGGGGAAGTATCGTGCGACTGATTCTCAAGGCAGATATCTTCATTGGGATGAGTTTAAATGGAGGGTTGACCAAGGTGACGACGAATTAGCTGCATGGGTAGTGACTAAATTTGCTCGGCAAACAATCAGTAAGAAACTTTCTCTATTACAAGCTGAAGACGATCACTATTTTAGTTACTGTATACCTGACTCACTTTTTGCACAACTACATACCATAGATAAAATAACAGGTGGCGGTCGAGATATTAGCGATGGTGCATTCGTATCATCCAATGAGAAAGATCGTTATCTAGTCCAAAGTCTGATGCTAGAAGAAGCCATTACTTCATCCCAGCTTGAAGGAGCTTCAACTACTCGTGAAGTTGCGAAGGAAATGCTGGAAAAAAGTCTTACTCCAAAAGATAAATCTCAGCAGATGATACTCAACAATTATCTTTTGATGAAAAAGGCTGTCGAAAATAAAAATGAGGAATTGTCAATTGAGTTTATATTAGAACTCCATGAAATAGCCACACATAAAGCTATTGAAAATCAAGCTGCTTCAGGAGAAATCAGAAAAAATGATAGTATTATTGTTTCAAATTTGTACAATGAGAATACTTTCTATCCACCCCACTGGGAAACCCTCACATCTCGGCTAACCAATCTGTGTGATTTTGCCAACACAGATCATAGTCAAAATGACCTAAGCAATTTTATTCATCCGATTGTCAAAGCGATTATCCTACATTTTATGATTGGATATATCCATCCTTTTGGCGACGGCAATGGTAGAACAGCGAGAGCTATTTTCTATTGGAGTATTCTCAAATCTGGTTATTGGCTATTTGAATATGTTTCAATTAGCAAGCTCATACAAGAAAGACGGACTGCTTATGACAAGTCTTTCATTTACACTGAGACTGATGATTTTGACATCACATATTTTATCTATAACCAGGTTGAAACCATCAGAAAAGCAGTTCAATCCTTACATGAATATATAGACAAGAAAAAACGAGATTTTTATGAGTTTATGGATTGGATAGACAAGAGTCCTGTAGCCAAAACATTAAAACGGGGTCACTTAGAAATATTAAAAGAAGCAGTCAGAGAGCCTGGTAGAGAATTTACTTCAAGGCAAGTAGCCATCGATTTCGGAGTGACTGAGAATACTGCCAGAAGTTATCTCAATAAATTAGTTGACAAAGACTTATTAGTACAGACTCAACCTAGAAGTGGCAGAACAGTTCTCTATCTTGCTCCAGCCAACTTAAGATCAAGATTAAGACTTTAACGAACCTTTACAAGTTCTGGCGCTAACGTTGAAGAAAATTTATTCATCGAAAACCAATAATTAAAAGGCAACGCTGAAATCATTTCGAGTAAGCGATTATTTCAGAGAAATTCTATTTTATAAATAATTGCACCTACCTACTTAACTGATATTTTAAGACTGTCAATTTTAATTTTACTCACCGCTCAACCAAGAAATAGCACTTCTAATCCACTCTTCCACATTAGTATTTTTTAGTAATTGACTATCTTGACAAAGGGCAGTTATTGCCTGTTCAATTTCATCGTTGGTGTAACCTAAAGCCATTAAAGTCATTTCCAAATCTTCTCTAATTTCGGCTTTGGGTGCAAAAACAGGATCTGGCTGTTTAACTTCTACTCCAGATATTTTGCGCCATTGAGCAAGTTTAGTTTTTAATTCTAAAGCAATTCTTTCGGCGGTTTTCTTACCTACTCCTGGGGTTTTAGTTAGAGTGGGTATATTACTAGTAACGATCGCACCTACTAAATCAGAAATACCTAATGTATCAATTAATGCGATTGCCAATTGCATTCCGATACCGCTAACTCCAACTAATTGACGAAATAAATCTCTTTCTGCCGCTGTTGCAAAACCATAGAGTATTTGTTTATCTTCTTGTATTTGTAGATGGGTAAAAATTTGTATAAGTTCATCGCTCTCAATTGTTAGCTGACGAGCAAAACGGGAAGAGATTTGCATTTCGTAGCCCATGTTATTCACCTCTAGAATCAAAAAAAGGCGATTATTCGTAGTTTTAACTATCTCTACTGTCTTACCTTTAAGGTAACTAATCATTAATTATACTTAATATTTATACTGCTCAAAAATCAAAGTAATTAAAATGTTTTAAGCCTTCTATAATCCCTGCCGCATAGCAAGACTGAGCGAGATAAAGAGTTTCATTTTTATTTTCTTGATACCATTGAAGCAATTCTGGTTTGGCATTGCCAACAATGATACCTTTTTTTGATTCTGTAAACATAGAAATATCATTACCAGAGTCTCCACAGACTATGGTTTCTGAGGCGGCAATATCCCATTTGCGGCGTAAAAATTGAACTGCTAAACCTTTAGTACTATTTTGAGGCAGCAAATCTAAATCTTGACCAGCACTGTAAATTAATTTCACCTCATACCCGCGTGCCAATAAACTCGCTTTTAATTTAGGTAATATTTCGTCTATTGCTGCTTGAGCTAAGTAATAACTGATTTTGTAGGGATTTTGTTCTGATTTGGGCTGAAATTGAAGTTCTTCAAAGTTGCTGGCTATATCTACTATTTCTTCTCGATTCCAGCCTTGAGATAGAATTGCTGCCCATTCTGGCTCAAATATATCTTGATCAGGACTAAAATACATTTCTGTCCCGACAGATGTAATTAAAACGTCTGGAGCTAGCAAAGATTTTACTTTGGCTAATAATCGGTAAAGATAAAGAGAACGACCTGTTTCATAAACGATCTTGCTATTAAACTGTTGGCGATGACTAACTAAGTATTGATTAAGACTTTTTAAGGCGGTATCGTCGCCAATTAAGGTATTGTCTAAATCGCTTACAAATAAAAACGGACTCATATTTTGGGACTTCATTGAAATATTCAAATTTAAAGTAGCTAATGTTTAATTTCCAATACACATAACGATATAAACACTATGTAAATAAACTAGAAAAACTGTCTATTAGATGCAATAAAGTATACTACTAACCAGTGTTTGTCCATAAAGACAAGAAATAATTTGGCAATTTGTCTCCATTATGCTTAAAAAAGGCGAATTGTATAGTGATCTAATAGCTGTTACCTTTTCTATCACTAAAAAAGGTAAAAGATAGATTAATTTAAGTCTTTACAACTGTAGGTACAAACTGGTTAGCTGGAGGATGGCACTAGGTTACTCCAAACTAAAACGGTAAAGTAAGCCTAAACAGATTTCGCGGTCTAGATAATAACTTCACGGGAGCAAGAGGATTGAAACTTTGGGCGTAGAACTTCGTAGTTACGTATATTTGGATAGATTACAATCTCAGCACGCAGCTTATATTGGTACTGTAGCTTTAGGATTTTTACCGTTACCTGGAGATGCTTCTCTGTGGATTGAAATATCTCCAGGCATCGAGATTAATCGCATCACCGATGTGGCTCTCAAATCGGCAGTAGTGCGCCCTGGAGTTCAATTTGTTGAAAGGCTATATGGTTTACTAGAAATCCACGCTAGTAAGCAAGGGGAAGTAAAGGCAGCAGGAAAGGCGATTTTACAAGCATTGGGAGTCAGCCAGCGAGAATGTCTGAAGCCGAAAGTCTTTTCTAGCCAAATTATTCGCAATATTGATGCATATCAAGCACAGTTAATCAATCGCAACCGTCGCGGACAATTATTGTTAGAAGGACAAACTTTGTATGTATTAGAAGTGCAGCCTGCCGCTTATGCTGCTTTGGCAGCTAATGAAGCGGAAAAAGCGGCGTTAATTAATATTCTTCAGGTTACGGCGGTGGGTAGTTTTGGACGGTTATATCTCGGAGGAGAAGAAAGAGACATCATCGCAGGCTCGGCGGCGGCTTTGGCTGCGATTGAAAATGTAGCAGGGCGAGAGGCTTCTTTCGGCAAAAAGAATGAATAGGTTTATTTAATCAATCCATAAGGAGATAATGGAGAAATAGGGATATGAGATTGCAGGTGGTAAGTTCGTGGCAAATGTTGAGCATCTAAATAAATTAAAACAAGGTGCAAAAATCTGGATAAATTGGCTAGATAATCGCCGTCAACTTGAACTAGATTTTATTGATGCTAATCTCAGTAACATTAATTTACGAGAGGTTTATTTAGTTAAGGCTAATCTAAACCGCGCCAATCTTTGCAGTGCTGAATTAGGCAGTGCCAATTTAACTGGTGCTAATTTGCAAGAGGCAGAATTAATCGATACTGATCTCCAAGAGGCAAACTTGAGCAATGCTAACTTGCAGTCTGCTTATCTAATCGATGCTGACTTGAGCAATGCTAATTTGATTGGAGCAGATTTAAGGAAAGCTAGATGTCGTAGTGCTAATTTTAGCTATGCTAACTTGATTGGAACTTCCATGAGACAAGCTAGTTTGCGTCGAGTTAATTTTATGGGCGCAAAGCTAAATCGGGCGAATCTTAGTGAAACGGCTGCTTCTGAAGCCTGTTTTGATCAAGCCGATCTCTCAGATACTAACTTTTATGAAGCCGAGTTACAGTCAGCCAGCTTTTATAAAGCTAACCTATATCGCGCTAAAGCGATCGCGGCTCACTTAAGTAAAAGTTATTTATTGGCTGCTAATTTATCAGCAGCCACGGCGACAAACTCGGACTTTCGTTGGGCGAATCTGAGTTATGCAATCCTTGAAAGTGCCAATTTACAACAGGCAAATTTAAGAGGAGCTAACTTAACTAAAGCTGATTTAAAAGGAGCTGATTTAACTAAAGCTGATTTAAGAGGAGCTAACTTAACTAAAGCCGATCTTCGTAACGCCAATTTAACGGGGGCAAATATTGAAGAAACAATTTTTGATAAAGCAATGCTGCAAGGGACAATTATGCCCGATGGGACAAGGCATAATTAACGATTAACGATTAGCAAAATTATATCCCACATTCAGTAGTCACACAGATCAAATACGACAGAAATTGTCTTAAACCGTGATTTTATCTTGAAGAAAAAGATTAATTTAATAAATAATTAGTTCGACTTCTTCAGCAAGAGTATTGAATCGTTATCTTGAGTGTGAGCTAATGAGAAGGTAATAAACGTCCTATAGTCCGATTTTCGGCTATAAAAGTTGTTTGCGCCACTCTTTGAATATCGTCTGGGGTAATTTCCTCTAGCTTGGCTAATTCATTAAAAATATTGCGCCAGTCGCCAGTTTTGGCATCGTATTCCGCTAGGATGCTCGCCATGCCCATGTTGGAGTCTAAAGTACGTAATAAACCTGCTTTGAGTTGGGTTTTAACCTGTTCTAATTCGGCTGGGGTTACAGGTTCGGTTTTGAGTCGTTCAATTTCGGCTCTTAGAGCGATCGCAAGTTGTTCTAAGCTAGTTCCTGGCGAGGTTAGAGCATACAGCAGCATCAGATTAGGATATTTATCTCCAGGGAAGCCGTTAAACCCTTGCGCGCTTAAGGCTACCTGTTTTTCTTCTACTAATGACTTGTTGAGACGGGAAGTTCTGCCGCTACTGAGTAATTCTGAAATGACTTCATAAATAGGATAGTCGGGATCGCTCAACGCGGGAATATGATAGCCTTCGAGATACCAAGGCTGGGAAGGAAAATCTACGGTTACTTCTCTAGTTTCGGTTTGAGGTGGTTCGATCGCTTTGACTTTTGCTGGTGCGGATTGGGACTGGAAGCGATTAAAATATAGGGCAGCTAGCTTTTGAACTGATTCTGGATCCACATCGCCAGCGATCGCCATTGTTAGATTGTTAGGGGCATAGTAAGCTGTAAAAAACTGTTGAACATCTTCCCGTGTTAGGTCGCCAATATCTTCATTATAGCCAATAACAGGTCGTCGATAAGGATGAGTGGTAAAAGCTTTATCCAGAAAAACTTCGATCGTTTTGCCGATGGCTGAGTTATCGGTGCGTAAGCGTCTTTCTTCGAGAATCACCTGTTTTTCTTTATAGAATTCGCGGAATACTGGATTAAGAAATCTTTCTGATTCTAAAGACATCCATAATTCCAACTTATTGGCAGGAAAACTATAAAAATAGCTAGTGTAATCAGCAGAGGTAGCGGCATTTAACCCTACTCCCCCAGCGGTATCGACGATTTCTCCGTATTCATTTTGCTTGACATATTGGTTAGCGGCTGACTGAGTTTCCTGAAATTCGGCAGTTAGCTGGGTAACTTTTGATTCATTTCCTGCTTGTTTTGCCTGTTTGATGTCAGCGAATAGACGGTCTAAATTATTTAACAGTTTTTCTTCGGCGCGATAATTCGTTGTGCCGATTTGTTTTGTGCCTTTAAATGCCAAATGCTCTAAAAAGTGAGCTACGCCAGTCTTTCCGTCTGGTTCATCTACGCCGCCTACATTAGCGTAAGTAACAAAAGAAACAACTGGAGCGTCATGATTCTCCAGGACAATAAATTTCATGCCATTCTCAAGACGGAATTCGGTTACCTGTTCGATGAATCTGGTTAAATAAGGCTGAATCGAAGTGTTTGGAGCGGGTTTTTGAAGTGCAGCAAAGGCAGAGAAAGCCGCAAAATTCCAGAAAACTAAAGCGCTCACCATTAAAGTTTTTAACTTCAATCGTTTGATCTCAGGATAGATATTGTTTAATATACAATGCGATAAGGCGATAGCCTTTGATCGCGTTAGTTTATTCGCGGTCGTCATTAAATCTTCTAAAAATTTTCTTAGTGCCATAAATGTATAGTGTGATCAACGATTGTTTGACTCAGTTTTTCTAATTTACTGTTAAATAATGATCTGTCAACTACTGTGTCCACAAGGGGACGCAGCTTGTAACCAACCGAGAAACTCAGTTGCTACATTAGGCTGATTGACAGCAGCCACGGACGGCTGAAATTGCTCTCTGACCGAGAGCAACCGAGCTAGCGACTTTGTTTTAGATAATCTGCACGAATATTGATCGAGGCATTAAGATCAGCATGGTTGGAATAGGCGCATTTTTTACACTTAAATACAGCTTGAGACGGTCTATTGCTCCGCGAAATGTGACCACAGGACGAGCATTTTTGACTCGTGTATCTAGGATCGACATATTTAACCAGTACACCTTTTCTTTCAGCTTTGTAAGCAACAAAATTTTGAAATTGCTTGAAACTCCAGCCGTGAAATCTACGCCTTTGTGCCTTTCTTTTCTTGGCACTACCTCTAATATTCGTCAAATCTTCAAAAACAATAATTGCACCAGGTTCAACCGATTGAACCAGTCTTTTAGACAAAACATGGTCACAATCTCTCCGAAACCGTTTCTGTTTGCCAGACAGCTTTTTCTGATGTCTTTTGGCAGAACGAGTGCCTTTGGATTGAAGTCGTCGGCGCAATTGAAATACTTTATCTTCTATTTTTTTCCATTCTGGGTTGCCGTAAAAATTACCTCTATTGTCACAAGCTGGATTGATTTCACCCAAGTCAACTCCGACTACTTGCTCGGTAGCACTAAATTCAGGAGACTCAGTTTGTTTAACGATATGCAGCCACCATCTACCCGACCTATCTTTGAACAAGTCTGCACTGGTAGTTTTCCAACCCTGATACTGCTGATAGTAATCAGCAATCTCATACTGAAATTTCAACCTACCTTTGAGTGTGACCAAAGAGAGTCGCTTGTCATTCCACCAAACAGTATAAGAACGTGCATCGTACCTGATGGCACAGTGCTTAGAGTTGGGGCAGCTTACAGTCTTTTCTTTCTTGTTCAGTGCCATAGCACTTTTGATTGCTTCGCCAGCTTTAACCCTAGCAGAACAGACCAATTGAGAAGGAAGATCGGTAACATCACGATGGTAGCGATAAGTAGCATCATGCAACTTGATTCCATTTTTGATGTTGTTTTGCCATCCGTAGTAACAGACATCATTAAACGCCCAAGTATATTGCCGAGCTGTTTGAGCCAATATCTCAGACGTTTCTTGATCTGGTGTCAGTTTCAGGCGAATGGTTGCTTGCATAATTACAGATATCTATATTCATTAATAATACTAGATAATTGCAATTATCTAATATTATGTCGTTTATTGGGCGCGACTCGTCTTCACCTACAAGAAGATGAGGAGGAGTCGCGCCATTTGTCTTATGAAGAATTTCTATGGAAAAGACATACTGCTGCAAAATACACTTACTCTTGATCATTACTGAGCGATTAAACTAGCAATTGTCAGCCAACTTTATCTCAAAACAATCAATTTGTTTGTCTTCAAGCCAACCTTAATTTCTAACTAATCATAACTATTATGCAAGTTTTTTCTCAGCAAACCTGGAGGGATCAAAGAAACACTCCTCAGACAGAAGAAGATACACGCACGAAAATTCTACAGGCTGCACTGCAACTATTTGCTCGCCAAGGCTATGATGGCACAACTACTAAAGATTTAGCTAAGTCAGCAGGGGTAGCAGAAGGGACTTTATTTCGTCATTTTGCTAACAAGAAGGCAATTTTAATCGAGGTTGCCACGGCTGGCTGGGTCGACATTCTCACCGATCTCCTGACAGAGTTAAGCGAAATGGGTAGCTATAAAGCGGTATCTCAGGTAATGAAGCGCAGAATGCTCCACATGCGTAAGAATAGCGATTTGATGCGAGTTTGCTTTGTAGAAGCCCAATATCACCCTGAATTAAGAGAAAGCATTCAGGCTGAAGTGATCACTAAAATGACTGAGGTGGCAGAAGCTTTTTTTGAAACAGCAATGGAAAAAGGTATTTATCGCCAAATGAATCCCAAAATAGTAGCTCAAGTCTTTTTAGGAATATTTGCGATCGCAGGTTTCTCGGAACAAACTATCATTGATCCTAATGCTTCTCCTAAAGCTATGCAAGAAATGGCAGAAGGAATTTCTGATATTTTTTTGCATGGAGTATTAAAACAGTAATTAATTAAATCTATGACCATTATTAAAAGATCTTCTAACAGAGTCAGGAAATATCGACCAAATTTATGGTTTGAGAAACTTATGGCACTGGTGGTCACTTTTAATTTAGTCGTTGTGGCTTTTGATCTTAGCTATATTCCTCTGAGAGACTTTTGGTCATCAGGTCAAGTTACAGTCGGTAATATCACATCTGCATACATTAAATTAGATGGGATTAAACTCGATTTGATTCCCCAGAATATTTCAACATTTATTACTCAATACGATGTTGTCAAAGGAATCATTCCCAATCGAGATACTCAATCCTATTTAGCTAAGGTAGAACAACTTAAACAAGAATTAGCTGTCAATAGCATTGATTCAAAACCAGTTAATACTATTTTGGGAGATTTGCGTCGCCAAAGTATTGAAATGATTCAAACTAATCCCTTTGCTGAGGCCAACAAAACAGGGAATCTAGAAAGAATTAAAAAGAAAATGAGATCGCATCTTCCTAATCCAGATAATTCTGCTAAAGAAGCCTTTTGGAAGTTTTGGACTCCTGCATATCTTGAGAGAAGAACTACTGAAGAACTAAGTTTTTTTGATGCTGAAATCAAACCTCTGCTCGCGACTAATTATTATCGTGTCATTGGCGAAAATGGTGGCTACGTTGACTATTTTGGCTTGATTGACTTTCCCTTTGGGATTCTAATTGGTTTAGAATTCTTGTGGCGCACTTGGTGGATTAGCCGTCGTCGTACAGGAGTCAGTTGGCTAGATGCAATGCTGTGGCGTTGGTACGATATCTTATTTCTAATTCCTACAGCGCGATGGTTAAGAATATTGCCTGTGACTATCCGTTTAAATCAGGCACAACTGATCAATCTCAATTCGATTCAGAAACAGGTAAGCCAAGGTTTAGTAGCTGGAATTGCCGAAGACGTTACTGAAGTTGTAATTATCCGCATCATCAATCAAATGCAAGTCTCAATACGTCAAGGAGATCTTGGCAGATTGCTGTCACCTCAAGCAAATAATTCCTACATCGACATCAACAACACTAACGAAACCGCAGAAATTATCAGGATACTCGCTAAAGTAATTGCCGATCGCGTTTTGCCCGCTATTCAACCAGAAGCCGAAACTCTGTTACAATACAGCGTAGAAAAAGCTTTAAAACAAAGCCCTGCCTACCATAGTATCAAATTTCTGCCTGGTGGCGATCGCACTATTACCACTCTTAGTCGTCAATTGGTATCTCAAACCTATACTGCTTTTAGTAATGCCCTGCAAGCCGCGTTAGCAGAAGATGAACAGTTTGATCACCTGTTAGACAGCTTGATCAGTAATATTGGTGAGTCTATTAGTTCCGAACTTCAAGCACAACAAAGTCTTGGTAAAATTGAACTTTTACTGATTGATTTATTAGAAGAAATTAAAATTAATTACGTCGAACGTCTCTCAACTGAAGATGTGGAAGAAATACTTGAACAAACTCGCAGTATTCGTAAAATAGCTCGAAGTTAATCACAAATCTGGCAAATTTATCTTGATTTATTTAGCAGAAATTAAATTTGTTAGCTCGATCTATAGTTCCATGAGCAGTACTTAGTTTGTTAATTTTAATAAATCGATTAACTAGCTTTTCTCCAGCATAAACATCTAGAACTCCGTTAGTCCCAGTCCAGTTTTTTATTTCTCTGCCTACTACATTTTGAGTTTCTTGGGTACATCCAGTAATTAATAGGATTGCCGACAAGATGACAACTTTATTCATAATTTAAGTAATATATTGCAAAATATCCACAATATATTACTGTACAGACAACTCTTAGGGACTAGTGGAGCTTAGCGTAGATCAAGCCACCAATAAAAGCGTATAAATTTATCTATTCTAAAACTTGCTTAATAGTGGGGATATTTACGCTCACGTCTACTAGTTCTTAAAGAAAAGCTAGTTGCTAGTTGCTAGTTTCTAACTCAGCCATCCCTTTAAACGACGAGCCACTTGGGGGCGACGTAACTTTCTCATTGCCTTACTTTGTATCTGACGTACTCTTTCACGAGAAAGACTAAACATCCCCCCGACTTCTTCTAAGGTATAGGGTTGACTAGTAGACAATCCGTAACGCAAACAAATAACATCTTTTTCTCTTTGCGTCAGCACATCATCTAAAACATCGGTGATTTCTTGACGCATCATTGCTTCGCTCATGCGCTCTTCTGGTAACTGAAGCTCGCTATCTTCTAGTAAATCGACTAACTCAGTATCTTCTGCTTTTCCGACTCGGTGGTTTAAAGATAGGGATTGACGACGCAACTCCATTAATTGGCGAAGTTGTGAAGGAGAAATTTGAAGTTCTTCTGCTAACTCCGTTTCACTAGGGTTACGTTGAAGTCTCTGCTTGAGGTTGCGCTGGGCTTTTTTAAGTTTGTTGAGCTTTTCAACTATATGAATCGGTAAGCGAATTGTACGTGCATCGTTAGCGATAGTTCTAGTAATCGCTTGACGAATCCACCAATAGGCGTAAGTAGAAAACTTATATCCCTTATTAGGATCGAATTTTTCTGTAGCTCTATTTAAGCCGATTGCTCCTTCTTGGATCAAATCTAGGAAAGGAACACCACGATTAAGATAGCGTTTGGCAATAGAGACTACTAAGCGCAGGTTAGAGCGAATCATTTTGCGCTTGGCTACTTTTCCACGATACAGCAAGAGTTCTAATTGACGTTCTGATCCCAATTCCATCGCTGCTGCCAATTCGGCTTTGGTTGGTTTTTGTTGTAGCTGCTCTGTCAATTTTCGGCGCACTGCTTCGACTTGCACTACCAATTTCACGTCATTAGCTAAAATTATTTCTTCTTCGGCTGTCAACAAAGGATAGCGAGCCATTTCTTTGAAAAAAGCACCAATATTATCTTCTAGGCTACTTTTACTACGACGATTACCAGCATATTGTTGATCTTCGTCAACCGAATATTCAGCTTCAACTAATTTTAAATCTTGATCAAGGTTGTTAGAATCGTCGCTCACCCGGATATCTACACTGTAGCTATCATTCTGCTTCAATTTTGGTGTAGTCATTGGCTTCGTTCCTATTTTGTTAAAAAAGTTTTTTGATATTTTTGAAAAGAATTAATGATTAATCCTAACTGATGTTAGGAATTTAGATTTAGTTTGTTGATATTTTAAAATTGTGAACTTTGATTGAAAAAACAGTATGAGCTAATCTCTGTTTTTAAGACCGCGTACTTTAATACTTTAATTGTCTTTCTCTCACACTTGCAAAATGGTATTAAGAAAATACATATTTTCTTAATATTTGTTTATGTAAAAATACGGTATTTAATTGATATTTTGTTACATTGAAACCAGAAACCATATACAGATTTAGACTATCAGAAATTTTTTAAACTTTTGTTCTAAAAATTACAAAACAATCAATTAGCGAAGTTGATCAAAACAATCGAAATGTAGGATAGTATCTCTGTACGAAGTTCAATAGCTATAACTAACAGTGAAAAGCGATCGCCTTGACCTCCCAACATCCACATCGTTATATCTATCGTCTACACAGACTAGTTACATAGCAGCAGAACCTAGAACAACTTATCAATCCGAAACATCAGTGCCAGAAAGGCTTTGGGTTGAAGTTTTAGTCGATTGTCCTGGAATACAAGGTCTATATACCTATAGTCTGCCGTCAGATTTGGTCGTGCAGTCAGGCGATATTCTCAGTGTACCTTTTGGGATGCAGATTACAGGGGGAATTGCGATTCGCTTTCAGGGTTCACCCCCAGATGATCTCGATGTTAGTCGCATTCGTCCAGTTGAAGACGTGATTACATCAGGATTTTTTCCTCAGACTTATTGGCAACTACTGGAAAAACTGGCTGATTATTACTGTACTGATTTAATGAGTGCAATTCGAGTCGCTCTTCCTCCTGGATTGTTAGAGCGATCGCAAAGAAGAATTCGACTCAATAGTGCAGCTATTCCCCCAGGAGCAGAAACCTTTTGTAGTGCTGTGGCTGGACAAATTCTACAATTGCTAGAAAAACAAAAAGATGGCAACTTTAGTGTTAATTATCTCAGAAATCAGCTTAAAGGAGCAAGTCGAGGTATTCGCGAACTGAGTAAGCGGGGTTGGATCGAAAATTATTTGGAACCATCTAAAAGAGCTAAACCCAAATTAAAAACCGCAGTTACTTTAGTTACCAATAGCTGGTTAAACGATCTCACGGCTAGACAGAAAGAGATATTACAGATATTGAGAAACAGCGGTGGTGAACTGTGGCTCAAGGAACTAGTTGAACTGTGTCGTACCACTGGGACAACAATTAAAAAACTCGAAACTAAAGGCTACGTTGCTCTATCAGAAAGGGAAGTTCTGCGAAAAGAACAGGGAGTAGAACAAGAACAAGACCAACCCAAGCAACTCAGTGAAGATCAAGCAAAGGCGTTAGCAGTGATAAATAGCCAACAGGAATACACCCAGATATTGCTACACGGGATCACAGGTTCGGGAAAAACGGAAGTTTACCTCCAGGCGATTGCGCCGATCTTAGAACGGGGTAAATCTGCATTAGTATTAGTCCCCGAAATCGGCTTAACCCCACAACTTACTGATCGCTTTCGCGCTCGTTTTGGTGAGCAAGTATGTGTCTATCACAGTAAATTGTCCGATGGAGAACGTTACGACACTTGGCGACAAACTATCCAAGGAGAACCCCAGGTAGTCATCGGAACCAGGTCGGCGATCTTTGCTCCCTTGCCAAATTTAGGCTTAATCGTCCTTGATGAAGAGCATGACTCCAGTTTTAAGCAAGATCGTCCTGCACCTACCTATCACGCCCGTAAGGTTGCTCAATGGCGGGCTGAATTGGAGAGATGCCCTTTGGTTTTAGGTTCGGCAACGCCCTCTTTAGAAAGTTTAGTGGCAACCAGGAATGATGATTATGGTAGGGGCGTTTCGCCAGATGATTATGGTAGGGGCGTTTCGCCAGATGATTATAGTAGGGGCGTTTCGCCCTTCGGGTTCGGCACTTTGCTTATGTCGGCAAAGCCGCCCACCGCAAGTGCCTCACGAAACGCCCCTACTGTGTCATGGAACGCCCCTACAGGGGATTCAAACAACTATTACCTATCCCTACCCGAAAGAATTGGTTCTCGCCCTCTGCCGCAGGTAGAAATAGTCGATCTGCGACAAGAATTGAGTCGGGGTAATCGTTCTATATTTAGTTTATCTTTGCAAAATGCGATCGTGCAGATGAAAGAACAGGGTCAACAGGGGATTTTATTTATTCCTCGGCGGGGACACAGTACTTTTGTTTCCTGTCGCAGTTGCGGCTATGTCATGGAATGTCCCGATTGCGATGTTTCTCTTTCCTATCACTACGCCCATGAAGGTGCAGCTAAATTATTGCGCTGTCACTATTGCAACCATACTCGCTTACAACCAGAGATATGTCCTGAATGTAGTTCTCCCTACCTTAAGTTTTTTGGTAGCGGTACGCAAAAAGTAACCCAGGAACTTACTAAATTATTTCCCGATCTTAAATGTATTCGTTTTGATAGTGATACGACTAGAAATAAAGGGGCGCATCGTCAGTTAATAGATCGCTTTATTAATCACGAAGCAGATATTTTAATCGGTACGCAAATGCTGACTAAAGGCTTAGACATTGCGGGGGTAACCGTAGTCGGGGTTGTCGCTGCCGATGGCTTGTTGTATCGGAGTGATTATCGGGCAGCCGAAAGAGCTTTTCAAACTTTAACCCAGGTAGCAGGCAGGGCAGGAAGAGGCGATGAACCAGGGAAAGTTATTGTCCAAACTTATACCCCAGAACATCCCGTAATTCAAGCCGTTAAAACCCACGATTATCATAATTTTAGTACCGCCGAATTGGCTGAAAGAGCCGAATTAAATTATCCTCCCTACGGCAATTTAATTTTAATTAAACTCAGCAGTATTGATGAAGCGGAAGTACAAAAAGCGGCGGAAACTTTAGCCGATCAATTTATTAATCTTTTAAGTTCAGAATGGGAAATACTTGGCCCCGCACCAGCCAGTATTATGAGGGTTGCCCGTCGTTATCGTTGGCAAATTTTACTTAAGTTTCCTTTGGTAGAAAAAGAAAATTTACCCGATCTAAATAATTTGTTAAATAACTTGCGATCGCTTTTTCCGAAGTCTGTTAGCATGACTATTGATGTTGATCCCATAAACATGGATTGAACTATACGCCTGGGGTGAATTATTTTCGTTCAGATATATTGGTTTTTAGCTGTGAGCTTCTTAGCTCTTAGCTTTTAGCTTTTAAAAAACTAAGAAAAAGCACTAAGAGAATTGGCATCTTGATTAATTTCTTCAACTGTTTCTAAATAAGTACTGATCGCATCTTTAATATTTTCCAAAGCTTCTTCTTCTGTCTCGCCTTGTGACCAACATCCAGGTAAACCAGGACACCAAACTGCATAGCCTTCTTCACTTTTTTCAAATCTTACTTGATAGCGCATAAAGTCTAAACCTAATTGTTTGAACTTTATCTATCATAATCTTGAGTAAATAAATTGGTCTTGACTGATTGGAAAATTAATCAGGCAATTCTGCACCAACAATTCTTTCTCCTTTTTGTTTTTCAGCAATATCAATAAATTCGGTTAATTCTTCTTTTAAATTACTTTTTATTTAGTCAAAGTGCGATCGCTCTGACAGCACCAACTTGTAAGAATAAAACCCGCACAGGCGGGCTTTGTCTGTATAGATACAAATTCTATTTGCTAATTGGAATTAGATGATTTTGGTATTAATAATCCCACATATGTACCGACTGCAAATTTAGTCAAATCGATAAATTGATCACGACTATTTGTATCGATAATTGCTAAATATAGAGAACCAATCACCGTGATTAACATTACAACAGCTAAAATTTCATCTCGTGAAAAAAGTTTCTTGGGCAACATTTTTTTCTCTCTTGTTGATTTGCGTAAACGAACTATATTTACTTTCACAGATTAATTTAAGAGATATTACTCAAACTTAGGCTGACTATAGCTAACATTGCCTGACATAACCTGACATTATCGAGCTAATCTAGCAAACAAGAAGATTTGAGCATAAACTTAGCGATTTGATAAAATTATCTATAAAACTGCTATAAAACAATTTAATGCAACCTTTGCCGCGTGAATTTTTGATAGAGATGGCTCGTAAGTACAATCTTTCCGAAGGTCAGGGAAATGCTTTCGTTGAATTGTTTAGCAGCAATAGTAATGCTAATCAACAAAAGGTTGCAGAATCTCTCAACATATCTGATGGTGCTTTTCGTACTCGTATGACTGGGGTTTATCAGAAATTTAGCTTGAATCAAAAAACACCCAATAAAGCACGTCTATTGTATGACTTGTTATTCAAGGAGTATCAAAAAGTTATTCCTGAAAATAATCAAAATACTCACAGTAACGGAGATATCAACACACGAGTAAACAAACTTCGCGATCAAGTAAAAGCTGATATTGAAACTCGCTGCGGCACAATGCGAATATTTGATATGACTCAGCCGATTGGTTTGAGCGATATCTATACTCAAGTTAATATCCTAGAAGGAATTAGCGGACGCAGCGGCAAAGGTATTGCTGAATTACTTAAAGATTTTAGTTTAGAAGATTTTGAGCGTGCTGGTTTAGGAAAAGTCACCGAAGAAAAAATACCAGGAAAAGAAGCTGTTGCTAAATATCGCAAGCTACTGATTTTAGGGAAACCAGGAGCAGGTAAAACCACTTTTCTCAGACATCTAGCAATTCAATGTAATCGAGGTGAATTTCAAGGGGATTTAGTCCCATTTTTTGTTACTCTCAAAGACTTTGCTGAAGCAAAGAGTAAACCAGACTTGTTAACTTATCTAGATTTCTCTAACGCCACCCTAAAAAATGAGCGAGAAACTTTAGAACATATTTTTCACATTTTTCACAAAGGTAAAGCTTTGATCTTGCTAGATGGATTAGATGAAGTCTTGGAAGCATATAGCGAAAGAGTTTTAAAAGAAATTCGGGATTTTTCCACTCGGTTTCCTGATAACCAATATGTAATGACTTGTCGTATTGCCGCTAAAGAATATACTTTTGAACAATTTACCGAGGTGGAAATAGCTGATTTCGATTGGCAGCAAATTACAACTTTTGCAACTAATTGGTTTAAAAATAAAGCGATTAAAGCAGAAACTTTTTTAGCACGTCTAGAAAAAGACAAACCCATACGAGAATTAGCTTCTAATCCTTTGCTATTAACCTTACTCTGTTTGGCATTTGAAGAATCGGGAGATTTTCCTGGCAATCGGGCAGGATTGTATAAAGAAGGACTGGATGCGCTGCTGAAAAGATGGGATGCGAAACGGGGAATTAAACGAGATGAAGTTTATAAAAAACTCTGGGTGCAACGCAAAGAAAACTTATTGAGTAAAATCGCTTGGGATACTTTTGCACCAGGGGAATATTTTTTTAAACAAGACAAAGCAGAAAGATACATCGGTGAATATATCCGCAATTTACCTGGTACGAGTGACGATGAAGACGCTTTGCGATTAGATAGTGAAGTAGTATTGCGCTCTATTGAATCACAACATGGTTTATTAGTAGCTAGGGCAAAAAATATTTATTCTTTTTCTCATCTTACTTTTCACGAGTATTTTGCAGCACGAGAAATTATTGATGTTCGCAAATCTTCTGATGAGTCGTTACAAGAATTAGTTAATCATATTTTTGAAAAACGCTGGCGTGAAGTTTTTTTATTAGCTGTAGCTATGTCTTCTAACGCAGATCGATTGGTACTGTTGATCAAGGGGAAAATTGATCGATTAATTGCAGAAGATCAGAAGTTACAGCAATTTTTACAGTGGTTGAACGAAAAAACTAAAGCAGTAGATATTCAATTTAGACCAGAAGATGTTCTAAAAATTCAAGAACAAAGTAATTTTTACGTCAATATAAATCTCTCCCTCTCCCTCTCCCGAATCCTTTACCTCGACCTCGACCTCGACCTCGACCTCGACCTCGACCTCAACCTCTCCCGAACCCTCCAGCTAGCTAAAAAATGCAATGGTAAAACAGATAAAACTGCTTTTAATTCTTTAATCGATAATGCTCCTAATTTGGTGTTCAAACGTCTTTTATCAATCGTCTATTAATAATTCATCGTCTCCATTCGCCGCCATTTCTTGAAAAGATTCTGACCATCCTACTCTAACCTGATGGGGACTCAAAACAAGACTACCGTTTTTGATTTCCATCTCAATTGAGTCTCCGAATCCACATTGCTCCATAATTGCTTGAGGAATTCTGATTCCTTGAGAATTGCCAATTTTAATAATGTCAATCTTCATTACTAGTTGCTTCAAGTAGTTACAGTGAATTTTATTGATAAGTTGATTCGGTGGACAGCAGATAACTTGCTAGTTGCTAGTTGCTAATAGCTTTTTCACTTAGAATGCAACTGGTGCCCTTCTGCCAATAACTTTGGCTTGACATAAAGATTTTCAAGCAACACACCACAACCAGCTATCCAGGGAGGAACTATCAATGCACCAATAATTCCTAACACCTGTGCGCCACCTAAAACCGCTAATAGTTGATACAAGGGAGGTACTTTAACTGAGTTGCCAACTAACAAAGGATCAAGAACATAGGTTTCTACATTTTGAACAATTACAAATAGCAACAGTACCCAAACAAAGGTTAATCCACCCAGGGAAGTTGACACAATTAAAGCGGGAACTGCGCCTAAAACTGGTCCAAAAAAGGGAATTAGGTTAGTAAAACCAGCAATTACTCCTAAACCCAAGGCTAATTCTGATAATCCTAAAAATTTCAAGCTAACGGTAATAACTATCCCCAAAATGCCAGAAACCAAAATGCGCCCTTGGATGTAGCCGCCCATTCTGGTGCCGACAGGTTGAATTTGAGCGGCTAACCGTTTATCCCAAGGATCGGGAAAAAGATTGATAATGTCTTGTAGCAGTTGCTTCGAGCCAGATAGCATATAAGCCGAAAGCAATACTGCTAGTAAGGAACTAAAAACACTGCCAATAATACCTCTAGTTACGCTATAGGAACGAACTACCAACTGTTGACTAGAATTAATTGCCCAAGAAGTCAGCCCCTGCACATCTAATAATTGGTCGATGATGCCAGGCGCACCAGTTTTGCCCATGCCTAAACGTAACGCTAAATCGTCTAAAAGCGATCGCAAAGCCTCCAAATAAACGGGTGATTTCCCAATTAAACGCTGAATTTGTTCGGCAACTGTTGGGCCAACAATCAAGCCAAATCCTGTTAAAGTAGCGATTAAACCTGCATATACGATCAATACTGCGAACCAGCGAGGCGTTTTTATTTTTTGAACCGTATTGACAGTTGGTGCCAGAGTCGCAGCTAAAACTGTCGCAATCATTAAAATCACAATAAGACTCCGCAATTGCCATAACAGGATTAGCAGTAGGGGGATCGTAACCAGCAGCAAGATATTGGTAGTGGAAATCGAAATCCGTTTGTCAGACATAAAACACCATGCGATCGCATTTTAAAGATTAGCAGCAGTAGAATAGAATCAGAATTATAGCTAAACTAATGCCAATTCAAGACTTTCTCCAGACTGAAGATCTATTGCCTTAGTGGAGAGGTTGTTTTGTTTTAATAGAGTATTAAAGTCCTCTACCGTACCTTCTGTTTTCAAAATCGAGATCAGCAAGCCTTCAAAGCTAACATCGCCTCCTGCGGCGGTTGACAAGATTACTTGGGGAGTTAACCATTGGCATAGTCGCAAAGCCGTCTGTTGACCTTTAATTACTGCACCCAGCAAAGGTAGTGTCAGGTTGATAATTGGAGTAATAACTACGTCAATAGGTGCAGCTTCTTGTAGAGAATCGGCATGATATCCGTGAGGTTCATAATAAATTTTTTTACCTGACTCTAAGCCTTTAACAATGTAGCCGTTTTCAACTAGATTTGGGCCGATAGGAGAACCAGGTACAGCTTTGATTTCTACTTTATCTTTGAGGGTGAAGTTTTCTCCGTGTTTGAGAGTGGTTATCTCTTTGTAACCCAATTCTTGGACAACTTTAGCCGCATTCGCCGAAGCAACTACGGGAATGTTGTGATCTAACTGTTTGAGAGTAGGAGGATGAGCATGATCTTCTAATCCTTGGGAAAGAAGAATTAAGTCGATATTTTCTGGAATTGGCTGGGGATTATTTTTTTTGCCTTTAAATAACCATGTCAGATTAGCAAAGCTCAACTCTCCAACTAACCAAGGATCGAGGAGAATTCTTTGGCCATCAATTTCAATCAGCCAGGAATTGCTGTCTAAATAGGTAAGGTTCATCAAAGTTGTTTATTGTAATTACTTCTATATTGTAAATATTTCGTTACAAGAAAAGTTCTAGATCAGAAATTAAAACCAGTTAAAAAACACCAGTTAACAAACAAAGTATAAAAACTTCACTCCATTCAACTACCGCACCGTAAGTATCCCCAGTGTGTCCTTGGAGTTGCCAGTTAAACCAATATCCAGTCAAAAATGCGATCGCACTGCTGCCCCAAACCAATGCCACAACCTGCCACCATTGCAGATATCCCAACCAAAAGAATAAGCTGCTACAGCCCAATAAACATAATAATCCACCTAAAATATCCAGGGGTAATTTCAGATTCTCCTGATGAAATAAACCTTTACCAGTTTCCCTCAGATAAGGATAAAAAGCGATCGCAATTACTTGTCCCCATCTCGCCCAACCCGCAACAGACATTAAGACTAGCCATAAAGGGAGAGACATTTCACTAATAGCCGCCGTTTTTAATAATAGAATAATTATCGCCGCGATGGCACCAAAAGCCCCCGTCGCGCTATCTTTCATCACTGACAAACGACGATGCTGATCAGTTACAGCCAAGCCATCTGCTGTATCCATTGCCCCATCAAGATGCAAGCCTCCCGTTATTCCTACCCAAGCTGCGACAATCAAGCCACTCCGAGTTAGATTCGGTAAACCAAAAAACTGTAGGCAAATATCTAACAAACCCAGCAGTAACCCAATGATTAAGCCGATCAAAGGCGACCAACGAGCAATCCGCAACCAATTGTTAGTCCATCTACTTGGCAAAGGAATCACAGTATAAAATATTACTGAGCTTAAAAAAGAACTAATTGAATATTTGACCCATAACCAAACTGAATTTTGAGGTACTCTTGACACGGATAAATCCTCAGTAAAAATTTGATGAAATAGCTGGGAAATCTTGGGCTAATATTGTTTCATAGACTACTTTATTCTTAAGGCATATATTTAATAGCAGAATATCAAGTTATGCAAGATTTTGAGAGTTAACATCTATTTCCTATGAGTCAACATCACCAACTGAATCCCCTGCCCGCGCCTTGCATTGTAGATACAGGAATTATTATCAACCAGGATGATATAAAACGTTTGCTTAATGATTTGTGCCGTATCCGCTATATTCATACGATAGACGAGCAAATAAGTAGTGAAGGTCAAGGATCAATCCAAGAAATATTTAGCGACTCTTCTCAATCTACTCTGATTGCTAATGGCAATTTGTATATTAATATTCAGAGTTTTGATTACTTACAGCTAAGTAAATCTGCCGATAACCAAGCTTGTTTCGATTTGATTCAAGAAAATCGTCAACTACGTTTGATTCCCGTATCTCAATCTGCTCTAGATCGATCTGCACACCAAAATATTGATGTAGAAACAATAGAAGCAGTGTTAACAGACGTGTTAGCCGCCCGTTTAGACGTACAACTAGATGACGAAGAATTTTAAACTTTTAAGTAGGAATTAATAAATAACTGGTGGGATTTTCATTTCAATGTCAGGCATCCTGTAATCATACTCATGCTAGAGCCGGGGTGTTTCACACTCCTCATGGCATAGTAGAAACGCCCCGATTCATGCCCGTAGGCACTTTGGCGACAGTCAAAGGAATTACGCCACAACAGCTAAAAGCTGCCAACTCTCAAATGATCTTGGCAAACACTTATCATCTTCATATTCAGCCAGGAGAAGATATCGTGAGAGATGCTGGGGGATTACACCAGTTTATGGCTTGGCAAGAGCCAATCTTGACTGATTCGGGAGGATTTCAGGTATTTAGCCTCAGCGAAATGCGGAAAATAACTGAATCTGGAGTTACTTTTCGTTCTCCTCGTGACGGTCGCATGATTGAAATCACACCAGAAAAATCGATCCAAATTCAAAATGCTTTGGGTGCAGATGTAATTATGGCATTTGATGAATGTCCCCCTGCTGATGCGACAAAAGAACAAGTCAAAGCAGCTACCGACAGGAGTTATCGCTGGCTAGAAAGGTGTATTCAAGCCCATCAAGATCCTGAGCAACAAGCTTTATTTGGTATTGTGCAAGGAGGAATACATTTAGATTTGCGATCGCAAGCAGTGAGGCAATTAAGCGAATTAGACTTACCTGGCTACGCCATTGGCGGTGTCAGCGTCGGCGAAGATCCAGAGTTAATTAACGCTACCGTCAGACATACTGCGCCCTTACTACCAGCCCAGAAGCCCCGCTATCTAATGGGTGTAGGGACTTATCGCGAAATGGCTCAGGCGATCGCATCAGGGATAGATTTATTTGATTGCGTCATTCCGACTCGCTTAGGTCGTCATGGTACAGCATTAGTACAGGGAGAACGAATCAATCTTAAAAATGCCCAATACAAAAGAGATTTCCAGCCCCTAGACGAAACCTGTACTTGCTACGCCTGCCAGAATTTTAGTCGTGCCTATCTTAATCATATGGTGCGATCGCAAGAGATGTTGGGCTATATTATGCTATCTTTACATAACGTTACCGAATTAATTCGTTTTACCCAACAAATTCGCAGCTCGATTTTTCAAGGCACTTTCACTACCGAATTTGCCCATTGGCTCCTCCGTGAGCAGTGAAAAAATCAATAAGTTAAACTTTTTTAACTCCAGTAGCGCAAGGCCCTTTTTGACCCTTCCCAATCTCAAATGTGACGGCATCACCGTCCTTTAGGGTGCAGCCTTTGGTTTCTGAATGATGTACGAAGAGGTCTTTACCTCCATCTTCAGGTTCAATAAAACCAAAGCCTTTTTCTGAATCGAACCACTTGACTGTACCTTGAGACATTGGTTTTAGTTTGTTATTATCACTTCAAAATTAATTATAGTTAATTATCGCGCGATCGTTCCAGGTTAAGAATATAAATAATAATATAAGTGGTAATTGGCTTAACTTATCGATGTCACAGAGATTGGTAAGATTTATCTAAAATCTAAGTTTCAAAAATACTTTCCGAATGAAACAGGCTCTCTCCTCTCTATTAAAAGCTAGGGCGATTTAGCAATCTTTACTGATAAATTAACTATCCGTGATGGTGCGATGATTAATGTTAGTAATTTTTCTAGTCGCGGCTCGGCAGAACCAGGAACAGGAGAGGCTGGTAATCTAACTATCGAAGCAAATTCAATTAGCTTAGATAATGACACCATTATTACCGCAGGTACTCAATCTGGTAATGGTGGCAATATTTCCTTGAAAGTTGCTGACGATATAACTCTAGGTAACGACAGCACTATTTCGGCTAAAGCTTTTAATAATGCTAATGGCGGTAACTTGACTATTGACACGAATTTTATCGTTGCTTTTCCTGATGGCAATAACGATATTATCGCCAATGCGGCACAAGGAACAGGGGGAAATATTAATATTACCGCCGAGTCGCTGTTTGGCATTGAAGAACGTCTGCAAAATGATTTTACTAACGATATTGATGCTAGTTCGGAGTTTGGCTTTAATGGTAACGTTTCTATTAATACTCCAGAAGCCGGTGCAATCCAAGGCGTAAGCTGTTAATCATTTAATTGACTAGTTATGACTGACGCGGAGACAAGGGGACACGGAGACACGGAGAGGGTTTGATGGTTAGTTTCGCGTTTGTAATAATATGCAGTTTAAATGC
>Ga0209082_1000167_pt1 | contig 32120 bp, 25 predicted proteins | sample ColdCreekSource_FD_184127 | JGI IMG/M metagenome (GOLD analysis project Ga0209082, IMG submission 184127) | Groundwater microbial communities from Cold Creek, Nevada to study Microbial Dark Matter (Phase II) - Cold Creek Source (SPAdes) (version 3) | ecosystem: Environmental > Aquatic > Deep... | reverse complement strand
CCGGCTCCTAAACTCCCTGTTGATCCTTCTCGACGCGGCAGGCGCACGCCGAAGTCCGCGCGAGCTGCCCAGCCGCAGAATCGCATGAAAACTTGCGACCAATGGTCAGCCGTGCCCGTACGCGTTCACCGTGACGCGCCGGACAACGTGCGCTGCGAAGCCACGGGACAGGGGAGCATGTACGGGCTCGGGCTCGGGGAGAGTTAGAGAGCCACTGCCAGCGTGAGATACGGCCCGATGAACTTGTCTGAGGTGTCTTCTTCGTTCGCCGAACCGAGCACGCCGTTATCGCTCAAGTACAGCGCACGCACGCCTGCACCGAGGCCGATGCTCCCGAGCGTGAGCGTCAGCCCCGCGCGAGCGTCGAGCTGCGTGTAAGGCCAGGCATTGCCGAACACACGCGCTTCGAGACCGAGAGGACCCGCGAGACCGAACGCTGCAGACAAACCGGCGCCCGGTGCCACGAACGTGACCAGCGGTGCATCTGCGATGTGCAAGCCAAGCTCGCCACGCACACGGATGCGCTCGCTCGCGATGAACGCGTACGTAAAGTGCCCGAGCAGCAGATGCAGCGTGTCGAACTGTGGGGTCCCCGCGATCGGCGCGAACGCTGCCGTGTAGCCGAACAACACCCCGAGCCGCTCGCCTTCGATCGACAGCTGCAGGCCGAGCAGCGGACCCGTCGTCCCGACCGTGAGGTCACCCGCGAGCGCGGCCACGGCCACAGGCGCGTCTTCGTAGACTTCGGTGGGCGCGGGCTGACCCTGAGCATCGACGACCATCGGCGCCACCGGATAACTCGGCACATAACCGAAACCGTAGCCCCATACCGGATAGCCCCAGCTGCGCGGATATGCACGGTACCGATAGCCCGGGCTCCAGCCCGAACCCCGTCGGTAGCTGTCGCGCGAGCGCGTGTAGCCAGATCCGCGATGGCCCGACGATCGGCCGAAACCACCTGAAGAAACGCTCGAACGCGAGGGACTGGACCGGACTCCGCCTCCACTTCGGGGCGAGCTGTTCGAGCTACCGCGTCGACCAAAGCCAGCCTGCGCGCTGTCAGGCAGCGCGAGACCGACCAAGCTGACGATGATCACTGCGAGAAATGCCGATACGCGCAGCCTCATGGTCGACGGACGCACAACCCCCTCCCCTATTCACCAAAATCTTCCGAGCCCGAGCCCGCTCTCTCGGTTGGCGCAGCGATTGCACCGCCCACCCCAACCAACTCCTTTGCACACCCACCTCTTAACACTACTGCTCCCAATCTTTCGTGGTGGATCGCGCAGGGCCCGGTTTTCACAGGGTCCGTGGGCGACGAAGGAATGGCCACTCCCCTTTCGAGGAGCACACGGGCGCTGTGGAAAGCGGGAACAAGCGAGGCGCCGCGAAAGATTGGGAGCAGTAGTGTTAACCACCCTGCGATAGCCTGATCCCCGCCATGGCCGACGACGAAGCGCTGCCCTCCCCTCCATCCTCATCGGAGCCATCAGCTCCGCGCCGCTACCGCTTCTTCTGGGCGCGCGAAGCGTTCCGCCGCGCTCAGATGCTGTACGCGCGTTGGACGTTTCTCTTGGCCTGCGCCGTGCTCGCCATCGGAGGCTTCATCAAGCTTACCTCCGAGCTCGCGGAGGGCGAGCTCGACGCGTTCGATCGCCTGGCCTTGCAGCGCATCGTCGAGATGCGCGTGCCCGGGCTGAACGGGCCCGCCGTCGACCTCACTGCGCTCGGCTCCGTGAGTGTGCTCACGATACTGTGTGTGCTCACGGTCACAATGCTGCTCATGCATCGCGACGCGCTCGCTGCATGGCAGCTCGCAGTTGCAGCTGGCGGCGGCGGCATCATTTCGACCATGCTCAAGCGCGTGCTCGAGCGCGCGCGACCTGCAGAGGTCGAGAAGCTGGTCGAGGTCTCGAGCTTCTCGTATCCCAGCGGCCACTCCCTGGCCGCTGCGAGCGTCTACCTCACACTCGCGATCGTCAGCACACGTCACCTCGATCAAAAGGCGGCGCGCATCTTTGTGTTCGTCACGGCGCTCTCGTTGATACTCGCGATCGGCTTCTCACGCGCGTATCTAGGCGTGCACTTTCCGAGCGACATCGCCGCGGGCTTGATGCTCGGCTCGGGCTGGAGCCTGCTCGTCAGCTCTCTTTTTTCATACGTGCGCGCGAAGCGCGCTTGAGCTCGGCGAAGACTCGCATCTGGCAGCGGGCTTGCGCTCTGCGTGCAAAAACGAGCAAAATTGTGCTCAGCAAGCGCCAGATTTTGCAGGGATTTTAGCCCCGCCTTAGGTATTACTTTTCACTCTAGCTGAAGTATTGTGGTCCGCTGTACGATAATATGACAACGGCGCCGATGTTCATGTTAGCCGGCGCTGATGGACAGATACCTCACATCGCGTTCTGTGATGTCTCTTGCTTTGCTCATTGCGGCGTGCGGCGCGGAACCTCCCGCAAGCACCGAATCGCCGAACACCACGCCTAGCGCAGGCAACAGCGCAACTCCCCCCACGACGCCGAGCGCTGGTCGCTCTGGCAGCGCCGCGCCCAGCGGAACCGCGGGGCGTGCTTCCACCACGCCTCCGAGAACAGGCGCAAGCGGGTCGACCGCGAGCGCCGGAACCGCAGCTCCTAGCGGCAGCGCAGGCAATCTTGCCAATGCAGCTGGTGCCGCAGGCAGCATCGTCGGTGCAGCCGGCGGCGGCGCTGGCACAGCCGGCGCAGCTCCCGGCGGCGCTGGATCTCCCGCAGCTGGTAGCAGCGGCACACCGAGCACGGGCACGGGCATGTGCTGCGACGACGGCGATTGCATCTGCCGCGGCGAGCCACCAACAGCGCTCACCAGCGACGAGGGTGAGTTCGCGGTGGAGTCTTACGCGCACGAAGCAGGCTGCGTCTATTACCCGACCGATGCCGAGCCGCCGTTCTCCGCGGTTGCGATCTCGGATGGGTATGGCGGAGCCGGCGGCTGCGGCCGGACGCAGACCGATGGCTGGGGCCGGCTCTACGCATCACACGGCATCGTTGCGATGATCATCAATACAACGGGCGGCGACCAGCCGAATCAACGCGGCACGAAACTCACGCGCGGCATCGAAGCGTTCAAATCAGAAAACGAGAACAGCTCGAGCCCGCTGCACCAAAAGCTCTCTGGTCGCTACGGCACCTCGGGTTTCTCGATGGGCGGCGGCGGCACGAGCTTCTCGAGCGCAGATGATGCGACACTGAAATCGAGCGTCGCGGTTATGCCCTACGGTCCTACGCGTGACTCTATCGAGGTTCCGACGCTCGTGATCTGCGGGTCGAGTGACAACATCGCCTCGTGCGCCAGCCACGGCAATCGACTGTACGGCTCGGTGGGCGACAGCGTGCCCAAGATGCGCATAACGGTGTCAGCCGGCCATGCAGGACAGCCTTCCGCAGGTGGTGGCGACTCGGGCTCTGCCGGACTCGCATTCCAGAAGGTGTACCTCGACGGCGATCAACGCTGGAAGCCGCTGCTGCTGATGGTCGATTCCAACGAGACGAACATCCAATGAAACGACTGACGCTGGTGGCTGCAACATTCTAGCTGCCGCCATCAGCGTCAACGTGTGCGAGTGTGCGAACTAGCCAACGTGCACGAGAACGCGGTGCCTACACGGCAAAAAACGTACGAATACAGCGTAGTTTGCACGGTCACGGTTACTACATGCACCGCAAGTTGTGAGCCCAGAAGGCTCGATGACCTGTGTTGGACATGCCATGATCACGGACAGGTCGAAGCGACCTTTTGTGGGGTGGTTGTCTAACAAATATGAAGTTTCAGTTTCCTCTCTCGATCGGTGTGTTCGTTGTGGGTTTCAGCGCGTTTGGCTGTGGTGTCAGCAACGCTGAGGTCCCTACTCCGGACTTTTGGAAGGACGCGGCTGTCATTGAAACCGACGCTGCAGTCGCTCCCGACAGCTCCACTGCCGCTGATGGCGGCAGTGAAGACGGATCGATCTACGGAAACGACGACGCGAGCGCAGCGGGCGCCGGCGGCGACAAAGAACCGGTAGGCGGCGCGGGCGGCAGCCATCAGCCACAAGGCGGCAGTGGTGGCGACGATGAACCCGAAGGCGGCACGGGCGGCGACGAAGAGCCAGTAGGCGGCAGCGGCGGTGCCGGTGGTGAAGAGCCGGTAGGCGGCAGCGGCAGCGATCCCAACACGTGCCCGACCGACTACACGATGGCGACGCACATCGTGATGAACGTCACGTGGCCCAAAACCACGGCAAAGGTTGGGCCAATCACTGTCACCGTCGTACCCGCCGGCAGCGGCCAGGTACACCTCTGGTCGAGATCCTACTTCGAAGAGGACGGCAATACCTCAGAGATCCGCAGCAAGTCGTGCGGGAGCACCTTGCCTCCGATCCAAACATCCGCGGTGGCGGGCAACGAGAAGCTGCTGCCTGTGATTCCAAACGCCTCCTGGGACAAGCCCGACATGCCTGAGTTCCTAGGCAGCGCGACGAAGACCGGCAACTCTGTCGTCGCCAGCACGGGCGTCGCACTTGTAGGCCTGACGATGAGCACTCCCACAGGGACGTGGCCGGCTCGCACCGCTATCATGGGCGTCGACCATGACAGCGACGGTTTCGCGGGGCTCGCGGCCATCCCGAAGACATCCGACGGATACTCCGAGGTTCCGCTGGACCTCGATAGAACTAAGCGCGCCGATCGGATGGATCTCGCAATCCGTACCGTCATGACCCTCAACTCCACGGTCGAAGGGTGCCCCGAGACTTACAACGGTACCGCTAGCGTCTCGAAGTTCGAGAACCACATCATCGGCTGTCACGTCAAAGGCGGGGGTGAATGCAGCGACACGCAGAAGAACTTCGTAGACAGCAATCGCACGGTGTACACCGTGAAGTCGGCGACCTTCACAGCCAAGCGTGTGAGCGACGACGCGAGCTGCGCCGATGTTCGCGCCGCGCTCCCGTAAGCTCGAGAGTTGTTTCACTAGCGACCTGCACGACGCTGCTCGGACTGTGGCTCGATCCACTGGCTGCGGCAGCGTCGGGCAGCGCGATCGCGCGCTTCGGCGGTGAGCACGGCACGGTCAACGCGACCAACCCGACTGCGCTTTACTACAACCCGGGTGCTCTTGGCTTCGCCGAGGGCACCCAGCTGTTTTTGGATGGGCAGCTCGCGCTGCGCCGCTTCTCCTGGACGCACGAACGCGGTCTGGGCGATGCCCCCGAGCCCTCGCGTTACGAAGGTGCGAACTACGGCGAAGCGAGCGCGCTGAATGTGTTCGGTGGACCAATGGCGGGCGCAACGCTGCGGTTGGGTGACTTCACGTTCGGCGTCGCGGCGTACGCGCCATTCGGCGGCCAAGTGAGCTTCGATCGCAATGAGTACTTCTCGAACAGCATGTATCCCGGTGCCGCCGATGGCGTCGCGCGCTGGCACGGGATCTCGGGATCGACGATGTCGATCTTCGGCACGCTGGGCGCAGCGTACCGCCTCGGACCGGTGAGCTTCGGCGTGACTGGCAATCTGATCTTCACATCGATCAGAACCATCCGGGCGTCAGCCGTCACGGAAGGCAATCCGCTGGAAGAAGAGGGGCGCAGTCGGCTCGATGCTTCGGGCGTGCACGGGAGCTTCGGTCTTGGCGTTATGTTCGAAGCGTTGCCGCAAATGCTGTGGCTCAGTGCGTCTTATCAGGCGCAGCCCGGTCTCGGCGAAATGAAGCTTAGTGGCAATGCCGAGTTCGACGACGCTGTGCCGGCGGTAGAAGAGGGAACGTTCAAGCAAGCGATCTCGTTTCGCCAAGCTCTGCCAGACATCTGGCGGCTGGGCGCGCGCTGGCGCGTGAACAAATCACTCGAGTTACGCGTCGCAGGTGATTTTACACGCTGGAGCGTGCTGCGCACTCAATGCGTGTCGGTGAAGGATCTGAGCTGCCAAGTCTTGAGCAACGGCGAAGCGGTAGAGAACAGCGGCACGTTGTTCAACCTGCGTCGTCGCTGGAAGGACACGGTCGGCGCGCGTGCGGGTGTCAGCTACTGGACTCACCCGGAGCTCGAGCTCTTCGCAGGGCTCGGCTTCGAGACCGCGGCCACACCGGATTCCACGCTCGATCCTGTGCTCGCGGACGCTGCCAATCTCGCATTTGCGGCGGGCGCTCGCTACGAAGTGGTCGAAACTTGGTTCGTCGCGGCGTCGTACACCCACTTGCAGTTCATAGACCGTGACAACACCGGTAAGAGTCAGCTCGCCGATCCGGAGGTCTCGCTGACGTCGCGGGGTGTGGACGGCGGGGGCAAGTACTCGCAATGGGTGGGGATTCTGAACGCGAACGTGATGAAGACGTTCTAGCCGCGCCGTCGGTGCGCTTGAGCCGCTGCGTCGGGCTCGGGCTCGGGCGTTGACAGAGCGCGTGATCCCGTCGTGATGACAACACGATTGTAACGCGCGGCCTGGGGGCGTGTTTGGAGCGTTGACGCGCGAGCGAGCAGTGGCGTAGCCCTTGGTGCTGGCGCTATCGGTAGCGCTCGCGGCGTGCGCTATCCGGTCCAGCGCGCTGCGGCTCGAGGGTCCTGATGGCGAAACGACGCGCGTGCTCGTGGGTGAAGGTCTTGGCAGTGTGCTGCTTGTGGGGTTGCGCGACGAACAGCCCGCGCGACGCAGTCCCCGCACCGCGTGCGCTGGCTCCCGCCGAGGCAAAGATCAGCGACCGCTACTGGCGAGCGGGTGCCGCTTACAGCTTCCCCGAGCGGCTGAGCTACCCGACCGACACGGGCGTGATCACGACGCTGCATACGCCGGGAGCCTTCGAGACAACCGGTCATCCCTTCTTCACGCCACTCGGCGAAAACGGACGCGCGTGCATCACGTGCCACCAACCGGCAGACGGCATGAGCTTGTCGGCGCGCACAGCACAAGAGGTTTGGGACAAACTCGGTCCAACCGATCCCCTGTTCGCAGCTGGCGATGGCTCCAATTGCCCGAGCTTGCCGCAGCGCGAGCGCGCTTCGCATTCGCTGCTCTTGGAGCGTGGCTTGTTCCGGATCGCGCGGCCTTGGCCACCGCGCGATCACGAAGGGCAGCCGATCGAGCCCGAGCTGGACATCGAGCTCGTGTCCGACCCGACAGGTTGCAACGCCGATCTGATGTTCGGCATGTCGAGCCCAACGCCAGCGATCTCCGTGTTTCGCAGGCCACGGCCCGTCGCCAACTTGAAGTTTGCTACCTCGATGGGATTTTCGTTCGATCCCAAAGACGGCTTGCCGCTCGAGATCGATCGCGAGAGCGGCGTGCCCACCAGCGGCAACTTACTCGCGGACGATCGCGAGCGCACTCTACTCGGTCAGGCGCGCGACGCGCTGCTGACTCACACGGATCATCACGGCGCACTCCCAAGCGCTGAGCTGCAGCGCATCATCGCGTTCGAGTCGCAGATCTACACGGCAGTCAGTCGACATGTGCAGGCCGGAGCGCTGGACGATGGTGGCGCGAGTGGTGGGCCCGATGCGCTCGCGCGCGCGCCAGCTGGCAAGCTGCAGTCCACGAAGAGCCATCCAATCTGGGGCGAGTTCAGCGCGTGGGCCGCTGCGCCGAGCACGAGCGACGCCGATCCGCAGCGTGCGTTTCGTGAGTCGGTCGCGCGCGGTGCTGCGATCTTCACGGGGCGCCAGTTTCTAGTGAGCGACTCCGCGGGCATCACGGATGTTGGCTTCGGAAACCCCGTTCGCAACAGCTGTGCTTTTTGTCACAACATGCTGCACGTCGGCATGGACGTGGCTCCGGGCCAAGTCGATCTCGGCACGACCAATCTTCCGCATGCCAATCCGTTGCCCGAGCTGCCGCTGTTTCGTTTGACTTGCCGGCCCGGTGCACGCGCCCATCCGCATCTCGGGCGGGTTGTGCTTACGCACGATCCTGGTTACGCGCTGACCACGGGCAAGTGCATCGACATCGGTAAGATCACCGCGCAGTCTCTGCGTGGCATCGCGGCGCGCCCGCCTTATTTCGTGAACGGCTCGGCGTCGACGCTCGCGGAGGTGATCGCGTTCTACGACAAGCGCTATGAGATGAAGCTGAGCGACCAGGAGAAACTGGATCTGCAACACCTCTTGGAGGTCCTGTGAGCCTCGTGCGCTGCGCGGTCGTTCTGTTGCTGATGGCTGCAGCGCATACCGCCGTTGCGCAGAGCAGGCCAGAGCTACACACGTTCATCACTTGTCCCATATACCGAGATACCGACGCCGGTCGGAAATCAGGTTGTTGGCTCGCCGAAGATCCGCAAGGCGTGCGCTACGATGTCACGCTCGGTCCGGTGAAGCCGCAGGTCGGTCATCTGGCTTTGATCGAAGGCGTTTTCTCCAGTGAGCCCAACAGCGCGTGCGGCGGTCGCGTGCTCGAACCGGTGCGCGTCGCGGTGTTAGAAGAGAGCTGTGAGCGTCGGATCATTCCGGCAGACAACTATCCGGGGCGCCCTTTCAAGAGCCCACCGGAGATGCTGGCGCCCAGCGACCAACCACGCAGCCTGCCGCCGCCGCCTTACACTGAGAAGTCGTTTAGCATCTACTTCGAATACGAGCGGGACTTCCTGGTCTATCAGTACGCTGAGCTGATTCTGGAGAAGATCGTGCTGTATGCAAAGGCGAGCCAAGCCAAGCGCGTGCAAGTCGAGGGCTTTGCCGCGACCGAGCCGCTTGTCGTGCACGGGCGCACGCTGCGCGAGCCGCTCACCTTGGCCAAGGCGCGCGCGGAGATGGTCGCGGAAGCGCTGCGCCGACTCGGTGTTCCGGACGCGAGCATCTCGCTGACGTGGCACGGCGCACCCAGGAAAACGTTGGATTTGGAAGGCGGCAAGCTGCCCGAGCCTTCGAAGCGGCGTGTTGTGGTCACGGTAACGCCCTGATGGATCGAAGAAGGAGTGTGCGAGATGAGCTCAAGGATCAAGCAGTGGAGCGCAGAGCTCAGCCATCGCGAGCCACTGTCTGACCCGGGCGCTGGCGCAATCGGCGCGTTGGACACGAGCGCCACCTTTGTCGTTGGCGGAGGGCGTGACATTGCCCTGCAATCGCCACGCGCGTCTACAGTCGCCACCCTGCAGCCCGCCCAGCCCGATCGCAACCAGCGCTGGCGCCGAACGCGCGAACCCGCGCAAACACGCTCCGGCAGCGCGCTGCCGCAAACATTCTGCAACAGCCACGCGAAGCTGCACGGTCATCGTTCGGGCATTCCCGCATGGCGGCGCGCGTGTGTCACATGGCTGCTCGCACAGCTAAGCCTTGGCGCTTGCGGCGGAGAGTCACCGAGCGCGCAACCGAACAGTGGCACCACGGGCCGGCAGGCCGCGGCAGCTGAGCCGCAAACCCCGGTAGACAGCCGGGCCGCAGGTGCAGCAGCGCGAACCCAGCAGCCATCCGCAGGGCAGCGCGCGAGTCAGGTTGGCACAGGTGCAGAGTCCGCCGCGCCGAGCAGCAGGGCGAGCGCCGCTGGCATGTCAGGAAGCACGCAGCCGAGCGCTGCAGGCTCCAGCGCCGGTGCGAGCGCTCTGGACACCGCGACCGCGGCTGGTGCTAGCGCAGCAGCGGGCAGCTCGGGCGCTGCAGCCACCGGCGGCACGTCCGGAAGCGCCACACAGGCGCCCTGCCCCGCGAGCAACGCGCTGAAAGCCGGCGACAACCGCAAGACACTGATGCACGACAGCCGCGAGCGCCGCTTCAACGTGTACGTCCCGAGCTCGATCACAGCCATGTCGCGCGTGCCGCTGGTGCTCGACTTCCACGGCAACGGCAGCAGCGGAATGCAAGAACAATCCGGCAGCGGATGGCGGCAAAAGGCGGACGCCGAGCAGTTCATCGTCGTGTACCCCGACGGCATCGGCAACGGCTGGAACGTCGGCAACTGCTGCGGCGAGGCGCTCAACAGCATGGTCGACGACGTGGGCTTTGCCCGCGCGATGGTCGAAGCTGTCAGCAGCGAAGCCTGCATCGATGCACATCGCGTGTACGCGACAGGCATCTCCAACGGAGCGGGTCTCGCGCATCGACTGGCCTGCGAAGCCGCCGATATATTCGCTGCGATCGCGGCAGCATCGGCGGATCTCGTGACGGATCCATGCACGCCGGCACGACCGATCTCGGAGATCTCGGTGCGTGGGCTGAACGACACGCTCGTTGCCTACGAAGGCGGCAACACTGGCTCCACTGGCTGGTACTCACCGGGCGCGAAAGGCACGCTCGAGCTGTGGAAGACGATCAATGGCTGCATGGGCTCGGCGAGCACGACGCTCGAGCATTGTGAGACCTACACGCAGTGCAACGCTGGGGTTGAAGTGACACTTTGCTCGCTGCCGAACACAGGTCATATCCTCTACACAAACAGCTTGAATTTCAGCGTGCCCGACAACGCTTGGGAAATGTTCAAGCGCCAAACGCTGCCATAGTGTGCAGCACGCGCTCTCCTGAACTAGGATGCGCCCGCTTCGCCGCATAAGTTTCACGAATCTTACTCAGTCATCTTCAAATGTTTACATAGAGGCAATTCAATGTCTGCTACGAGCATTGGCTGTCGGGTGTTTTTTGACATCCTGCGAACTGACAGTCAGCGCGTGACCAGTTTGTGGTCGCCGAGCTCCGGAGCAAACAATGAGAAAGTGGATCTGGATCGCAGGCGCGGTGGCGGTGTGCGGCTGCAGTGCGTCAGACCCTTCCATCGCTAGCCGGGCCAGACAGACGCCTAACGTTCCGAGCGCGGGCGCGACCTCCGCAGCTGGGAGCGGCGCAAATCCGATCCCAGGGACACCCACTGACACAACATCGGTGCTGCTCGATACGCCAACAGCTCCCGCTGGGCCGGTGGACTCGGGAATCGTCGAGCTCGGATGTGAGGTTGGGAAGTTCTGTAAGCCGACATCACCCGACCCGACAAACTGCGGAACGCTGACGCTCGGACAAGAGATCGAGATCAAAAAGATCCCCGGCAACCTGCTGCTCGTGTTCGATCAGTCGGTGAGCATGTCTGAGCCGTGGGGGACCTCCGGACAGACGAAGCTGGCAGCTGCACAAGCAGCCATCCGCAATGCGATCATGGGTCTGCAAGATTCGCTGACTGTTGGTGCGCTGTTTTTCCCGACGTACGCGTGCGCGGGACCAGGTGGGCTCGGTGGCCCGGGTGGGCCTGGGCTGCCGGGTGGCTTGCCGGGCGGTGGTTTGCCGGGCGGTGGCTTGCCGGGCGGCGGTCCGGGTGGCATCTTGAATGGACTCGGCGGCATGTCGGTCGAGCCGATCAGTGGCATGGGACAGATCCCGTTCCAGCCCGCTCCGGCGTTTCTGCCCGTGTGGGATGAGCACTGGACCCTGGCCGGCGTGGGTACAGGCATCGGCACGCCGATGCAGGAAGCTTTTGATCGCGCGAACGAAGCGATAGGCGCGGCCATGCTCGAAGGTGACTTGGCAGTTGTGGCCGTGACCGATGGCGCACCGAACTGTTTTCCCGGAGGCGACACGACCGATCTCGAGGTCAATCGCGCGGCGTCCTGGCTCGCGGAGCGCGGCGTGAAGACGTACGTAGTCGGCTTGCCGGGCGCGCAGGGCGTGCAGCTCCTGAATGACGTTGCCGCTCAGGGCGGCACGACCGAATACATCCTGCCGGACGACCCGAAGCAGCTCGAAGATCGGCTGCGCACGTTGATCTCGGAGACCAGCAAGACGGTGTTCGACTCGTGCTCGATCAAGCTGACGCCTGCGGCGGATCCTGCGGATCAGCTCCTGATGGTCGTCAGAGAGGCAACCGACGACACGCTGCATCAAGTGCCGCACATGCTGACGCCCACGGCCGGTTGGACGATCAGCGCGGACGGCGTGCAGGTCGAGATCGTCGGCGATCTGTGCGCAGACGCGATGAACGGCCGCTTCACCTCGATCCAGTTCCAGTACCCATGCAAAGAAGGCGAGCCTATTCCGCCTCTTTCCCCGAGCTGAGCACCCTCACTCCTAACAACGAGACCTAGGCCCCAAGGTCACGCCCCCCTCGCGACTTACCAGCACAGGCGCGCTACGCGACGTCAAAACGCCTCATTTATTGCTATTAAGACAGGTTCTTCCCGGTCTTTCGTTGCTAAGCGCCGACGGGTGAGCTCGTTGATGGCAATGAAAAGTCAGGGTCGTAAGGCGGCTCGAGTATTCGCACTGTGCGTTGCAAGCACGGGCTGCGGTGACTCCGGTGCTGCCGCGCTGGAAGGCTCCTCCGCGAACAACTCGAGCGCGGCTGGAGCTCCCGCCGCAGCCGGTCCGAGCGCGACGCAGACCGGCGCTGCAAGCGCAGGCACCAAGGCACAACCCGCATCGGCCGGCACCCCTGCCGCTAACAGCGGCACAACGCCAACCGGTGCAGCTATGAGCGGCAGCGCAGGCACGAGCGCAGCCGCTGCTGGCGGCACGGCAGCGCAAGCTGGAGCAGGTGGAACAGCGGACAGTCCACCAGCGAGCGCAGGAACGGGCGCAGCAGCTGGCGCAAGCGGCAGCGCTGGAACCGCTGCAGCACCCGGCCAGTCGATCCTGCCCGCGATCGACGACCCGGCTACGCCCGGCCCCTTCGGCTTCGAGCAAGTGCCCACCGCCGAAGGCCTCACCACGCACACCCTGTTCGTGCCTGGAAAGCTCGGCGACGGCGGCGTGAAGCACCCGATCTTGGTGTGGATGAACGGCGCCACCGGCACGACCAGCTTCTATCAAACCATGCTCGAGCACTTCGCCTCGCACGGCTTCTTCGTGGTCGCCGACAAGATGAGCGGCGGCAACCACGATCCCGAGATCGTCGAACAAGACGTAGCGATCGACTGGGTCCTCGCCGAAGCCGCTCGCAGCGACAGCCCATACTTCGGCAAGATCGACCCCGAGCGCCTCGGCATCGCGGGTCATTCGCTCGGCTCGGTCGGCTCGTTCGCCAACACCGGCCACGCCGCAGTGAAGTCCAGCATCCACTGGTCGGGTGGGCTCACCGGCAATCCCGTGGGCGCCGAAGAGAGCTGGCTGCAGCTGATCAAAGCGCCGGCGGCATTCTTGTGCGGCGGCGCGGAGGCGCGTGCATTACCCCGCTGCTCGGGCGACTTCGACAATGCACCGGCAGGCGTGCCGATCTTCTACGGCACGATCGAAGGCGTCGGGCATACGGATGTGTTCGGCGAGCGCAACGGCGGACAATGGGGCCGCGCAGCGATCGCATGGTGGCGCCTCACCTTGGCGGGCGACGAGAGCTTCCGCAGCTGGTTCAACGGCCCGGACTGCGAGCTGTGCGCCGCGCCGTGGATGGGCAAGAGCAAAGGCTTCTGAAGATGCACCACGCACGACTCTCCCTTCTGTGTTTAGGCTTCGCAGCGTGCTCCAGCACGCCAGCGAGCGAAAACCCTGCCGCCGCGAGCGGCAGCGACGCGATGCAATCCGCGAGCGTGAGCACAGCGGGCCACTCGGCCAAACCTGCTTCCGCTGGCAGCGGCGCGACAACAACAAACACCACCGCGGGTACACGCGCAGCGGTGAGCTCGGCGGGCACGATCGCTGCAGCCGGAAGCGGCGGAGCCGTTGCAGCCGCCAGCTCGAACAGCGCGAGCGCAGGGCAAACAGCGAGCGCAGCTGCAGGCGGGGGCACAGGCGCCCCGAGCGCTGGCGCATCCGGTGAGGCCTCGACCCCCTCCGCTGGCTCAGCCGCACCAGGAGCCGCAGCGCTGCCACCGATCAGCGATGCAGGCGCAAAAGGCCCGTTCGAGATCGCGGTCCAAGAGAGCCTCGACGGCCTCGACACGCACATCTTGATCGCGCCGAAAGACCTGGGTCGAGACGGCATCAAGCATCCGATCGTCGTCTGGATCAATGGCGCCGGCACAGGTTCCACCGGCTACCGCAACATGCTCGACAACGTCGCCGCGCACGGCTTCTTCCTGCTCGACGACAAACAAAGCACGTTCGAGGTTCCGCCCGAGGTCGAAGGCCAACGCGCCGCGATCAGCTGGGCGATCGAACAAGCCGACAAGCAGGGCGGCCCGTACTTCGGCAAGCTCGACACCACGCGCATCGCGATCGCGGGCCACTCACTCGGCAGCGTGTCGACGTTTGGCAACCTGAGCGACATGCGCATCAAGACGTCGATCCACATGGCCGGCGGTGTGACAGGCAACCCCCAAGGTGTCGACGAGACCTGGCTGCAAGACCTACACGTGCCAGCGATGTTCTTGGTCGGCGATCGCGACAGCAACGGCCTGCAGCGTGTGAAAGACGACTACGCGCAGGCGCCCACGACCTTCCCGGTGTTCTTCGGGTTGCTCGCGGGCGTCAGTCACACCGATGAGTTCACGCAGCCCAACGGCGGTCGCTGGGGCCGCATCTTGATCTCCTGGCTGCGCTGGCAGCTCGCAGATGACCCAAGCTTCGCCAAAGCGTTCGAGGGTGCGAGCTGCGAGTTCTGCGCAGGTGATTGGACTGCGCAGAAACACTCGATCGACTAGAAGATCTTACACACGCGGTTGAAGCCACTCGGCAGCGCGTCTTTCCATGGCGACGGTGACGTGCCGTAGGGATGCGCTTTGAAGAACTCCCAGATGTCGCCAGCTAAACCGCCGCCACCGCAGTGGCCGCCGCCGGTGTCGCAGTTGATCACGAAGCCCATCCGTTGCTTGAACAACATGTCCGCCGTCCTGCTCGAATCCGAAAAGTCGATGCCGACGACGTCCACACCTGCAGCGCCGTGAATCGTCATGAGTGCCGGCGTCCAGCCGTTCTGAAACTGCGCCGGGACGGACAAGCCTCCCGAGTTCGGTGCGACTGCGGCCATGTAGTTCGAGCGCATCGCACCTTGCGCAGTAGCGAACAACCCACCGGCGCTGCAGCCAGTCGCGAACACACGCTTGGGATCGACGTTGTGCTCTTTGACGGCGCACGCGAGCAGCTGATCGCCGACCTCGAAATCGCCTGCACCGAAGATCGCTGTGCCCGATAGAAAATCGCCGCCGGTCGAGCCGTCGAAGGAAACAAGCACGCCGCCTTCGGCTTGGACACCTCCGGCGACCGCCGCTGCGGAGCCTGCGTATTCACCGGCGAACGAGCCCGTGCCGTGCCAGTAGAACACGAACGGTGCGCTGGGCGAGGCGGCTTTCGGACCGGCGACCATGGTGATGCCGCCCAAGCCCATGAAGGTGATGTTGCCGTTCGAGAATCTCGGGCATTCACCGGTCACTTCGGGAACGACCGGTGTCATCGCGCCCGCGGGTACCATCGCAGCAGGCGTGGTCGTGCCTGGCGCTGTTCCTGGTGCGGCGGGTGGTGCGGCGGGTGGTGCGGCGGGTGTGCCTGGCGTAGCGGGAGCTGCGCCAGGTGGTGGTGCTGCAGGGCCAGCGCCGGGTGCCGCGCCAGGCACACCTGCAGCAGGCAGGCCCGCGCCAGGCACACCTGCGCCGGGTACGCCGGCACCAGGCACGCCGCCGTTGGCTGCAGGCGCAGTGGGTGTAGCGCTCGGCGGAGGTGTCTTCGGGATCACCGTGCTCATCGGAACGACTGGCGAAGCAGCGTTCGACATCGCGTTGGCTCCTGGGCCCGCGACCAATCCGGTCGCGCCACCACCCGCAACACCCAGCTGACCGGGCTGACCGGTGAACGACATCGAGGGACCGGTGACTTGGGCATCCGGGCCGCAGCCTATGAACGCAACTAGGCCAAGCCACAGCGTACTGGTTCGCAGCGTGGTCATCTTCCAACCTTTCGAAAACGATGAGGAAGGTTGCTCGAACCCCGACGCGCGTCAACACACTGCATGAAAGCACTGCAAAACAAGCAGTTCCATGTGCGCACTACAATCGCAATACGCCAGCGTTGTGTCCGCTTGCGCCATCAAAGCAAAACGCGGCGCGCCTGCTTCGAGGACACGCCGCGTCTTATTGTCCGGGGCCGGGGCTCAGCGCCCGACTGCCGCCATCAGCGGCAGCGCTCGACTACCAGTTCTTGATCTGCGTCTTGTAGCGACCAGTCGCAAACATGCCCTGCGCATCCAGGAAGTCTGCGCGCCGCTCCTGCTCATCGCCGAGCTGCCAGCGCAGCCACGCGATGATCACAGGCAGCCCGTCACCCACCGCGCCGATGTGTTCTGTGCCTGCCATGATCGTGAAGAACACAGGCACGGTGGTGTTCGCGTAGTCCTTCTCGGTCTTCTCGACGTTGCCGAACAAGTCGCTCTCCGAGCAGATATACGCCGTCGGATGGATCAACGACTTGCCACCCTTGCCCGTGGTAGGTGCCGAGGGATCATTGACATTGTCGAGCGATCCACCCGCGACATGCAGCGTCGACGTCCAGCGCGGATCCGGTCCGGCAAGGAACGAGTTGACCGAGCCGATCGAGTGCCCACCCAAGCCGATGCGTGAGGTGTTGAGCTTGTGATAAAACTCGCTGTCTGAGCGCTCGTTCTCGGCCAACACCCAATCGAGCGCAGCCAACAGCGGCGCGCCGTCGTCCCCGATGTTCGAGACCTCGGCGACCACCACGAAGCCGTGCGATGCGATCTGCGTTAGCTCTTCCATGTACGAGGAAGGCATGGCCATGCCGCCGCAGCCCCAGATGAACACGGGGTGCAGTAAACCATCCTGCCCGAGCTCATCGGGACGAAACACCCCGCTCTGACCACGCGGCCCGCTGCGCAAGTCGACACTGGTCTCGAACGGTCCAGGTCCATCCGTGTCAGTGACCTTCGGCAGCGCACCACCCGCAGCGCCAGCAGCGCCGCTGCCAGCTGCAGCGGGAGCACCCGCAGCCGCCATCGCGGCACCACCACTTGCGCCCGCGCTCGGCGCTGTAGCGGGAGTGCCTGCCGCACCGACCGGCGCGCTTGACCCGCCGCTGCCAGCTGCAGCACCGACCGCAGCGTTCGCGCTCCCGGCAGTGCCCGCGCGCGCCGCACTGCCGGCTGCAGCGCTGGCAGCAGGCGAGCCACCTGCTGAGCGGCCTGCCGCCGAGCTCGCAGGCACTGCCGGCGCAGCGCCGGAAGGCCCAGCAGCCGCTGGCTGACCATCACCACTGGCAGCCGCAGCCGCTTGCTGCCCATCTTTGCCGCCACAGCCAAAAGCCAGCGTCGACATCAAAACGAGCGCAAAACCAACCTGCGCGCGCAAACCCCTTGGCTCAGCACGAGCTGACACGCTCAATCCCAAACCTTCGCTGGCTGATTGGCCATGACAGCCTGGATCATCATGATCTTGCCTTCGACGATCTTGAACGCCTCACCGACGACGAGCGTGCTTTCCGAAGGAAAGAACGGATACATGCCCCAGGTGATCTGCGCTTCTTCGTCGATCACGAGTGTGCGCCGAGTGACCTCGAAGCCCCACGACTGCCCGTTGAACGAAGACAACCCGCTGGCCGTCACCTGGCCATTTTCGTAACGCTTGCAACCTTCGTCGAACGGCACATCGGGCCCGCGCTTTTTGCCCTCTAGATAATCGAGATACAGCTCTGTGATCGCGTTCAGCTCGTCACGCGACATGCGCTTATCGACCGGCACTTCCTGCAGGAACACAGCCTCAGGCTTCATGTTCTCGATGTTGAAGAAGCCATTGGCGGCGCCCTGACGATGCACCGTCATCAGCTCGACCTCGGTGATCTCGTGCTTCTCGACCTTGAGTCGCGCTTGGTAGATCACGCCCTCCGAGCCCTCGTTGATCACCACGTGCGTGGTCACATTGCCGGTCGTCGGATCGGCGAAGTCCAAGCGGTGATCGTCCAGCACCATCGTGCCGCTCGCGAACAGGCCTTCGCCGAGCTTCGACTCAACGCCGTTGTCCGTGACCTTCACCGAGGCTGAGACCTTGAGCGTAGAAGCGTCGTGCTTGATCAACGCGTCGAGGTACTGCTGCATGACGTCCAAGAGGCACTGGCGATCGCACTCATCGGCCGCTGGAGGAGTTGCACCGGCGCCGCTGCCAGCTGCCGCGCCCGTGCCCGCCGCGCCTGCGCCAGCGGCGCTGACACCCGAGCTCGCATTACCGCCCGCTGCGGCGCTACTGCCGGCTGCGGCAGCGCCGCTCGGAGCTGCGCCACCACTGCCCGCGCTGGCGCTCGGACCCGTCGGGTTGGTCGCTGAACTGGCACCCGTGTTCTTTGCGCCGCTACCAGCTGCAGCGCCGGTCGCGCCCTTGCCCGCGGCCGCCGCGCTGGTGCCTGCGCTTCCAGTCGACGGAGTCGTGGAGGTGGCAGGTTGCCCCGCCTGACTCGTTGCTGACTCCATGCCGCCGTTGGCTGCGGAGCCGCCCCCGCAAGCCGATAACAGCACCGCGGCCGTGAGCGCCGCACGCATTCGTTGACATCGCATAACGTTCCTCTTGTTTCGCAGGTCGCGGCGCAGCCAGTCACTCCAGTGCCGGCGACCCTGTAAAGACCAAAGCCATCGCATCGTGGCACCATCGCCCGCTGCCTTCCGCCAAACCTTTAGGCAAGATGACAGCATTGCTACCCGGCACCGGATACGACGCGCTTTCGAGCAGGTTCTTGCCTCCCGCAACCGCGGCGCTCTCAAAAGCCTGAATGCCTTGTGTGCAAATCGTCGCTCGCCGACAGCGGCTCGCAGCTGCAGCGCTAGAGATGACTCAGAACCACAATGCCATGTCTATTCGCGCTAGGAATTATGAGTGGGGTCGATGGCGCTGGCTGTGCGGGCGTTGGAGCACAGCCTCATGGTGGTTGTGAGTCGAGCCATTGCAGCGGCGAGTTGGACGTGGGTGACATGCGTGTGTCGGGTTTGTTGCTGCTGTCCCTGTTTGCCTGCTCGGATGACAAGTCCGACGCAGCCAGACAGGGACAGGCTAGCTCCCTGCAGCCACGAGCGGCACCGCCGGCACTTCCGCTGCCGGCGCCGACGCGGCGCGCGGGGCGGGCACGGGCACGGGCGCAACCAACGTGCTCGTGCCGCTTTCGACCCCTCCTGGCGACGCGTCGAGCCCGTCGGCGGCTGCTCACCGAGGATGAGCAGCTGCGCGCGACGGGCCGAACGTTGATGGCTGCAGCGACGACCCTAAAGCAGCCTTCGCATGCATCTTAGGCTTCTGTGAGGACCTGCCGTCGCTCGACTGAGCTACCGATCACCAGAACGTCTTGAAGAAGCGCCAGGCCACCGATGCCATGTTGAGCAGCGTGTCGTTCTCGTAGAGGATGTGCGCGTCCAGCGCGGCGTTCTCCGCGCCGTGCTCCATGTTGGGCGACACTTCGCACCACACGACCTTCGCGCCGCCGTCGCACTCATCCCAGATCTTGCACTCGGTCGGCTTGACCATTTGGCTCGTCACCGTGTTGCACGGAACGAGCATCGCCATGGGGTCCTGCTTGGCGGTGCGGCACACTGGCTCGGTGTAGTTCATATCGATCGTGAGGTAAGGCTTCGCTTCGCCCTTACAGTTGTACGCTTCGACGGTCGAGTTGGTGGCGTTCAAGACGCTGTCGTAGGCGAAGTCGGGCATAGCCGCGAACGAGATCAGCGGGATCGGCTTCTTCAAGCCGCTGCACGTGGTGCCACCGGCGACCGGCGCCATGCCGCTGAAGACATCAGAGTGCGGGCACCCTGTTTGGAAGGTCAGGAAGCCGCCGTTGGAGATACCCGTCATGTAGATCTTCTTGGTGTCGATGTCGGCGAGCTTCTTCATCTCCTCGACGATGTCGAGCATGAAGTCCGCATCCGACGCGCTCCACATGTTGTTGTTGCCCTGCGGGAAGATCGCGATGAAGCCGCCGCTCGGAGCGTCAGCTTCCGCGGCCCAGCCGGAGCCGATGCCGTGCCAACAAATGTCGCCGCTCGCGCAGAACTCGTCTTCACCGAACTGCTCTTCCGCGGTCTCGCTCGCGCCGTGCGCGTCGATCACGAGGGGGATCGGCTTGCAGGGATTGATCGTCTTGCCGGCGTGCAGGATGTACTTGCGGTTGCCGAGCATGCACACGCGGTGGTCGCCTGGGGCGATCTTGGCGCTGCAGTCCGTGCTCGATGGGATGGTGACGGCGCAGGCCTCTTCGGTGGCTGGCGTACCAGCAGCGCCGCTACCAGCTGCGGCGGTTGCGCCCGCCGCGCCGGTGTTCACCACATCGCCGGTGTTCACTACACCACCTACGCCTGCAGCGGCCGCGCTCGTGCTCGGCGTGGCGGAAGCACCCGACGCGCCACTCGCTGGCGTGGTCGCAGTTGCGCTCGCCCCTGCGCTGCTCGCAGCGGCTTTGGCTCCCGCAGCCGCTGCAGCGCCTGTGCCCGCTGCAGCAGCAGCAGGTTGTGTTTGCGTGGCAGTCGCATCTCCTGTTGGTGCGGCTTGGCCGTTTCCGCCACTGCCACCACACGCGATCAGACTGATGCTGCACAAGCTCAGCGCTTGGATTAGCAAAGAAAATTTTAACCCGCGGCCCATCGGACACCTCCACCGAACGATCCCCTGACACCCAGAAAATCTATTCAACGCTCACGATTCTGCTTTTGCAATGCTGTTGTTGCTCAATGAGTCAGCCGCGTACCATCCAAAGCAGCCGCTGATGGCTGCAGCGTAAGACGCAAGGAACTAGCGCGAAAAGCCGCTCGTTCATGCGAACCGAGCGACTATCGCCAACTTTGAATTTCAATACTTTGCAGACAAACTACTTAGGAGTCAGCCTCACTCCATCATCTTCTTCTCAACTGTCCACATCGAGTTTTTGCAGAGCTCACAGTCAGCACCGACGAACATCTTGCCGCCGGTCTCAGACTCGTCGCCGTAGAGCTGCCACTTGAGCCAGCCCACTCCGACGCGACCGAACTCACCGCCGTTCGGCTGTGCGTAGGTCGCGAAGTGACCTACCGGCGCGTTTCCATAGAACAGCGGAACGGTGCTGATGGCCGCGAAGTCATCCTCGGCTTGCGCGTAAGCGACGTCATCCGGGCCGCCGATGAAGTACGCCATCGGCGTGTGCAACCCCATGTAGATCATTTGGTCGCGCTCGAACATGCCGCTGTTCCAGATCACAACGGTGCTCAAGCGCTTGTCGCCGGACACGCCCATGGTCATGAGCCCGCCGCACGACTGGCCCATCGCAGCGATCTTGCTGGTGTCGAGCTTGCGGTAGTACTTGCTGCAAGGCCGCTCCGCCTCGGCCACGATCCAATCGAGCGCTGCCTTTTGCGGCTCGCCGTTGGTCGTGAGCGGGCCCATGCCCGTACCGTTTGGTGTGCCCCACGCGACGATCACGAAGCCGTACGACGAGATCTCGTGCAGAAACCGCGCGAACATCAAGCCATCTCGGCCGCAGCCGCCGTTGGCCCAAACCACGATTGGATACTTCTTGCCGTCCGCCAGCGTGGCAGGCCGGTAAATCGTGTAGTCAGCGAGGCCGGGGTCGTGCTCGATCAAACCCATCTCCGGGCCTTTGGTCGCGGTGAGCGCGCCGCTTGAGTCAGAGACGCCGCTCAGCGCGACCGCCTCTGCTTCCGCTGTCTTCATCGAAGGGTCGCAAGCGACCGCCGGGGGCTGCTCTACACCAGGGCCGGGAGCGCCGCCGCTGCCAGCTGCAGCCTGTGCGCTGCCGCCACTACCTGCCACGACTACGTCGCCGCTACCAGCTGCGGACTGACCCGCAGCTCCGGTGCTCGTGCTGGATCCGCTTGCGCCCGCTTTTGCAGGCCCTTCAGTCGCAGGTTTGGTTGGCTCTGCAGGTTTGGTCGCGGTTGTTCCAGCACTGCTGGTCGAACCCGTGGACCCGGCTGCGCTCGGCGCTTGCGCACTCGAGGTGTCGCTGGGCGTCGTGGTTTGACCTGGAGGCGGAGACTCGCTGCCGCCGCAAGCTGCGAACGTGAGCAGCAAAAGAGCGGGTGCCGCGCGAAAGGTGACGTGGAACTTCATGGTGTGATGACCGGCAGTGTGATGGTGGAGGGATGTTGCGCGTCACGGTAGACCGTGACGGTGGGAACGGGCTCGACGCGCGGCGTCACTGCGTCCGCGAAGGTCAAGACCAGGCGAAGCTTGTGCCCCTTCTCGAAAACCATCGAGATGGGCAACAGATCGAAGCGCAGCTCGGCTGGCTCACCCGGCACGAGCGGCTGAGCGTCTGCCGCGCGGAACGGATGCCACGGCAATCCGAGGTTGTTGTACGGCGGCGAGCTCTCTTTGCGCTGCGACGCGCGCAAGCGACCGTGCATGTTGTAGCTAGTTGTCGTGCCATCCGGCGCGACGTTTTGCAGGTACGCGACCACGTCGCTGTCGGCGGCGGTCGAGGACAACCACAAGTCGACCACTGGGTGACCGGTGACTTCGATCGCCTCTTCGAGCGCGGGTGTCTCGTAGACCAGGCCGCTCGTAGCGGCAGTCGCCGCGCTCGCCTCGTAGTTCACAAGAAACTCGTCTTGGCCGTCCGTGGCCGTCGGTGCCTCACGCACCAGCGCGCCGGCAGCGAGGTAGTACGGAACGCGACGTTCGTTGGGCAATGGCCAGGTGCGCGATGCGCTCCACTCTTGCCCCTTAGGCTTGCCGTAGGTGTAGTAGTAGACCCCCGGCTCATCCATCACGCTGTTGTCGATGCCCTTCAGATAGTGATCGAAGAAGCGGCGCTCCTCGACTGTGATGTCGAAGCCGGTGAGCTGCTGCACGGTCGGCCACGCGCAGTGCGACGCCGGGCCGACAATCAGCTTGGTGGGCGTACGCAGGTTGTTGAAGGTAAAGAACGAGCCGTATTTGGTCGCGGCTTCATCCCAGTTCGCAGCCACGTATACGGCGATGCCCGAGGCGTTGAGCTGCTCTAGGTACGTCGCTGGGCTCGACTTGATCCACCACGGCTCGGGCAGCCGATCGGCGAGGCTGTCGCGGAACGGCACGTAGCCGAGGTTGTCGCGGTCTTCACCGTGGCTGGCGAATGCAGCTTGCAGCTGCGTGCGATCTGTGTCGGCGTCGACTGGCTCCGCGATCATGTCGCGCATGGCCGGGCTCACGGTGTTCGGGGGCGCGCGCGTATCGCCTTGCGCCGGTGCCATGCCGCCTGGAACACCGAACGGATAGGCGTCGAACTCGCAGCTCATCGGGAACACGGCCTTGAGCGATGGCGGCGCAGTCGTCACAGCTTGCAGCTGACTGCCACCGGTGGCTGAGCAGCCCCACATACCGACTTGGCCGCTGCTCCAGGACTGGTCTGCCAACCACTCGGTGATGTCGTAGGCATCGAAGCGTGCGGCATCGGCCCACTCGCCCCGGTTGTACGCAATGTTTTCCCCGTACGACGCGTACAGCCCGCGGAAATCCGCGATCGCAACGACGTAGCCGTAGTCGACCAAGCGCGCTGCGGCGCCTGGATACGCCTCACCGCTCAACGCGCGCATGCCGCCGTAGCTGAAGTAGCGCCGGTTATAAGGCGTGTGCATCCACAACACCGGCAGCTTGTCTTCGACGACCTTCCCGTCTTTATCCTTCGGGCGGTAGAGATCGACAGCGAGCAGCGTGCCGTCGCGCACCGCGACGTATTCGCTGGAGAGCGCAAACCCGTCGTACAACTTGTCGCCGTAGCCGCGGTACTCGCCGGGCTTCGAGACGCGCTCTGCGCTGACACCGGCGTCGTCGTCGCTCACGGCGGCATCCGTCGCTGGCGCTTCGGGCCCGGAGTCTTTGACAGCGGAAGCGCCGGCTTTGCCAGCAGCAGCTTTGTCGCCGGCAGGCTTCGAGGACGAGCGGCCGGCGCTGGCCAACTGCCCACCACCATCAGGCTCAACGATAGCTAGCGTGTCCGAGTTGCTGTCGGCGCTGCATCCGACGTGCAGCACGAGCGCAGCAGAAGCCAAGCGAAAGAAGGGTGCTTTGAACATGTTTAGGCAGCGGATATCTCGAAAGTTGCAGGCTTTGATCCTTTCCGAACTGCTACACCGCAGCGAGCGCATGCGTTGACTCATCCCAGAGTGGACGTGACAAAAATGGCTGGGTTTTGGCTCCGGGCTCGGGGAAGAGCTACTGCGGTGGGGCGTGCCAACTCTGCATCTGTCGCGGCACAGGCTGGCACACGCGCTTGGGTTGCTGCCGCCTATGGCGGCCGTCATAACTGGCCCGAGATGTGCGTAGGTTGGACCGCATCGGCCGCGACGGGGACGTGTGCTGCAACGAGAGACTAGGAGAAAGTTATGAAAACGACACCCAAACAAGGCCGTACCTTACGCTTGTGCGCCGCCGTCATTTGCATGGTGGGCTTGAGCGCCTGTCCCAACGATGACGACGGTCAGGTCACCGATCCGAGTACCGAGAATGGTGGCACCGGGACCTTGGCCGGCACAGGCGGCCAGACCACCGCTGGCACAGGTGGCAAGCCTGCAGCTGGCAAGGGTGGCACGTCGGCTGGCAAGGGCGGACCGAGCGCTGGCACAGGCGGCAAGCCTGCAGCTGGTAGCGGCGGGAATAGCGCGGGCAAAGGTGGATCGGGCACCAGTGAGGATGATGCCGGCGTGGTCGATGGCAAGCTGTGCGGCACGCGCGGCGCCGGACAATGCGAGGCGGACGAGTTCTGCAACTTCGAGCCGGACAAAGATTGCGGCGGGACCGATCGCGGCGGCTCCTGCGAAGCCAAGCCCGACATCTGCACGGCCGACTTCACACCAGTCTGTGGCTGCGACGACAAGACCTACAGCAACGCGTGCAACGCGCACGCGGCGGGCGTCTCGGTCAAAGCGCAAGGGGAATGCGGCGGAACGGGCGGCGGGGCGACCTGCGGCGGCATCGCGAGCCTGGAGTGCGCCGGTGCCAATGAGTTCTGCAACTACGAAGCAGGACAAGGTTGCGACGGCACGATCGCAGACGCAGCCGGCAAGTGCGAAGCGCAGCCGAGCGCCTGCACCAAAGAGTACAATCCGGTCTGCAGCTGCGATCGCAAGAGCCACGGCAATAAGTGCGAGGCGAACAGCATGGGCGCATCGGTGCTGCACGAGGGCGTGTGCACCGTCAGCGACTGCGAATACGTCGGTGGTCGCGTCGCGGTCGGCATCGGTCCCGCGGCGATGTGCGAGAGCGACGAGGTCGAGCACACTTACTTGATCAACGACGATGGCAGCATGGCCATCGAAGGCATGCTCTGCTGCTTGAAGAAGTAAGCCCGCCGCCGTGAGCGGCGCGCGCAACCACTCGGTAGCGTGCGCCGCTCTGAACGGCGTCGAACACGGGCTCTGCACTCGAGTCGCCGATGACGTCGTCGCGATGTGTGGTACTCGATGACAGCAAATGTGCGCTTTGCGTGACGCAAATGCGGCTGTCGTGGATGACGGTCGATCACCTAATCACGCCAAATAGCCCTGAATATCGGGCTGTTTCTCACGCGGATTGTGACTCGTTTATGACTAGAGTGTTCTCGCCTCCCATCCTGCATGCGTCTGCACAGCACTGCTGTTGACGCCCGTCTGAGCGGAATGTAAGGGAGTTGCGTCACGCTACTCGTTCGTGAACCTGACTGCCGTACGTCGGCCACGAGCTGTCGATACTCCCTGCATCTCGGAGCATTGCCGATGGGTCATAGTGCCTCGCTAAACAGAGTCGCGCCGCAACGCAGTCGTACTACAGCATCTGTAGCGCTCGTGCTGTTGGCGGCTGCAGCGGTCGGCTGCGGCCCGGATGCATCGAGCGATGGGAGTAACGCGGCGCAAACCGGGCCTGTCACGGTGACACCGAGCACGACGATTGCGGGTGCGCTCGCCACAGCACCTGCGACGCCTGCTGGAGGACCACAGACCTCGGTCGGCACGACCACGCAGCCAGCGACGAATCTACCCACCACGATGGCAACCTCTGCAGCTGCGGGCGGCGCCGCACCGAACACGGGCGCAGCAGGTGCAGTCGCCGCGAGCGCAGGCGCAGCGGCGGCCGGGCACACGGGTCACGAAGGCGCGACCATGCCGCACGACTCCGACTGCCTGTGGAAGGTGAGCGTGGATCCGCGCGACGAGATGCTAACGAACGACCCACTGGTCTGGGAGGGCGGCGGCGGTAAGGACCTGCTGGTCCCGCAGATCGTGCTCGACTGGATGGCAGAGAACGAGTTCGAGTCGTCACACGATGGCTGGCACCTCGTGCGCAAGTGGGATCAGAGTTGTCTGCAGAGCAACGCCAGTGCGTCAGGGTGTCGCGCTGCGAAGCGTCTGCAGGATCAAGGTCTGGAGCGCGCGGCGATCCAACAGGGCGGCCCAGGCGACGGCTTGGCGTTCATGGCGATGCATCGGCATATGATCCATATGCTGAAGGAGATCTTCCCAAAGCACGGCGTGCTGTTCGACGGCTTCACCAAGGTGCCGAGGACGCAGGACGACCCACAGAACTTTGCGACCTGGAAGCGTGTCTCGTGGAGCGCCGACAATATCAAGGGCTTTGATATTCTCGAAAACATCGAGAAGAACTTGAGCATGTTCCCGACGGAAGACGATCTCGGTAATTTCATCGAGAACACCTACCGCTGGACGCCTCAATCGCCGATGGAGCCGACCAATCAGCCTGGTTCGGGTTTGCACGGCGCGCTGCACGCGCAATGGGCGATCAGCGGATCACCCGGCAACTTGATCGAGCAGGCGGTCGACGTTCGCAACTTCTTGTTTTGGAAGCTGCACGGCTGGATCGACAACGTGTGGGAGCGCTATCGCGTGGCGAAAGGCCTTGCCGCGACCGATCCGGACTACGTGAAGATCATGCGCGAGCAGTGCGATGAGATGTGGTACCTGAAGAAGAGCAACCGCAACATGCCGATGCAGCCGACTGGCTCCACGACGCCGGGGATGCCGGGTGCGATGGGCAGCGCTGAGACGGGATACTTTGCGACGCAGGTGCGTCCGATCCTGGATTCATCGTGCGGTGGTTGTCACAGCCCGATCGGCCCATCCGCAGGCCTGACGCTCGGCGGTATGGGCGTTACCTCCGCAGAGCTCATGGAAGGTCTCGTCGGCAAGAAGTCCACCAACGGCGAGTTCAACCTGATCGAAGCGGGCAAGCCCGAGCGCAGCTGGGTGTATCTAAAAGCTTCGGGTGAATCCACCACTGTGATGTGCACGAGCACGTGCGGTCGCCAGAAGATGCCGCCATCAGGTGATGGATTGAGCGCAGCGCAGCTGGAAGCGCTCAGCAAATGGATCAAAGACGGCGCGGGCATACAATGAGCGCCAAGCTGTTAGGCTTTCGCAATGTTCTCCGAGGAGCTCGCAATGTCTGACGAGTTAGATCCCACGTCTGTCTCGCTTAATGATCACAACAAGGAGACGCGCGTGCCGCGCCGTGAAGCGCTCAAGGGTCTCGGAGCCTTGGCGGTCACGACCACAGCGTTTGCAGCTGTTGGCTGCAGCTCCGACCCCGTCGATGGCATGATGGATCCGGCGAGCTCGTCTGCGACCGGTGGCACGGCGAGCGCCACGCAACCCACGACGACCGTGCAAGCTGGTACGAGTGCAGCTGCCACGAAGCCTGCTGGCATGACCACAGGCATGAGCACGGCGCCGACGCCGCCTATGGCGGCGAGCGCGGGCAGCCCTGCCACAGCTACGTCAGCCGCGAGTGGAGGTAGCTCCGCTGCCGCTGCGGGCGGCGCGAGTGGAGCGGCCTCGGGCGCAGCAGGTGCATCCGCGACTCCCGCGGCCGGTGCCATGGCGAGCAGTACAGGTGGTGCAGCAGCAGCAGCGACCAGCACGGATCTCAGCTCGCTCGCGTGCATCTTGTCGCCGGACATGACCGAGGGTCCGTTCTTCATCGAAGAGAAGATGAACCGCGGCGACCTCGTGATGGGCGAGACCGAGAAGTCGATCGTCATGGCGACGCCGCTCGCGCTCACGATCGGTGTGTACAAAGTCGATGGTATGACCTGCACGCCGCTGCCTGGGTTGCAGGTCGACATCTGGCATGCCGATGCCCTGGGGATCTACTCGGACGTGGCGAGCGGCTTCGTGCAAGCGACCGACACGCGCGGCAAGAAGTTCTTACGCGGCTATCAGGTCACGAACGAGTCTGGCTTGGTGCAGTTCGCGACCATCTATCCCGGCTGGTACATGAGCCGGACGATCCACATTCACTTCAAGATCCGCATGCCGATGGGCAGCTCCGCCTACGACTTCACTTCGCAGATGTTCTTCGACGAGAAGATCTCGGAGGAGGTGCTCGCGACCGGGCCCTACGCCACAGCGCCCGGCAATCGCGCAGTGTTCAACGACGACGACCACATCTTCCAAGGCACGCCGACGAACGGGCAGAAGCCTCCGGCTGGGCAAAAGGCGCCTGGCATGGACACGATGGTGTCATTGAGCAAGATGGCCAGCGGGTACACTGGGTTGCTGAAGATCGGCTTGAAGATCTGAGTGATCCGCAGCTACTAGCTGCTGCGTGTGGGAAGAAGGCAAGTTCGCCTAAGACGCCAGGAACGCCTGAGACGCCAAAGACAAGAGCGGGGCTCCGCTGCTTCGCGCACAGGTTTGTGCGAACGCAGCGGAGCAAGTCATTTCTCGCTTGGCGGTCTTAGGCGTTCCCTCGCGTCTTAGGCGAACCTCTCGTGCGCATGGCGCGCTAGAAAAAAAGGGGCCCGGTTTTGCCGAGCCCCTCTTTCAGTCTTTTGGTGGTGTTAGGCGATCAGTTGACTGGGCGGCGCAGCCAGACGTAGTGCAGGCACATTTCGTCTGACGTGCCCTCGCCTGGCACTACGGTGATCGGTTGCTCGCGCTTGACGCCGTCGACTACCGGTTGGTGGTCTGGCGAGTTGTCGTACGCGCACTTGGCTTCGACCGAGTCACCCGCCGCGAGGGAGAGTGGCTCCTTGAAGATGTAGTCCATCTGCCACTCGAACTTCCAATCCGAGATCTTGGTCAAGCACTCGGTCTTGCCACCGGCGCGCTTGAGATCAGCGGTCATCGACTTGGCGATCATGTGCGCGTGTGGTGAGACGCCTATGATCTCGGTGCCCGTGCCGCCCACGTTCATGTTGGCCGTCGAGGTCTGGATTGCACCCGGCGTAAGGATCGGCGGCAGTGCAAACACGCCGACACGCGTCACTTCACGCTCTGGCTTCTTACCCTCGGTCAGCTCCCACACAGCGATCTGTGTTTTGTCGGGCGTGGGCATCTTGCCGATGGTGTTGTAGTGCAACTGGAAGTTGAACGAGCTGCCCTTCTTGATCAGCGCAGCATCGCCATCGCTGAACACGAGGCGTTGACCGCCGGGACGCCAGCTGTAGATGTTGTCGCCTGTGGTGCACGCCGCCCCGCCCACTACGTGAACTTGCACGTGGTGCACGGTGGCCTTTTGATCCGGAATCACTTCGATCGCGCGGAGGTACGTGTCCTTTTCGAACGTGTAATCGGGACGCGCACAAGTGTATTCGTCGGTGTTGGCCGGCGGCGTGTGCGCCTGAGCCATCGTGATGATGCGCGTGGGCGGACCGAGATCATCGGCCAAGGCCAGCTGAGGCGCGACGTAATCGGCTTCGTTACCCTCGGGGAAGCCAGCGTCCTGCCACTTCTTGAACAGGTCGCGTTGCTCCTTGGTGATCACTGGCGTGTCGCGGAGCTCGCGGCAGTCCGCGTCCGGCGGCCACGGCGGCATGCGCTTGCTTTGCACCGCATCGACGACGAGCGCGCCAACCGGCTTCACCGCAGCGTAGGTGTCGAGCGCAACGGGCCCGGTACGCAGCTTCGGATCTGGGCCGTGACATGCCGTCGCGCAGTTCGTCGTCATGATCGGACGAATGTCTTTGTGGAACGTCACGCCAGCCGGAGCCGCCGGCGCGTTCATCGCTGGCGCGGCAGGCGTGGTGATCGCCGGTGGCGTGCTGCTTGGCGCAGCTGTAGAAGCCGGCGCGGTCGCGACCGGGTTGGCCGGGGCGGTTGTCACGCTCGGTGTTGTTGCGACTGCAGGTGCTCCTGCAGTCGAGGCTGGCGCGCTAGGTGCGCCGCTCGGAGCGGCAGTGATCGGTGCATCGCCGACAGGCTCAGTGTTGCTCGCGCAACCCACCCACACGACACACGCCAGTGCTCCCAAACTTGCTCGTTGAGAAGTGAACACAGTCATAAGTGCCCCTCCAAAGGCCCTTGTCAGTCCCGCTATCAGCGGCGCACTGCTACGCGCCGAAGATCCTGAATCGGACTCCACGTTTATAAGGCGTTCGTGCGCGCTCGTACAACGGCGCACCTGATTTTCAACGGCACTAGGAAGCTGCGATTACACCCTAGTGCTGCGCTGCATCACGGGTATTTGCGCCTGAAGCGCAAGAACATTCCCCACATGATGAGCGCCATGTACCCAAACGCCGCCGCTCTGCGCTGCACTCGGGGCACGATGCCGCAAGCACATCCGGAGGTTTGCGCGGAGTCCAATTGCCCCGCGCTAGCCGCGCCAGCTTGTGAAACGTCGCTTGGGGATCCAACTCCGGCAGCTCCTGCACCAGCACTGGCAGCTTCAGTACCCGACTGGCCTGCGGTCGCGAGCGCGTTAGTCGATGCTGTCGATCCAGCGGCGCACTCTGCTGCAGGGCTGTCGTCCGTCGCCAATGGGATATTGGCGCCAAGCAGCTCCACCATCAGGTGCTGCCATTCCAGCTCACAGTCGCTGCGCGCATCCTCCGGTACCGTACATTCGTTAGGCCCGAGCAGCTCCGACAAGTCGAACAGCTGCGCGCCTAGGCCGGTGCTCGCGAGATCTCGCAAGCCGGTGCGCGTGCATGCGTACGGATGACCATCGAGCTGATACAGCCCCGTGACGAAGTCAGCATCGGTGAGCGGCGTTGCGACATCGTTCGAAAAGGTGGATAGCACGCCATCGAGAGCGACCAGCGTAGTGCCATCAGCCATCAAGAGCGGGCCGGCGAGCGCGTTTCCAGCTGTGAGCACTGTCTGCCAAGCCCCCTGCTGTAGACGGCCGAGCAAGCTTTGATTCTGGAGCCGCGCCGCGTAATAGGGGACGTCTCCCATTACTCGCACGGTGACCGCGCGCACATCGGGCAGCATCGCCTTGTCTTCGGACAACACCGCGCCCTCGAAAGAGAGGCGCAAGTCTTCGATTTCGTCTTGTCCGATGCGCACCAGCGCGAGCGACCCCTCGCCTACAGCGATGTCGCTCCAGTAATGCGTGTCGGTCCAGAGTACTCGCACCGTCGACTCCGAGATCTCCACCACATCAGAGACCATCAGACGATCACGCCAGCGCAGAGCGAAGAGCTTGTCGTCGCTGCGCGCGAAAGCTGTGAGGATGCCGTTCTGCCCTTCAGGATCGGGATGCAGCCTAACGGTTCCATCGTGCGCCATGATCGCGACGCCCATCGGTAAAGCGATCGCGACGCCGCCTCCCGGCAATGAGCCAGCGAGATCTTGTCCGCCGCCGCCGTAGCTCTTGGAGCAGACGAAGCGCCACTTGCCGCCGTCGCGCTGAACGAGCCCTTGATACAGGCGCAGCACTTGGACGCCGGCTGCGTCTTGGTCGAGGATGCCCGACACACCGGGCTGCGAATGCGCGAGCACGTGGCGCGGCGCGCACAGCGCCAACATTCCGAGCAAACACAGTGTCCCGACTTGCGACCTACGCAGGCGCTTCTCTAGGTCGTCACGCACCATCTCGCTCGCCTTCGCCATCACCCTCCGCGTTGTAGCGCACCACTCTGCAGAACGTGGGATCATTGCGCGACGCGCCGCGCAGCAGCGGCGCGTGCATTGCCGCCATCAGCGGCAAGCGCGTGTGTATGCGCTATGCCCCATTCGCAAACTCCCTGGCAGGTGAGGTGCGCGTCCCGAGTTGGTTGCAGTTGTTAGATGTCCGAAGCAGTCACAATCACGACAGGATTTGTGCCTCATCGAGTTGCAAATCTACCCACTTCGGGAGGCGTCTATGACTAAGGCATGGAGCAGTTGGCCGCGGGTTTTGCAGTCGTGCTTGGCATCCACGTTTATCCTGGGAGCGGCAGCCGGTTGCGGATCCGATGCGGCTGTTACAGGCGGAGCGCCCAATAGTACAGCTGGACAGTCGCAGGTGAGCAGCAACTTGCCGACTCAATCCATGGCGCCGACGTTGGTCGTACCGATGTCGACGGTCATTCCGAAGACGCAGCCCGGAGCGCCTGCCGCAGCCGGGGCAGCTGCCGCTCCAAGCGGCAATCCATCTGCACCAGGTGCGCCTGTCTCGATGCA
>Ga0209082_1000165_pt1 | contig 32398 bp, 23 predicted proteins | sample ColdCreekSource_FD_184127 | JGI IMG/M metagenome (GOLD analysis project Ga0209082, IMG submission 184127) | Groundwater microbial communities from Cold Creek, Nevada to study Microbial Dark Matter (Phase II) - Cold Creek Source (SPAdes) (version 3) | ecosystem: Environmental > Aquatic > Deep... | reverse complement strand
GCGAACTACGCGAGGTCGCGCGGCAATCGCGCCGTTGGCTTGCGCCTGATTCGCGCCATTCGCTGCGCGCGTCACGCGTTTGCGTGACGCGGCCTTGTTCGGGTCGCGAACTACGCGAGGTCGCGCGGCGTCATTCGCGCCGTTGGCTTGCGCCTTGGCTGCGATGCTCGACCCACGCGCGACGCCTTTGCGTGTCGCGCGCTTCGCGCCCGGATTCGGCTCGCTAGCGACGTGACGTCGCAAGTCACCGTCTGCGGGCTGCGCCTGGTCTCGCTCTGCGGCGCGCTGGTGAACCTGCGGCGCTACCGTTTTGCGAGCTTTGGATGGGGACATGGAGGGCGCTCACCCATCGATGGCGCCGCTCTTTTTCAGCACGCACACGTTCAGCGATGGTCACCGTGTGTAACACAAATCGGTGACAGTCACGTCCCCGGCTATTACACCGGGGCCGAACGCGTGCGTGCAGGTACTGCTTGGGCTCAGACAGTGGCGACGGGAGTCGCGAACTCGTCCGCGCCGAGTGCGCTGTCCTCGGACATGCTGTCGAACTCTTCGTCCTGCTCGTCCTGGTCGATCTCCTCGGCCGACTGCTCGCCGTCGAGGTACGAACGCGCGCTGCCAACCGTACCCATCATCCGCGCTACCAGCTCGACGCGCGAATGCACGCCCAACTTGGAGTAGATGCGCTTCAGATACGTATGGACTGTCGCAACCGTGAGCTTGGTCTGCTCCGCGATCGCACGAGTCGACGCGCCCGAAACGAGCAGCGAGACGACTTCCTTCTCGCGCTTGGTGAGCGGGGTGCGATCTAGGCGCGCCTGCAGCTCCAAGCTCTTCTTACGCACGTCCGGCGACACGCGGTTCATGCGGCTGGCGTAGGAGAGGCCACGAGCGAGCGCCCGGGCACCCCAACGCGCGAGGCGCAGGTCCGTGGTATCAATGCGCTCATTGCCCTCAGGCAGGTACAGGTGGATCGTTCCGAGCACCTGACGCCCATGGCGGAGCGGCAACGACACTGGACGACCCTCAACCGGAGGCGGAGGAGTACTGTCCAGTTTTTTCTGATCACCGAGCTCAAGCTCAACTCGATACGCAGTTGCGTTCGCGAGATCAGCTACGAGCTTGGCAGCCCGAACGGGATACGTCCGGATTGGATCGAGATGATTGAGACCTTCTGCAATCTGTAGGAACTCTGACGGCACCACGACATCACCCTCTTGCTGAGATCCCGCTCCTACCGACGGCACGGAATCTGGTTTCCAGAAGTTATGCGCAGAAAGCGTACACCGAATGTTGGTAGCCTGGATGGTAATCGTGGGTATGTCAATGACCCCGTTGGCCAAGGCTTGCGCACATGAGCCAATATATCGGGATTACCTGGATTACGCGGAACAAAATTGAACACCTGGGTACGTTCGGCTGAGCCAAAAGGGCCTGTTCCCTTTCAAAGGCACCCCTTAGGTGTACGAGAACTCACAGCGACGTGCCACCCGACGACACTCTGCGACCCTAAAGGACACTTTCGGTGTCGATTGCGCGCCTTACCTTGATAGGTGATCGTCCGCGCGCCTCATTACGGGCACGCAACGCACAACGCGCGACTGACTAGAGACCCAGTCGTAGGATCGAGAGAGCAACATGCACAAAGTCGTCATCATCGGGTCAGGCCCTGCGGGCCACACTGCAGCGATCTACGCGGCCCGAGCCAATCTGAAACCTGTGATGATCGAAGGTTTGGTACGCGGCGGAGTTGCCGGTGGCCAGCTGATGATCACGACTGAGGTCGAGAACTATCCAGGGTTCCCCGACGGCGTCAAAGGCCCAGAGATGATGGAGATGTTCAAGAAGCAGTCGGAGCGCTTCGGAACAGAGATCATCAGCGCCGACGTCGAGAAGATCGAGCTTGATAAGCGCCCCTTCCGGATCCACTTCGATGACAAGGTGATTGAAGCCGAGAGCGTGATCATTTCGACGGGTGCGCGCGCCAAGTGGCTCGATCTGCCGAGCGAGCAAGCGCTCCAGAATCGCGGCGTGAGCGCGTGCGCGACCTGTGATGGATACTTCTTCCGCAACCAGCACGTCGCGGTCGTCGGCGGTGGCGACACCGCGATGGAAGAAGCGAACTATCTGAGTGGCTTGTGCGCGAGCGTCACCGTGATCGTACGCCGCCATGAGCTGCGTGCGTCGAAGATCATGGCCGACCGCGCGCTTCGCAATCCGAAGATCAAGTTTATCTGGGACTCGGCCGTCACCGAAGTGCACGACGTGTCGGAAGGCAAGGTCACTGCGTTGACCGTAAAGAACCTGAAAAGCGGCGTGGAGAGCAAGCTGCCCTTCGATGGCTTGTTCATCGCGATCGGACATCAGCCGAACACGGACATCTTCAAGGGTCAGCTCGATCTGGACGAGAACGAGTACATCATCACCAAGCCCGGCACGACGCAGACCAACATCCCGGGCGTGTTTGCGGCAGGCGACGTGCAAGATCACGTGTACCGACAGGCCGTGACCGCAGCCGGTACCGGCTGCATGGCAGCGATCGAAGCCGAGCGCTGGCTGGCTGTGAACGAATAACGTCCAAGCATCCGCGCTCAGTCACGTACACGTGCCCGTGCCCGTGCCCGTACACGATCCCCCCGTTGTCCCAGTTCTCTGGTTCACGCGGGCGCGGTTGACGCGTACGGGCACGTGTACGGCACCGTTGGCTGTTCGGCGTCTAGGGCAGAGCGCTAGCGCTAGGCGGTAACACCGACGACACACGCGCCCTAACAAATTCATGACCCGGGTGTTGAGGCTCCGGGGCTCTGAGGGTATGCCTGAATATGCACGCTCGCGAGCCTGAGGTTTGCCTGACTATGGTTAACCGGCCCCGGACAGCGTTAGACACTCAGCGCATGCTGCACGCACGGCATGTATGCACGTGGCTCGCGCTGCTGCTCGTGAGCGCATGCAGCGCAGACAAGGCGCCGAGTGCAGGGCGCGCCGCTCAGAGCGGCAGCAACGCACCGGAGATCCTCGTCCCGGGCACCACAACCGGTGTCAGCGGTAACCCTGCCATGAACACCGTGATCGTTCCGGGCAACGCGCCGGGCAGTGCTGGCACTGGCAGCGAGCCGCCGCGACTCACCGACGCGGATTCTTGTGTGACATCGCGCGTGGATGCGGAGCGCGTCCCGGTCGACATGTACATCATGTTCGACCGCTCCGGCTCGATGTTGGCCGAGACCGGCGCGGGTCCGACCAAGTGGGACGCCACGCGCGAAGCGCTCGACAACTTCATCCAAGATCCTCGCTCGCAAGGCTTGGGCGTGGGCTTACAGTATTTTCCGATCGGCAAGCCGGGTGTGCCCGCGACATGTCGCTCCGACGCTGAATGTGGCAGCGCAGCCAACGGCCCGTGCATCAATCGCTTGTGCCAGCCCGCACGCTTCGGCCCTTCGATCCCGGTGACGTTCTGCATCAGCGACGCAGACTGTCCATTGCTTTCGGCAGGTTGCGCGGCCGCAGGCTCGTGCGTTTCAGACGACACGCTGGCTTGCTTCTCGCTCGGCGCTGATGGCTGCGGAACCAACGACGACTGCCAGCCACTCGCTGGCGAGTGCTACGGCTACGCGACCTGCGAAGCTGCGCCTTACGCACAGCCGGAGGTGCCGATCGCCAGCCTACCTGGCAACGCGGGCGCGCTGACGGCGTCGCTGGCAGCTGCAACGCCTCTCGGGCTCACGCCCACCTACGCCGCTCTGAGCGGCGCCCTGGACCAAGCTCGCAGCCACGCCACTGCCAACCCGTCCCATCGTGTGGTCGCCGTCCTGGCGACGGACGGGACGCCTGCCGGGTGCGAACGGGACGATCCGCTGAACGTGGAGATGCTGGCGACCGAGGGCGTGTCGGCGAGCCCGAGCATCTCGACCTATGTCGTCGGCGTGTTTGGACCGGACGAGACCGAAGCGCGCGCGACGCTGGACGCTTGGGCTTTTGCCGGAGGCACCAGCTCGGCCTTCGTGGTCGACCCTTCACAGGACGTGTCGGCGCAGTTCCTGGAGGCACTCGAAAAAATTAGGGGCAGCGCCCTGTCATGCGAGTACCGAATTCCACCATCCCCAAACGGGAGTGTGCTGGACTTCAACGCGGTCAATGTGGCGCTTGTGAGCGATCAGCAGTCGCTCGACTTTCGCTACGTTGCGGATCCCAGCCGCTGCAGTCTAACAACGCTCGGCTGGTATTACGACATAGCCCCGCAGAGCGGCACGCCGACGAAGATTTCCGTGTGCGATCAAGCCTGTCAGACGCTGCAGGCCACGACCAACGGGCGCGTCGAGGTCCGTCTCGGGTGTGTGACGCAAGGGCCCGATTGACCGCGTCTTGGCGTGATTTAAAGTACACAATCGAGTGCACTGTGCAGTGATCACGCACAACACTTCAGGACTCTGTGCTATCAAAAGCAGCCAAGTAAACGCCGCGAAGCTACAGCATGTTGCAACGTGTGCGGCGGAGAAAGCGCGACTCACCACAGTTTCCTCGCTCGATCGGACAGAACAGGATCATGCCCCACGGCCCCAAACGGCCACGGCAAAGACGGCCGACGAGGAACCCAGCAGTGAGCAGTAGTGTGAGGGAGGCAGGATGATGGTTATGCGTAGTGAGAGACGCCGCGCTGCAAGCCCCGCGGGATACGCGGCATGTGCACTGGCACTGGCGCTGGCTGCTTGCTCATCCGACCCGAAAGCAGCTGGCCCACGCATCGGTGGCGGACCAGTGAAGAACACCGGCTCCACCACGGCACCCACCGTTGGCTCGGGGTTGCCGACGGCCAACGGCTCGACCGATGTGCACGTGATCGAGACGTCGAAGCCGACGCTCCAAGGCACAGCGGGTACCGGCCTGAAGGACGGTCAATGCGCTGGACGCCAAGTCGTGACAGCGCGCGTGGTCCCGACCATCTGGCTCGTGATCGATGGCTCGGGCAGCATGCTCAATCCGCTCAGCGCGATGGGCGGCGAACAAACGCGCTGGTCCGCGCTTCACGACGCGCTCATGAACCCCGACACGGGCGTAGTGAAGTCGCTCGAAAAAGAGGTCGAGTGGGGCGTCGTGCTGTACGACGGTCCTTCACCCGGCGGCAATCCGAACGTGATGCTGCCAGACGGCGGCGTTCGCATGCTGCCACCGGCTGAAACTTGCCCGCGCGTGCTCACGGTCGAGCCGAAGAAAGAAGCCTTTACGGAGATCAGCACGATCGTGACGGTCGATCCGCTCGGTGGCTCCACGCCGACCGACAAAGCGCTCAACGTCGTCGTCAATCACTTGGACGACATGAGCGGCCAAGCGCTCGACACACGCGTTTATCCGACGATCGTCGTGCTTGCGACCGATGGCGAGCCGAACGACTTCTGCGGTGGTGGTATGCAGGGTGGCTTCTTGGGCTTCCCCATGCCTGTCGACGTCCGCCCGCAAGTGATCTCGGCGGTGGAGCAGCTCGCATCGATGAGCGTCAAGACGTACGTGATCTCGCTTGCCGGCGAGGACATGAACCTCACCGAGCACCTCAACGCGGTTGCCGCTGCTGGCGACACCGGTTTGCCGCCGTTCTTCCCGACGACGAAAGACACGCTCGTCCAAGCCTTCAAGGACATCATCGGTCCGCCGACCGCTTGCGACGTGGTGCTGAACGGCGCGGTGAAAGCCGGCCTAGAGTGCATGGGCTCGATCAAGATCAACGGCAACGCGCTGCCCTGCAACGACGCCAACGGCTGGATGCTCAAGGATCCGTCGACCGTCGTGATCCAAGGGACCGCGTGTGAAAGTTACAAAAACGACCTGAGCGCCGTCCTCGAAGCGGATTTCCCCTGCGAACTTATCGACTTGAACTGAGTGGCAGAGTTGCTCGCTGAGCGGGCACCTAGCCAATCACATGGGGCACACCCGAAGCCGCGGACAGCCAACTGGCATCCGCGGCTTTTTTGCGATAACCAGCCCGTCGCGGCCGCACGTAGCGTTCGCCAAGAGACGCGAGAGAAACGCATGCAGATCGCAGACGAGATGGCCGTGCTTATCCACTACAAGGTCGCCAACACCGAAGGCGAGGTCCTCGATTCTTCAGAGGGCGACGAGCCGCTCGCCTACATCCAAGGGCAAGGCAACATCGTGCCCGGCCTGGAACAGGCGCTCCTCGGTAAGTCGGCCGGCGACAAAGTGCAGATCACCGTGGAGCCCGAGGACGGCTACGGCGTGCACGAGCCGGAGAAGGTGCAGACCGTGCCGCGCAACGCGTTCGACACCGAGACTAAGATCGAGCCAGGCATGCAGTTTCAGGCTGAAGGCGAAGATGGCGACGTGATCGTGACGGTCACCGAGGTCACCGACGAAGAAGTCACCGTCGACGCGAACCACCCGCTCGCCGGCCAGACGCTCCACTTCGAAGTAGAGGTCGTCTCCGTTCGCCCGTGCACGGAAGAAGAGCTCGCCCACGGGCATATCCACGGAGAAGGTGGCCACCACCACTGAGACAAGTGCACCGCAAGCGAATCCACGCCCACCCCACGTCTTCTGCAGACGTTGACGTGGGCGTTGTCTTTGACGGGGTCGACCATGACCACGACTAGGTTAACGCGCTGAGCCACACGCCAAAACGGCGCGTCCACCCGTGTCGGGTAGCGCGCCGTTCAGCCCATCACCGCAAACCTTTTTCTCAGGTCCGGCCGCGCAGGAACTCGCTGCGGAACGATGCCGCCGTTGTTCCCGTCCAGCGCCGGAAAGCACGGTGGAACGCAGGGCCCGTCGTGAATCCGAGCAGGTAACCCACTTCGCGAATCGACAGCTGCGGGTCACGCAGACAGCGCAGCGCGATCTCGCGACGAACGTCGTCGAGAATGGCGCGGTAGCTCGAGCTCTGCGACACCAAGCGACGGTGAAGCGTACGCGAGCTCATGCCGAGACGACGCGCCAGGCTGTCCGCCGTGAGCTTGCCGCTCGTTAGATCCTGCCGAACGATCTCGCGCACGCGCTCGGGCAAGCTGGTGCTGCGACCGAGCTTCTGCAGCGCATCCGCCGCGTGACGCTCGAGCACTCGCGCGAGACCGAGGTCCGCGCCGACGAGCGGTGCATCGAGCACAGCGCGTGGATACACGATCGCGTTTTGTGCCTGACCAAAGTGCAGCGGCGACCGGAAGATGCGCTGATGAACCAGCGTCGTCTTCGGGCGCGGATTCGCGAAGTGCGTTTCGAGCGGCGCGAGTGAAGCCATGCCCGTCATGCGGCGCGCTGCCATGATGTGCACCGCAAGCACGAACTCCAGCGTGCATTCGGCGACCGGCAGAGAGCCGAAACCGATGCTGAAGACAGCGCGGTCATCCATCACTTGCAGGTCGGCTTCGAAGCCGTCGTGCAGGAGCGCGTAGTAGCGGATGCTGTGCTCGATGGCGCCGCGCAGCGTGGATTGCGAGCGCGCCGTGTACTCGACAATGTCGAGATGTTCCGGCTGCACTTGCTCCGCAGCAAGCAGACCAAGATCGCGCTCGCCACTCTGGACGAGCGCTCCCCGCAACAAGCGGTCGACCAACGCGTGACTCACGCGCAAGTCAGGGTTCTCGAGATCCGACCGCGACAACCCGACGCCGGCCAAGCCGACATCGACGCGCAGACCGAGCTCTTGAGCTGCTGCCACGAAAGGCGCGAGCAACTTCACAGAGACCCGAGCCGTGCTCGCGGTGAAACTCTGACCATCTTCCAAGAGCGTGGACTCTGGACGCCATTCTGTTGCAGGAGAAACGCTGTTCATATGGTCTGCCCCGTAGTGCACCGCGCCGTCCGAAACGGCGCACTCTGATCGCCGATTTTCGGCCTCACTCGGCCGTCTTTTTTCGAACTGTCCGCAACGTTGGACACTGCTAACGTCTTGTGCTGCGCGGTGTGTACGTTCTTGCCCAGTTTTAGCACAACGCTGTCAGATGCAAGCCTACGACTACTAAATCCCAGAACGGTGACAGTGTCAGAACCAGGGGTATGCGGACCACATTGCCCCTAAATTCCAGGCTTTTCCGCGGCGGACAGAGCTAGAGGCACGTCTCTAATGGTTATCATCGGACGACGCCGCACGGTTTTCCGAAGCCTCCGAACGTCATGTGCGTAGCGCTTCTAAACACCGTGAATGGGCGCAGATGCGTCCATGAATACGACAGCGCTTCGCAGCTACGGCTCGGATGTGTTGAACAAGCACGCTGCCTTGTTGGCGAGCGCGTGTCTCGCCACTTACTACGCGTTGTCGTCGAGTAGCGATCTCTCACTCTATGACAGCGGTGAGCTCGCGCTGGCCGCCGTGCAGCTCGGGCTTGGGCATCCACCTGGCCAACCTCTGCATACGATCATCGGTCACGTGTTCGCCCGGCTTACGGGGAGCGCACCGCTGATCGGCGTGAACTTGTTGTCCGCGTTGCCTGCGGCGCTCACGCTACTGCCTGCGACGAGCATCGCCGTGCAGCTCACAGCGGCAAGGGAGCGCGCGCGCACCGCCACCTGGGCGCCTTGGTTGTTGCTGCTGTTCGCGCTGCACGAGAGCTTGTGGGAGCCCGCGACGCGCGTGGAGGTGTACACGCTCGCCAATCTGTTCGCAGTCTGCGCGGTCGCTTGTGCGTTGCCGTTGCTCGAGCTGCAGAGCGAGCGTCGCGAAGTGATCCGTCGCACGGCGCTGGCCGGCGTGATCTTGGGCTTGTGCGCCAGCAGCAATCCTGCGATCGCGGTAGGCGCCGGGCTCGCGCTCGCGCCGGGGATCGTGCAGGCGGGATGGCGCGCGCGCGCACCGCTGCAAACCGTAGCTGTGGCGGTGCTGGGTGGTGTCCTCGGACTCTCGCCGTACCTGTACCTGCCGCTCGCTGCTGCACGCTCTGACGTGATGGTCTGGGGCGGGCTGGACGATGCAGCGAGCTACTGGCGCTATCTGACTCTGGGCGACTATGGCCGCAACCAAGCGATCAGCTGGTTCGAGACGCTCGAGCACGCCATGGTCTGGCTCGGTTGGTCGGTCGAACACCTGCTCATGCCCGTGTTGCTCTTGGGCTTCGGGGCATTCAGTGCAGCGCGGTCGCGGCTGCGCTTCAGCCGTCTGCTGTTCCTGGTCGCGTTCGCTTGGTCGCTCACGATGATCTCGCACACCACGGTGTGGAACCTCGAGATCCCGGACTACAACGGTTACCTGGGCATGGCTTACTGGCTTGCGGCCGCCGGTGCATGCGCTCTGTTCGCGCGCTGCGCGGCGAACCAACAGCGCTTGGCCTGCGCGGCGATCGCGTTGTGCATGGGCGCAGCCGTGTTCAGCCCGCCTGCCCCCGGGACGCGCACTCGCGCTGCAGACCACTTGGCGCGCACGCTCGCAGAACAAGTGTTCGCCGAGGCGCCGCCCGGCGCGATCTTGGTGAGCTCCTCCGATTACTTCGCAGGCACGTTCTTTTACTTGCAAGAGGTCGAGCGCAAGCGGCCTGACGTAGCTGTGCTGGTGTACGGGCTCAGCGGCTCGAGCTGGCATTGGCGGAGGCTGCAAGCGCTGCATCCGGGGCTCGCGCCTGCCGACCTCACGAAGCGCGGCCCGCGCGAAACACGCGTGCGCAACTGGCTCGCCGCCAACGGCGATCGCCCGGTGTTGGTCGAACGCTATGCGCTGGCGCGCGCGCTCGAGCTGCGGACCTGCGCGGGCGGCATGTACTTCTCGACGGGCGCGCTGTGCGATACGCCGAGCACGCTCGCTCCGGCGACCGCTCGCCTCTTATCCGATCAGCTGGCGCGACTCGGCGGTGGGTCCCCGGGTGCGGCTGGCGCGATCGCCGAAGTGAGCGAGCAGATAGGCCTGGGCTTGTGGAGCCTGGGGCAGCCGGAAGCCGCGCATCGCACCTTGATGGCAGGTGTCCCGCAGAGCTGGTGGCCCGCGAAGCTCGCAGACGCCGGTCGACTGGCCAGCGCACAACAGTTGCTTGCACCCATGCCTGTTTGGTCGCGTAGAGTCGCGCTCGGTGATCCCGCACGCAACTTGTTCTTGGCAGGAGCCGTCGCCGCTGCGAGCGGCCAGACCCAAGCGGCTCAGCGCTACGTGCAAGCCGCCGCGAGCCTGCACTTGCCAGAGGCACAAGCGATGCTGACGAAAGAGCGCTGAAGCCAATGCCGTCTGCCCCGTTGTCTTTGATCGTGTTCGCCTACAACGAAGCCGAGAATGTGCAGCCAGTGCTGCACGAGCTCACAGCCTATCTGCGCGCGCACCATCCGGGCACGCAGCTCGTGTTCGTGGATGACGGCAGCAGCGATGCGACCTTCTCGCAGGCTGAGCTCGCGCTGCGCGGAGAAAACGCGGTGGTATTGCGGCACTCGTCCAATCGTGGGATCGGCGCGGCGCTCAAGACTGGCGTACGCCACTGCGCTGCGGAGTGGGTGACCTTCATGCCCGCCGACGGTCAGATCCCGCCGAGCGCCGTGACGACGCTGCTAGAAGCGGCAGAAGCGCAGCCGGTAGACATCGTGTTCTCCAGTTACGAGCGGCGCGACGACGGCCTGCATCGTACGGTGATGTCGTTCGGCCTGCGCGCCCTGATCTTTGCCATTCACGGTGTCGCGCTGCGCAGCGAGGGCCCGTACTTGTTTCGGCGCGCTCTGTTCGAGCCTGACGCCCTGCCCCCCGACACGTTCTTTTTGAACTTCGAGTTCCCGATCAGGATGCTCGTCGCCAAGCGCCGCACCCGCGGCGTGGTGGTCCCATGCCGTCAGCGGCGTGCGGGCGTGTCCAAGTCGAGTGGCCTGCGCCAGATCGTGGGCGTCGCACAGGATTTGCTGCTGTTTCGGCTCAGGCGCCTGCGCGAGAGCCTCTCGTAACCTCCTTGGCAGGCCGAACGCGGGCCTTAACAGGCCGCTGGAGTGTTTGACCCGTACCGCTGCACTGGGCGGTAGGCTTCGGCGTGGCTGGCAAACTCAGCGTGTCCGTAGTGCCCGAGCTGCTCGATCAGCTTGTGGACCAAGTGCTTGTCCGCGAGATCGCGCACCACCGGCACGTGGCTCGCCCAATCGAACAGCCGCAGCTGGGTCGCGAGAAAGAGCGCAGTCGCGAGACCGACCGCAAAGTCGAGGTGGCTCACGTCGATGCCCACGCGCTTCGCGGCAGCGCGATCTCTGTTCGCGAAGTTCTGTACAAAGAATAGCTTGGCGAAGCCGCGCTCCATGCGCGACTGCAAGCGCGCTGCGAAGTCGTCGCCAACCGACAGGTCCGCTTGCATGGTCGCGCGTACGAGCGCACCGCAGGTCGCGTCGTCGAAGCCTGCGCGCAGCGTGGCCGCGCGCGTGTTCCACATGTCCACTATGCCTTGGGGTGTCTCGGCGAGCAGCTCCTCCGGCAAGCCGAGCAAGTAGCAGCGATAACGACTGAGCTCCACGATCGCACGCTCGGCCGGCGTGAAGCTGGTGCGCTTCTGGCGCAGCACATCGCGCGACAATAAGAACACGTTGATCAAACCTGCGGGCATTTGATCGACCTGCGGGATCGGCACGCCGTAGACGCGCTTGTCCCAGCCGCGTTCGTGCGCGAGCACGTTGTAGCGAACCATCGAATGCATCAGCCGAACCATGGCCGCGGCACGAAAGCCTTCGCCAGAGCGCGCAAGCGCGCCGGGTAGCACACTCGTGAGAAAGAAGGTCGCCGTCTCGCGGATGCGGCGCGCTGCGGTCTGGTGCGAGAGCGTGCCCGTGATCGCCATGGGCAGCGCGGAATACTTGTTCATGAACGTAGCGAAGAACGCACCTCTTATTGCGTACGGCGCGACGTGCGCGAGGGCATTGCGCTGCGCGCGCGCCCCCTCTTCGACAAGCGCCATGTCGAGCCACTCGGGCACGCGCTCCATCTCACGTATAAACGCGTGCAGCTCGGGCGGTGCATCTTGCACACGCTCGACCCCACGCTTGCAGGCTTCTTCGAGCATGCTGATCAAGCGCCGCGCGCCATAGGTCGGCATCAGCGCGGCGTAGGCGTCTGCGACGCTGTCGCCGATCATCGTGTATCTGCGCATGAGCTCGACGCGCTCGACATCGGCCAGCAGGCCGGCCCGCTTGTGGCTGAGCTCGCGCGGTAGCGTGCTCTCGTCTGCGAGCTCTCGGGTGAAGCGCTCGGGAGCCACGCTGAAGTCGAACTTGCCGTACATGACCGGGACGAGCTCGCGTTGCTGGGCGATCTTCTCATCGATACGCATTGCAGATGTCCTTCCCATGTGTTGCCTTAACTCTAGCCCGAGTAAATACTCGGGACGACTCGGCTCCAGAGGCGGGGGCTGCCATGCGCTCGAAGCTGCTGCTTTCACCGAAAAAACAGCCCTCGACGCCGCGTGGGCAAGAGACCTACCAGGCGCTGGTCACGGCCACTGCTCGGCTGCTCGAGCGCGGCGGGTACGAAGGCCTGACCACCAATCACGTGGCGAAGCGCGCCGGTGTAGGTGTGGCCTCGGTCTATGAGTTCTTCCCGAGCAAACACGCGCTGGTCGCGGCTGTGGTCGACGTCACCGTCGAGAGCGTGCTCGCGGAGCTGACCGCGGACCTGGAGTATGCGCTCGCCCACCGCACCGATCCAGTCGCCGAGTGGATCAGGCGCATGTTCGCAGCGATCGGCAAGCGCAAGCGCCTGTTCAGCGTGCTCGTGCAAGAGGTGCCCTTCTTCTGGCAAGTGCCCTCCGTGCTTGCCGCGCGCGCGCACCTGCACGAGCTGTCGCTGCGGGCGCGTGCCCTCACAAACGATGACGACGACGCGCCGCACGTGGAAGCGATGACCTATCTCATGCCGATCATGGTCGCCCACGCCGTGCTCGACAGTGTGATCCGGCCGCCGCACGGCTTGGAACCCGACGCGCTCGAACGCGCGCTGATCGATGCGGTGAAGCGCTTGGTGTTGTGATTGCCCCCAGTGTTAGCCAATCCATAACAACCTGTTCGTCGGTGAAGCCCGTCACTGTGTAGGTCAAGGAAGGATCGATCTTACCCAGCGTTCGGCGCGCATTGCGCATACCATCGCGGAAACGAATCGCATGCCCCTGCATGCCGGCGTTTTTGCAAAGGGAGTTGCGCATGAGTGCTCTGCCTTCACGAACCATGATCAGCGCTTTGGCGCTGCTCGGTCTATGCAGCTGGCGGCTGCCAGCGGTCGCGCGTGATGCGGATACGCAGCCGGTCATGTCGTCCTCGGAGCTCGGCCCGATCGTGCCGCCGCCGCTGCCGAGGGGCGGCGTCGAGCTGACCGGTGATCTGCGGCCGAAGTCGTCTGCGGACGTCGCATTCAAAGTGGCTGGCCAGCTGGTCAGCGTGAAGGTCGAGCGCGGACAGTACGTGACGAAAGGGCAAGTGCTCGCGGTGCTGTCGGACGGCGAAGCACGCGCGGGTCTCGATCAGAGCGCTGCAGTGGTCACGCAGACCAGCGCGCAGCTCGCGCTCGCCCAAGACAACGAAGCGCGCGCGGCGGCGCTGGTAGCTGCCAACGCCGCACCGAACAGCCAAGCTACCGCTGTGCGCTTGCAGACGGAGATCGCACGCGCAGCGCTCTTGCAAGCCACGGCCTCGCGCGACCTCGCGAACGTGAACTACGGCAATCACACGCTCAAAGCGCCGTTCGATGGTGTGGTCGTGAAGGTGCCCGATGGTACGGGCCAGATCGTCGGCGCCGGCGTGCCGCTGTTCCGCATCGAGACGCTCGACAGGCTGGTCCTGCGCTCGACCGTCGCGGAGCCGGACATCGAGCGCGTAAAGGTCGGCGACGAGGTGATCATTGAAGCTGGTGGCGGCCAAAAAATAGTCGGCACTGTCCGCTTAATCTTACGCTCTTTGGACAGCAGTCGACGCGCACCGGTCGAGGTCGACGTCCCCAACAAAGACCAGAAGCTGAACGCTGGTGGTTACGTGCGCGCGATCTGCGCCGCACGCTGAGGCTGCGATGAACCTCTCAGACATTGCGATCCGGCGGCCCGTCTTCACGACGATGATCACGGTGGGGCTGGCTGTGCTCGGCCTGATCGCCTACCAGCGGCTCGAGACCGACTTGTACCCGGACGTCACGCTGCCGCTGATCAGCGTGAGCGTGGTGTACCCGGGCGCGTCGCCTGAGGACATCGAGCGCGAGGTGGTGAAGCCGCTCGAAGAAGCCGTTGTCTCGATCAACCATATCGACTACGTCAACTCGGCTTCGCGCGACAGCCTCGGCCAAGTGTTCCTGGTGTTCAAGCTCGAGGCTGACTTCGACAAAGCGGCCAACGATGTGCGCGACAAGGTCTCGGCGATTCGCCACAAGCTGCCGGACGAAGCCGAAGAGCCGATCGTGCAGAAGTTCGATCTCGGCGCTGCACCGGTGCTGATCTACGTCGCGCACGCGAACATGCCTTCGGACAAGGTGCGCGACATCGTCGAAGATCGCATCAAGCCCGAGCTCGAGCGCGTGCCTGGTGTCGCGCGTGTGGACATCAACGGTGGCCGCGAGCGCGAGGTGCACGTCGAGCTCGACCCGGTGAAGCTCGCGTCGCTGCACATCAGCCCTGCGACGGTGGTGCAGCAGCTCAAGCTCGAAAACGCGAGCATTCCGGCGGGTCACTACACGACCGACGGCAAAGAGATCGCCGTACGCACGCTCGGTCAGTTCGTGAGTGTCGAGGACATCGCGGGCACCGTGCTCATGACCGCGCCTGATGGCGGCATCGTGCGGCTGCGCGATGTGGCCACGGTGCGCGATGCGTTCAAAGAAACGCGGACAATCGTGCGCGCCAACGGCGAAGATGCCGTGGCGTTCGAGGTGATCAAGGCCAGCAAAGCGAACACGGTGAGTGTCGCCCACGCTGCGCAAGCTGCGCTCGCCAAGCTCAAGCCGAGCTTGCCCAACGAGCTCAGCACCGATCTGTTGATCAACCAAGCGGTGTTCATCGAGGCCGACGAAGAAGAAGTCGAGATCGCGATCGTGTTCGGTGGCTTGATGGCCATCCTCGTGATCTTGTTCTTCATGCGCGATCTGCGCTCGACGTTCATCTCGGCGTTGGCCTTGCCCACGGCGGTGATGGGCACGTTTCTGATCATGTGGTGGCTCGGCTTTACGCTGAACATCATCACCATGCTCGCGCTCTCACTCGCGATCGGCTTGTTGATCGACGATGCCGTGGTCGTGCGCGAGAACATCTTTCGGCACTTGGAGCGCGGCGAAGATCCCTTCACCGCAGCGTCGCGCGGCACCAAAGAGATCGCGTTGGCGGTGCTCGCCACCACGCTGACGATCGTCGCGGTGTTTGTGCCCGTGGCTTTCATGAGCGGCATCGTTGGGCAGTTCTTCAAGCAGTTTGGCCTGACGATCAGCGGCGCAGTGCTGCTCTCCATGTTCGTCGCGTTTACGCTCGATCCGATGCTCTCCGCGCGCTTGGCGACCCGCATCAGCGCCAACAATCAACACGAGGAGCGCGGCATCAAGCGCGTGCTCGGGCGCTTCTTCGACCGCATCGACGCGGGCTATCGCTCCGTGCTTACGCGCTGCTTGCGCCATCCCTGGCTGGTCATGTTGGTTGCGATCGGCTCGTTCTACGGCAGCTTAGAGCTCGCGAGCGCGGTGGGCGGCGACTTCGTGCCGCCGGAAGACCGCGGGCAGTTCGTGATGCACCTGGAGTACCCGTCGGACACCTCGCTCCAGGAGACGTACCAGCGCAGCCAAGACGTGGAAAACGCGCTGATCGCCGACTCGCGCTTCAAGATCGTGTTCTCCACCATCGGTCCGAACAACGAGGTCTACAAGACCAAGTTCCGGATCGACGTCGGCGACAAGACCAAGCGCAAAGAGACGGTTTGGGAGCTGCAAGATGTCGCGCGCAGCATCGCGATCTCACACGGTCACGGCGGCAAGGTCCAGGTATCGCAGGCTCCACCGCTCGAAGGCGCGCCTGATCAAGACAATCCGATCATGTTGGTCTTGCAAGGACCGTCTTACGACGTGCTCTTGCCCGCGGCCGAGAAGATCGCCGCGGCCATGGCCAAGATACCCGGCGCGATCGACGTCAACATCAAGCACACCAAACCGAAGCGTGAGATGCACGTCGAGGTCGACCGCGCGCTCGCCGCGCAGCATCACTTGCCGCTCGGCATGATCGGGACCGCGCTGCGAACCGCGCTCGACGGTGAAGTCGCGGGCACGCTGCGCGGGCGAAACTACCGCGGCGAAGAGGACCAAACCGACATCCGCGTGCGGCTCTCCGACCGCGACAGGCGGGACGTCGACGCGCTCTCGCAGCTGCCGCTCGTGATGCGCCCCGACAGTCTCGTGCGCTTGGGTGATGTCTCGCGCATCAGCGAAGCCGCCGGCGAAAGCCAGATCAACCGGCTCGATCGTGTACGTCAGATCTCGATCACTGCGGCCGCGCAAGGTCGGCCGATGGGCAACGTCGTTGCAGACATCGACAAGCAGCTGCCCGGGCTTCTACCCGAAGGTTACGAAGCCAAGTGGATGGGCATGGTTCGCGACATGCAAGACAGCAATGCCGCGTTTGGCTTGGCATTTGCGGTCGCTGCGTTGTTCATTTACATCGTGCTCGCGTCGCAGTTCGAGAGCTTCATCCATCCGGTCACGATCATGCTCTCGCTTCCGCTCGCGACGATCGGCGCGTTTTTCGGCCTGTATTTGCACGGCAGCGCGATCTCGCTCGGCTCGCAGATCGGCATGATCTTGCTGATGGGCCTGGTGACGAAGAACGCGATCTTGCTCGTGGACGCAGCGATCCAGCAGCAACGCGCCGGGCTCGCGCCGAAGGAAGCGATGCTCGACGCGGGACCGCGTCGCTTGCGACCAATCTTGATGACGACCGCTGCGATGGTGCTCGGCATGCTGCCGACTGCGCTCGGCAAAGGCATCGGCTCGGAATTCCGCTCACCGATGGCGGTTGCTGTAATCGGCGGCGTGATCTCTTCGACGTTCCTGACGCTGATCGTAGTGCCCGTTGTCTACCTCGGCATCGAGCGCTTCCGTCGCGTCACGCGCGATCTGCTGGTCCGGCTTTTCAAGATCGAGCAGAAGCCCGATCCCATGCCGGTCGCGAAAAACGACGACGACAGCGACCGCGCGGCTGCCGAATAAGTCCCTCGTTAGTACCAATTCGGACGCGCCGGGCGGCTGAAGGCACTACTGGCCCAGTGGTGGCCTGTATTGCTTTCATCTGCTTCTCGTATGGCCCGGACAAGAAAGTGACCAGCGGAGTTCGCTTCGTTGACGAGCTGTGCATCGCGTTAGCCATTGCAAGCAATTCGTTCCGGACTGGCCGGGATCCGCACAGGACAAAAGGTAAGCTGGCCGTTCTCGCGGGGCGAGTACGTCGCCCCCTCCTATTTGGCCACACGTTCTGTTTCCAGAGCCTTTCGGAGCACCCGCATGATCGAATCAAGAGGCGCAAATGTCCTCGGTTGCTGTTTGCTAGCGCTGTCCACTTTTGTTGTGGCTTGCGGCGGTGACACCAATGCAGTTGTTAGCTCGACCTCCGGAGCTCCGACAGTTCCAGTCGGTTCGCCAGGTACGACGGTGGGTTCCACTGGCGTTCTGACTACAGGCGTAGCCGGAAATGCCGCGCCAGTAACTTCGCCGGCCGTCCCTTCGACAGGTGCGACAGCCACTGCGGCTGGTGCTGCGGCGCCCGCTGTTCCGCCAGTCGGCGCCGCCCCCGCGACCGGCGCTGTGGCGCCGACAGGTGGTGGAGACATGCGTTATTGCGGCGTCAAGCAGACACTCGATGCGCGCTGCATCGTTTGCCACAACGAGATGAAGACCGCGGGCGCGCCGATGTCGCTCAAGACCTACGCTGATTTGATGGCACCTGCGCCGTCCGATCCGACAAAGAAGGTCTTCGAGCTCGTGAAGACGCGTGTGCACGACAAAGATCGTCCGATGCCGCCGCAGAATCCGCTCACGCCCGAGCAGCTGACTGGCATCGATGCTTGGGTCACCGGCGGTGCTGCTGCCAGCGCCGATCCGACTTGTCCGGGCAATGTCGTGGAGACCAAGGCGACGCGTGAATGGCCGACGAACTGCGACGACACGTACACGATCAACCTCGCCGAAGCATCCAGCCCGAACACGATCGGGCCGGGCATGGAAGGTCATCCGCAGAAGACCATTCAGCCGCCCTGGGGCAACGAGCAGATCCAAGCGATCGCTTGGCGTGCGAAGAACGACAACGTCAAGATTCTTCACCACTGGATCCTGTACGGGCCGCAGAACGAGTTCATCTTTGGTTGGGCGCCGGGCAAAGACGACAACGAGCCGCTTCCCGCTGACGTCGGCGTGTACATGCCGGGCAGCGCGATGCGCCTCGACATCCACTACAACAACGTAGCCGGCACGCAGATGGAGAAAGACGCGAGCAGCGTGGAGGTGTGTGCGCTCAAGAAGGCCAACTTCAGGCCGAAGACAGCGACCACGACGAACGCGCTGACCTCGTTCTTGATCAACCTGCCTCCGCGCAGCACGGACGTCGAAATCACCTCGACATGCACGCACTCGGGCCAGCCGTTCCGCTTGCTCAGCAGCAGCCCGCACGCGCACAAGTACGCGCACCACATGAAGTTCACTTTGACCAAGGCGAGCGGCGAGACGATCATGCTGCACGACATGCCCTTCAACTATGAAGAGCAGACCACCTATCCGCTCACGCCTCCGATCGAGATCGTGGCGGGAGATCGCATCACGACGACTTGCACGTTCAGCAACGACTCGGATCGCACGGTGACCTTCGGCGAGAACACTGGCAACGAGATGTGCTTCAACTTCGCGCTCTACGAGCCGATGGGAGCCATCAGCTGCGGTGGCGGCGGCGGTCTGCCACGCGGTGGACTCTGACCGAGCACTGAGTGAACGTAAAAGAAAGCCCCGCGCTGGCATGTGCCGCGCGGGGCTTTTTTTGGAGCGCGATGCTCCGGGACCTAGTTCAGTTGGATGAAGCCGCAGAAACCGCCTAGGCATTGCAGCACGGGTTGATCCGGCGATTCAGGTGGGCAGCAGTCGGAGTCCTTCGTGCACTTCTCGTTGACCTTGGAGCACATCGGGACTTCGCACGAGCACGTGCCCGTAGGGCTGCCTCCGCTCGTCAAGCAGTAGCCGCAGCAGCAGTCGAGGCCACTCGTGCAGCTCGCACCGTCGGCCAGGCAGGGATTGAGCGCAGCAAACGCGCGCACGTTACCGGATTCGCTCTGGCCTTCGAGGTAGAAGCCGGGCGTGCTGGGATCGACGAGCGTGGGATCGTCGTTTTCGACGAGCGGTCTACGCGGCTTGATCGCAGAGGCCCAGATGCGCTTCTTGATCGCTTCGATGGCGGCGATCGTGGGAACGCCGGGCTCGCGTCCAGTGAAGCGATTGCCGTACCCACGCATCGAGCTCCAGAACACCCAGAAATAGCCGCCAACGGCGACAGGCATGACTGTGGGGAAGTAGTTGCTCTGCGCGTCGATGTCCACCAAGCCGCGGTTGGCGTTGTCCATGCGGATGGTTTGGTTGAGCTCGAGGTCGACGTACCAAAGCTCACTGTTAGAAGCCAAGTCGCGACCTGGGAACGCGGATGAGTAATCGGGCTCGCTGGTCAGCGCGTACACAACAGCTTTGCCGTCGGGCGTGAAGAACGGCCATGACGGATAACACGGGCCCGTGCAGCTGCCTGCGGGCAGCGCGCCGACATCACCCGGAATGCCGGGGATCGCGCCGCCCAAGCCGGGGATCGCGCCACCTTGCATGCCGTTGCCAGCTGACATGCACGTGCCCGGCATGCCGTCCGGACCACACATCTCGGCGCCGCATGCGAGCACACCACCGAACGCCGGACCGGGTGTGTACGGCTGCGATGGCATTGGGATGCCAGGCATGCTGCTGGTGTTCACGACCACTTTGAGGTTCGAAAACGCATTCGTCGCGTAGTCGAAGTCCATGGTCGCGAGCTCGCGGCGATCGCTGCCGCCCATGCCGTCAGGCTTCGCATGGATGAATACAACCTTCTTGCCGTCGGGGGAGAACTGCGGCATCCACATGTAGAAGTCGTTGGTCAGGCCGGTTGCTTTGAGGTCTGCGCCGTTGCCTGTGTCGAGCAAGCGCGCATGCGCGGGCCCTTCGACCAGCGGAAAGTTGTTGGGCTTGCGCGGGAACGTGTCGGAGCCCGCAGTGCACTGCGGGTTGCCCATGGTCAGGATCTTCTTGCCGTCCGGTGTGAGCGCTCCGAAGTTGGCGTTGTCGAGCAGACCCTTCGGCTCCGGCTGCAGATCCTGGGTGATGTCGAACTTCTCGACCGTGAACTTCTGGCCTGAGTAGTCGTGGTACGACGCAACCAACGTGCTGCCATTGAACGACACCGAGTGGCATGAGTAACAAGGTCCCGTCATCGGGATCACGTTGATCGGACCTTGGAACTGCTTGTAGATCTCCGCTTGCGCGCCGAGCGACTGGCGCATGACAGCGCCTTGGCCGAGCACACCCGGCGGTGGCGCCTGATAAGTGTTGTAGTAGAGCGCGCCCACCATGTTGCCCGGCGCGACCTTCCAATGCAGCTGACAGCTGCCGGACGTGCTACCCGAGACAGTGTTCAGCGTCACGTTCAAGGCCAGATTGTTGGTGCGGCGCGTGATCTCGTTCCAAGCTTCGCGCGGGATCTGGATCGAAGCGGGCGCTGTCACCTTGGCCGCGTATTCGTACCTCACGCTGTCACTACCTTCGTAAGCGAAACGTAAGTAGGCAGCGTCGGCCGCGCCGTCCCACATGATCACCGGCGGGATCAAGCCGCCTGGGAACATGGTGCCTTCATACGGATTGGTGACCGTCACGGTACAGGCCGTGCTCGCTGTGCGTAGCTTGTCGAGCGTGGCTGGGTCGAGACCGGCTTGCGCCGTGTCGTCCTGCGCGAACGGCGCCGCCGATGGATCGACGGGTGGCGGCGGAGGAGCGTTGGTCGCTGTGCCTGTGGACGTATTCGGAATCACGCCGCCGCCCGAGGTCGTCGGTGTTGTCACGCCACCGCGCGTGCCCGCAGCGGGACCACCCACCACTGGGCTTGAAGGGTTCTCTGTCTTCGACGTTCCGCGCTGCGCCGTATTGCCGCTGCCACTCGAACACGCCACCAGCATGCAGCTCAGCGCGGCAAAGCTCTTGAGACTCACTTTCACAGCCACTCCAGTGGGCTAAAAGCCCAGCTACACTCACGTTTCTACGCCGGGGCACTACGCGCCTCCCGCTGATCGGGTGTGCCGCTCCCGGTAGTAAACGGTTCATACAACTGAGTCTTTTCGCGCCAGGAGTAATAATCTGGCTGCTTGGGTTACAGCAGGTGGCTGTTCAGCTCAGGCGATCACGCGCGCGTCGCGGGGCGGCATCAGGACAAGGCGGAAGCCATCGGGACCGACGGCGGCCACGCGCTGCCTCCGATGCCGTGGAGAAGTCGCCCGCCTTCCCTGCTTCCATGCGTGACGGTCCGCCGCCATCAGCTGCGTCTGCGCAACGTAGCGCGAAGAATGACTTGCCAAACCGAAGAGCGTGACGCAATCGGCGACTGGGTTGACCGATGAACGGGATTTGAAGGGGAGACGAACGTGAGCACGCATACTAATCAACGGCCTACTGGGGCTTTCATTGGTGCTTCTTGGGTGGCCATGCTGGCTGGATTGCTGGCGTTCGTGGTGGGCCTGTGGAACTCGGAGATGGCCCTGAGTGAGCGCGGCTACTATCTGACGCTCGTGCTCTACGGCTTGTTCGCCGCGGTGTCGCTGCAGAAGAGCGTACGCGACCGGGCGGAGGGCATCGCAGTGTCGGGCCTGTACTTCGGCATCTGTTGGTTCGCCATCGTCAGCGCGCTGCTCTTGCTGCTCGTGGGCCTGTGGAACTCGACCTTGTCGCTCAGCGAGAAGGGTTTCTACGGCATGGGTTATCTGCTGGCGTTGTTCGGTGCTGTCGCGGTGCAGAAGAACACGCGCGACGTCGCCGCTGCGGATGTGCAGCCTGCACCGCCGCTGTGAGCGGCAATGCGGTTCAGCTGATGCGGACGAAAGCGGCTTTTAGGTAGCGGCCTTCTTGGAAGGCAGCGGGGGTCGGATGATCGGGGGCTTGTTCGCCGAGCGCCAGAAGAGTGGCGCCGCGTCCAGCGTCGGCTGCGCCTAGCGCGACTGTTCTTACGAAGTCGATCGGCTGCATCGCCCCGGAGCACGAACAGGTCACGAGCAAACCACCCGGGCGGGTGAGGCGCACGGCCTGTGTATTCCACAAGCGATACATGCTGCGCGCGCGTTCGAGCTGGCGCGCGCTGTGCGCGAGCTTCGGTGGATCGAGCACGATCACATCGAACTGCTCGCTCTGCTCGAGCAGCTGCGGCAAGAGCGACTTGAGCTCCCCTTTGACGAAGCTGCAACGCTCGACGAAGCCCGCACGCTCGCACGCAGCTTGTGCGATCCCGAGCGCCCATTCGGAACGATCGGCGACGACGATCTCGCGTGCCCCTCCGCGCCCCGCCGCGAGCGCAAAGGATCCGACGTAGCTGCACAAGTCGAGCACACGCATGCCCTGGCACATGCTCTCTAGCCGCGCGCGGTTGTCGCGCTGGTCGAAGTAAAAGCCTGTCTTCTGCGCGCCCGCGAACGGCAGCCGGTGCTCGAAGCCGCGCTCGCGAAACACCAGCTCGCTGATCTCCGCGCCGGCGACCACCGTCGGCTCCACACGAAAGCCTTCTTGATCCTGGTGCTCGCGGCTCGGCATCTCGACGATCGTGGTGACGCCGGTGACGTCGCGCAGCGCGCGCAGGATCTCAGCTTCGCGCCGCTTCATGCCGATCGTGAGCAGCTGCAGCGTGGCGGCCTGACCATAGATGTCCACGATCAAACCCGGTAGGCCGTCGCCCTCCGCGTGCACCAACCGGTAGCCAGTTGTCTCCGCGCTGGGCAGTCCTAAGAGCCGAGCGCGCATACTCGCGGCCTGTTCGAACCGCTCACGGAAGAAGGACTCGTCGACCTCGCGACCTGGCTCACGTGACAAGATGCGCACCGCCAGCGCGGAGCCTGGTGAGTAAAACCCTGCGCCGAGCCACTTGCCCTGCGGGTCGACCACGTCGACCAGATCACCGGGCTCGGCCTTGCCCTCCAGGCCCGCCACGGCCTGCGCATAAACCCATGGGTGCCCCGCCCAGAGCGGACGAACGTGACCCGGCCGGATACGAACCTTTGCCATGCGCGCAATGTAGCGAATGTGGCGCCGTATGAGCGATACATCGCTACCTACGCGAGCAAGGGTTCGGACTCATAAGCCGAGCCGTTCGCAGACATGTAGCAAGGATGGCCGCGATGGATCCGCGTAACGCCTTAGAACTGGGAGTGTTCTCCCAATCTGTGTCAGCGCCTACGCGCTTGCATATCGCAGTCGATTCTGCACACGTTGCGCCTGTGTATTCGCGTGTCTTATCGAGTGTGCCAACCCACACCTGCAAAATCTGGCTGACGTTCTTAGTGCTCGTGCCGATGCTGCTAGGCGCCTGTCGCCAAGCCGAGAGCGGCGGCCGGCGGCGCACGGACGACGAAGCGCAGGCCCAGTCTGACGCCATCGAGAAATTGCTCAGGCCGAGCTGCGACGACATCGAGTGCGAAGAGCCCGCGACCTGCGAGGTGCGCGACGGCGCGGCCTCGTGTGTGTGCCCGCGCGGCTTCGAGAACGACGGCGAGGCCTGTGTGGACGTCGACGAGTGCCGAGGCGGTGCGCAGAACGAGTGCGCCGAGCACGCCAAGTGCACCAACCGCGAAGGCGACTACGACTGCGAATGCGAGCCAGGTTACCTGGGCGACGGACGCACCTGCGAAACCGCAGCGGCCTGCGACGATGAGACGAACAGCTGTCACCCTGATGCGCTGTGCATGCCGGCGGACAGTGGCGTCAGTTGCACGTGCAAGGACGGTTTCGAGGGCGACGACACGGCGTGCGGCGACATCGACGAGTGCGCCTCGGGCGTAGCGATGTGCGGCGACGGCGCGACCTGCAGGAATCGGCGCGGCGACTATGCGTGCGCGTGCGAGCTACCCTTCGTCGGCGACGACGGCAAGTCGGGCTGCCAGAGCGCATGTGCCATCGCGCTCGAGGACAGCGACCGCTGCGCGGAAGGCGCGCGCTGCAGCTTCAGCGTCGACGGCGCAGCCAGCTGCACCAGCTGCGAGTCTGGCTTCTTGGGCGACGGTCGCGCGTGCACGGCCAACGGCGAGTGCGCAGCGCTGGGCTGCGGTGACAACACCGTGTGCACGGGCGATTCCGGCAGCCGGCGCTGCGAATGTGCAGAAGGCTTTTCGGGCAACGCAGCCAATGGCTGCGAGGACATCGACGAGTGCCAGGGTCAGGACAGCAATCGCTGCGGTGACAATGGTCGCTGCATCAACGTGGATGGCGGTTACGTGTGTGGCTGCGCCGAGGGCTTCGAGCGCGTCGATGGCGAGTGCCGCAACGTGAACGAGTGCGAGCGCGACCTCGACTTGTGTGATCCGAACGCTGACTGCCAAGATACAGGAACAGACACAGACACGAGCTACAACTGCACGTGCAAAGAGGGCTTCGAAGGCGACGGCCGCACATGCGGCGACGTCGACGAGTGCGCGAACGACGAGACCTTGTGCGACGATCAGGAAGGCACCGTGTGCCGCAATCGTCCGGGCAAGTACGAGTGCGCATGCCCGCCCGGCTTCACAGGCAATGGCAAAGACGAAGCCTGCGCTTGTGACATGACGGGCATCTGGGGCGCGCGCATCGACACGGCCGTCGAGGTTAAACAGCTCGCGGCAGGCGACGTGGTGCTGATCGACGCAATGAAGATGCGCACGTACGTCTGGGAGCTCAATCGCTTCACGTGGGACGGCAAGCAGATCAAGGTCGAGAACCGCAACTGCGGCATGTCCGACGACGCTGAGATCTACAGCCCGCTTTACGAAGAGACCTACTCGCTCGCCGTGCCGCAGAAGGTCTACGACGGGCTGACCTACGAGCCTGCGCAGAGCGTTCCCCTGGAGCGCGCGGATGCGTTGCCCGGCAAGCGTTACATCACGCCGAATGAAGGCTGGCAGCAGGGGCTCAAACTGAAAGACCCGCTCATGGAGAGCTGGTTCGACTCCACCACGGATGTGCCCGCCGACGCTTGGTACGACTACGACAATGACGGTGAGCCCGGCGTGACGTTCTGGCCCGGCAACACCGGAGTGAACATCCGCGGCAGCAGCGACGAGAACTACGACTACCTCCCGGTCGAGCTCAAGGCGGGATCGAGCTTGGTGTCGACGCGCGTCGGTTGTGTCAGCGTGGGCTTGCGTATGGTTCGCGCCTTTGACGGCAAGTTCGAGTCTTGCAGTCGTCTGCGCGGAGCTGTCGAGATCAGCCGCTTCGATGCGCGCGTCGAAGGCTGCACGATCGTCCGCATGAATGAGTGGGACGAAGGTGAAGTGACGTGCGACCGCCGCGGCTGGGAAGAAGCGCCACGTTGCGACGCCACGCAAACGCAGTTCATCGACGAGCAAGATCTACCGCGAGAGACCGGTGGAGAGTTCGAGCTGGTCAAGTTAGGCGGGCTCGATGACGAGATCGATTGCGCGGCAGTGCGCAAGGCCCTGCCACCGCTATCTAGATAGTAAGAGAGCCTGATGCGGACCGTGCGATATCTACAATTGGTCGCCCTGTTAGGGTGCGCCTTGGTTCTGCCGCGGAAGACGTACGCCGAAGGCGAAGGCATCATGCCGGGTGGCGCTGCCGCCGTCGGCCGCGGTGGTGCGATCGCGGCAAAGCCGGTGGACGCCATGACGCTGCTGCACAATCCCGCAGGTTTGACTGCGCTGGATGGCAATCAGGGTCACTACGGCTTAGACATGCAGGTCGACTCGCTCTGCATGGAGCCGTACGGCTACTACGGTTGGGGCATCACGCTGCCGGAGATGCGGGCGGGCACCGCCCCGAACCTCGACGTGCGCCGTTCGGAGTTCGGCGATCCGGCGAGTCGGAACTACGGCCGCCGCCCGCTCGACAAGGTCTGCAACAGCGGAGCTATCATCCCAGTTCCGCAGCTGGCAGCTTCACTGCGGATTCACGAGCGGGTCTGGCTCGCGCTGGGCATGGTCGCGCCTGTGCTTGTAACCGGCTCACAGTGGGGCGGCAGCGACGGCACGATCGCGGTCGGCGACAGCGCGCGGCCCACGCCGACGCGTTACAACGTCGTGCGCACGGACGTGAAGTTCGCGTTCAACCCCACGATCGGTGCGGCGTACAAGGCGACCGATTGGCTCTCGCTCGGCTTGGCGTTCCAGGTCGCGATGGGCTCGGCGGACGCCTACCAGGTGATGGCGTTGCGCGCCGGCACCTCGCCCTCGAACGACATGATGACGAAGGTGAATGCCTCGGACTATTTCGTTCCGACGCTGATCTTCGGCGTGTACGCGAAGCCGAACAAATATCTGCGAATCGGCGGCACGTTCAATTGGTCCGAGGGCATCGATGGCTCGGGCAAGCTGACCTTCTACACCAACCACTATCACCACGGCGCTGTGGGGGACGAGTTCATCCCTTACGAGAACAAACCCGTGAAGGTCGATCGCGTGCGTGCACCGGCGCCGATCAGCGCGACGCTGGCCGTTCGCTATGTGCAGCCGCTGCCCGGCGCGGACGAGAATTCGAAGGACCCGCTGAACAGCGAGCTGTTCGATGTCGAGCTCGACGCCACCTACACCGGCAGTGGCCAGGTCGCGCCGTATCGCGCTTCGGTCGCGAATGACTTCGAGCTCGAGTTCCGACGCGCGGACAACACGCCAGCCGAGCCGCTCGAGGTCAAGGCCAAGAGCTTGTCTTCGCTCGCGGCGGACCGGCACGGCTTGGACGTGTGGGCGCTGCGCTTGGGCGGCAGCTGGACCGCGCTGCCAGGCGTCCTGCAGGCTTCACTCGGCGCGTTCTACCAGAGCCGAGGTGTCGAGGCGGCCTACGTTGCCATCGACAACTACGGGCTCGCACGCATCGGCTTCGGGTTGGGCGCACGCGTGCGGCTCGGACCAGTAGATTTGACGGCCGCGTACTCGCACGTGTTTCAGGAGACAGTTCAGATCGCGCCGCCCGAGCACGAGCCGCGCGACCAAGCCAGCGACGACCCGACCCGCGGCTTCGATCAGCGTATCTACGAGGACGGCGTGCTGACCAACGGTCCAGTGCGCGATCCGCGCGCGCCCTCCCCCGCCGATGCGGATGGTGTGGCGAGCGTGCGCCAGGGAGCGGTGTTCGAGTCGGAAGATCAGCGTGCACGCGTGATCAACGCGGGCAAGTACACGGCTGGTTTCAACGTGTTTTCGTTGGCGGTGACGCACCGATTCTGACGCACGGGGTCGGGCGCACGGGTGTGCGCCTGCGACGTCGCAAGTTGTCTCGGCGCGGCAAAAGCGCGACAGTCGCTGCGTGCGCGAGCCGCGTCGGCGCGTTTACCGCCTGGCGCGGTTTTCGCTTACGTGGCTTCGCGAACCACGAGGTAGCCCCGCCATGCGCCTGTTCACCTGCCAAGCCTGCCAACACACCGTTTATTTCGAAAACGTCCGCTGCTTAATGTGCAACCACACGCTCGCGTACTTGCCTGACGTGCGACGCGTGAGCGCGATCGAGCCCTCGAAGGGCGATCCGAGTCTCTACGTCGCCTTGTCGGAGAAAGCTGAAGGCCAGCGCTATCGGCTGTGCAAGAACAGCATCGATTACGGCGTATGCAGCTGGGCCGTGCCAGAGGGCGATGACAACCCGCTGTGCGTCGCGTGCCGGCTCAACAGTGTGATCCCCGATCTCAACACGCCGGAGAACATCGAAGCTTGGGCCGCGTTTGAACGCAGCAAGCGCAGGTTGTTCTACACGCTGGAGGCGCTCGGCTTGCCGATCGAGTCGCGCGAGCAGCGGGAGACCGGCTTGCTCTTCTCGTTCATGGCGGACGCGCCGGATGGCTCGAACAAGGTGTTCACCGGGCACAGCGATGGGCTGATCACGATCAACATCGCCGAAGCCGATGATCCGTTCCGCGAGAAGCTGCGCAAGCAGCTCGGCGAGTCGTATCGCACGGTGCTCGGGCATTTCCGCCATGAGATCGGGCACTACTACTGGGACCGCTTGATCAAAGACAGCCCGTGGATGGAGGCTTGTCGCGCGCTGTTCGGCGACGAGACGTTCGACTACGGCGAGGCGCTGAAGCAGCACTACAGCAATCCGCCGGCTGCTGACTGGCCGCTATATTACGTGAGCTCGTACGCGACCATGCACCCGTGGGAGGACTGGGCCGAGACTTGGGCTCACTACCTGCACATGGTCGACACGCTCGAGACTGCGCGGGGCTACGATCTCGCGATCAAGCCGCGGCCGCTCGACGGTCCGGCTAAGCCGGGGATCCGCGCGCGTGCCCTCGACTTCGACAACTTCGATGATCTCCTCAAGGGCTGGGTGCCGCTGACGGTTACGCTCAACAGCTTGAATCGCAGCATGGGTCTGCGTGACCCGTATCCGTTTGTATTGAGCGAGATGGTCATCTTGAAGCTGCGCTTTGTGCACGAGGTGATCGAGCACGCGGAGTCGAGCGCCAAGGAGCAAGAAAAGGCCGCCAAGGCGCTCATGGCGAAGATCAACACAGCGCATAAGGTTCGGCAGGAAGCACAAGCCAAAGCTGCTGCCGCCGCCAACGCAGCAGCCAAGCAGCAGTTGGCCACGCCCGGGCCGGCACCCGTGCAAAAAACGGTTTGAGCTGCGTGGCGAACGAGACGAAGAGTTAATCGCCAAAGGACGCCAGAAGAACGCCAGGGACGCCAAGTGAACCGAGAATAGGGGGTTCAACCCCCCCCTTTCTTCTTTCTACCTGGCGTTCTTCGGCGGTCCTGGCGGTTCAAAAACTCTTAGAACGCGGCCGCGACACCAGCGTTGATGGTGATCTCGTCTTTGAAGTCGGTGAAGTCGTAGAACTCGCCGCTGAACTTTAGGCGGACTGAGCCTTCGAGGATGATGTTGAAGCCTGCGGTGTAGCGCAGGACCATGCTGTTTTTGCTGCGCAGCGGCGAGTTGAGCGTCACGTTGCCGAGGCGGCGCAAGCCGTCGAAGCGGGCGACTAGCTCGAAGCGCGCAGACACGGGCAAGTTGCCTTCGACGTAGAAGCCGTCTTTGATGAAGAAGTTGCTGTACTTGCCGTCTTTGCCCGGGCCGAACCGGAAGGTTTCGTTCGGGCTTTCGCCCACGTCGAACTCAGTGCGGCGTGCCAGGTACTCAGCGTGCAGATCGAAGCTGGCGATGCGTAGGTACAAGTCGGTGCCGACGATCCAGTATTCGTTCTGACGCTTCGGATCGAGGTGGCCCCACATACCCGAGCCGCCGAGTGTAAGCAGCACGTCTTCGCTCAAGTTGAGTGTGAGCGACACGCGCCCGCCCAACGCTGGCTCGGAGTTATTGTCGATGTAGTACGACGAGCGCATCAGCGTGAAGTCGACGTCGCGATCGTTTGGACCTGCACGCAAGCCGCCGACAGCGTGCACCGCGTAGTCGAGCTGCACCGTGTCGCCGAACCAATGTGTGCCGTTGATCTCGACGCCTTGATCCACGTACGGCGACGGCAAGACGCCCAAGTTGAACTCGGCCAAGCGCAACATACGACCCATGTCGTAAGGCAGCGGCTTATCGGACGTGCGGTGATTCGCCGGATCGTGGCGCAAGCTGAAGTCACCGAAACCCGGATTGAAGCGACCGATGCGGATATTCAATTCATCGAACAACCGCACGTCCACAAACGCCATGCCCAGCTCGACGCCGTGACACGAGTAACAGAACTTCACGTTCGCGGAGATGTTGTCGGTGAAGTCGACCGCCACCTTCAGCGAGAGCTCCGTGCTCATGCCGTCGAGGCTCAGATCGCGCCCGCGCTTTTCCGTAGGCACAAACAGATAGTTGGCTTGCAGCGAGCCAGCGAAGTTGTGCTCTTGGCTGCGTGCATCGCGCGGCCACACGACGCCCAAGATGGCTGCGAGCGCACAGCCCGCTGCGAGCAGCAAGCTGGCCAGCGAGGTAGTGCGCTTGCCTTGCGGACGGCGGCTCATGGGGTTGCCTCCGTCTTAGTCGTGGAGGTCTGGGATTCGGGCATGCCCACCTCGCTACCGTCGCCTATGCTGCTCACCGGCCTCGACCCATCTTCCAGTGCGCCATCCACTTCGACTTGCGCCGCTCCTAGCGGCGCATCGCCGCTCGTGGGCAACGCCTCCGGCGAATCTTCAGTGTCTGGCTCTCCGCGTTCTTTCTGTCTTTGATGCATGTAGTGGAGCAGAAAACGCAGGATGATCTCGCCGTTCTTCGCGTTGATCCCGCTGGCAGGGTTGAGACGCATGCGCTGCACATAGCGTACCCACTGTTGAGGGTCGTTGATCCTCGCATTCAGCGGCCGCGCCAAGGTGTGACAGCGACTGCATCGGACGGCAAACACTTTGTACGCGTCGCGGATATCAGGTGGGTACTGCGAGGTATCGAGCGAGTCTCCGATCCGGTTGGTCGTGGTCGCGCAGCTGAGGGCAATGCACACACCCGCGGCGGCAAGCGCGGCGCCCACGCCACGGAGCCACTCAGTTGTCATGGGCGCCCTCGGCGATCCAGTCGCGGAGCAACCCAATCTCCTCGGGTGTCATGAACGGGGGCCCACCCGGGGGCATGCGTGCGCCATAGGGCGGCGCATTCGAAACTTTCTGAACGATCACACTCGCGCACGGATCGCCGGGAATGACGATGGTCGAGTGGGACGAATTGCCACCACGCATCAGCGAGGCGAAGTTCTGGAGACTCAACCCGGACTGGTCGATGCCCGAGGTGCTGCGGTTGGCTGGCTGGTGGCAAGTGCAGCCACCCAAAGAACCCGAGCGCTGAAAAAGCGGGAGAACGTCCTTCGAGTACAGCACATCCACGCTCGGATCGCTGTCCTCGGACTGACAAGTTCCCGCGCGCAAATCGCCGACGTCGGGCTCGAGCTCCGACAAACAGCTGCTACCGAGCGCGATCATCGACAGCATCAGCAGCGCGGTCGCGTAGGTTTTTTGGATCGGGCTCATGGTTGTTGCGGGGGCACGAACTTGATGGGGCGATTAAGGAACACGCCGCGATCGCTGAAGTCGAGGACCCGCTCCTTCGCGGTGAGGCGGTCGCCGTCACGCTCGAACAGATCGCTCTCGCGCTTGGAGTCGCCGAGGACATAGGTGCGATCGACCTCGACCTCGAAGTTGTTCCAGATACCAGAGTAGGTCTTGGTCCCGACGTCGTCGCTGAAGATGGTGTTCGTATCGAGCGAATCGCCGTCTTCGTTCAAGTCAGCGTCGAGCAGCGTCTCGTCCAAGACCTCTGCGTCACTGTTGCGCCGGATGCTGTACGCGTTGCCGGGCTTGAAGCGATTGTCGGTCAGCATGATCGCGCCGATCGCGCTGAACGTGTCGCCCGGGCAGAACTGCTTCACGACCTTGCCGCGGTAATATGCGACCGCAGGACTGTCCGTCTGACCGTCGTCGGTGGTTTGCATGCGCACGGTGCCGGGCACGACCAAGCAGTTCGTGAACCACTCGGAACGCACCGGCGCGCTTACCAGCCCCATGTCGACGGCATCTTCGAGCGCACGGATCGAGGTGATGCGCTCGCCGCGGTAGGTCTTGATGTTGAAGTAGACCGCGTAGATCTGCTTGAGCGGCGTGTAGGCGTCGTCGCCTGGGATCGCGTCGATCAAGTTGGGATGCGTCGAGTCGGGCACGAACTCGAGCGTGTCCCCATCTTCCTCTTGGTACCGAAAGATGTACATCGGCTCGAGGCTGGTCGAATCGAGCTCGCCGAAGTCCCAGTACTTCACTTCGATGCCGTCGAAGTAACCTGTTCGCAACGGGATGAACGAGCCTAGACCGGCGTTCAGCGAGAGCTTCTTGGCGGCGGCTTCATCCGCTTCGAGCTCGGGGATCTCCGTGCCGTTAGGCAACACGTACGAGCTGTACAGCGCGTCATCCGTAGGCGTGGTCAGGCATCCGCAGAGCCCGAAAAGCCCACAAAACAAGCCGAACAGCCGCTCTCTCATGGCATGAACACGATCTTCCACGTGGCGCTCACGATGCCGGTATCGGGAACACGTCCCGTGATCAAGTGCCCAACGATGTCGGTCACGCACCCTTCGAGTCGTGGCAGCCCTGCGCCTTGCACGCGTGGGGACCGGGCACGCCCGCGTTCGTCGATTTCGACGCCGACTATCAACTCACCGAACCCGTTATGTCCAGCAGCTTGCGCGGCCTGCTCGTAGCAGCGCTTGAGTTGCGAGGTGAGCCGCTCGGCCGCGTGGCGAACTTGGGACTTGGGCAGTGAGCCGCGAACCTCGACGCCGTCGATCCTGACCTTTGCGGTGAG
>Ga0209082_1000164_pt1 | contig 32564 bp, 34 predicted proteins | sample ColdCreekSource_FD_184127 | JGI IMG/M metagenome (GOLD analysis project Ga0209082, IMG submission 184127) | Groundwater microbial communities from Cold Creek, Nevada to study Microbial Dark Matter (Phase II) - Cold Creek Source (SPAdes) (version 3) | ecosystem: Environmental > Aquatic > Deep... | reverse complement strand
CTGCGAGGATTCTTTAACCTGATTTTTCTTCTTCCAAATTTTACTCTTGTTTGACGATCACTCTAATCTAATTTAATGGTTGCTTTATCTAAGCCCACGTCCACTAGCATAATCTAACAATTTAGCCGTAAATTCGGCTTTGATATCGCGGTGGAGAAGTAGGCGACTAGTAGCAGTATTCCAATTCCTGCAAATACCAATGCCAAAATGTGACTTTCTAAAGAAGCGAAGGCAATCAAAACCAGATTGAAGACCAAGGCGATCGCTGGAATCACATAGGGAACTCGAAACCCATTAGTTTCAGGTTCTCGACGTTTAATTATCAGCAGTGAGAGGTTAACAACGCAAAACATTGCCAGAATTAAGGTGGCGGTCGTTCCTGCTAAAAATTCTAGTGTCCCAGAAAGAGCCAGAAAAATGGCAATTGGTAAAATGACTAGCAGTGTCCGATAAGGGGTGGCTCTACGTCGATGTAATTTACCTAACCAAGCTGGTAGCAACCCTTCGCGCGACATTCCGAACAGCAGTCGCGAGGCTGTGACAAAATTTAGTAGCGTCGTATTGAGTACGGCAAACAGAGCAATAATTGTAAAAATGACCTGAGGGAAATTGGGCTGCGCTCGACGAACTACATCCAGTAGCGGAGCGTCGGAAACGCTAATTTCTGAGGGATTGAGTACCTGAATTGCCAACCAGGAGACAATTATATAAACTACACCTGCGATCGCTAGAGCCAAGAGGATAGCTCTAGGCACATTGCGTTCAGGATTTTTAACTTCCTCCGCCACGTTGACAATATCCTCAAATCCATGCTGCAACAGTCATAGCAGTTAAGAAAGAAGCCCAAACCAAAGTGCCAGAAAGCCCAGCAATTTTGCCGATCACCGCATAGATTCCAGCACCCAAAATATCACCGACTCCGTAAATGACCAGGGTTGACAATCCAAATACTCGTTTGAGTGAATCTGCTTCTACTACATTTACATTTGTTTTCATATAACTTTTTTAATTCACAATTATTTTAAATTCTGTAGCTTTTGATATCACCTACACACAGATTTGTCAGGGCAAAATTATAATGACATTCTCCATCAAGGGTCGTGGACGTAAGCAGAGACGCTTAGATGGAGAGCAAGAAGCACACTTACTGGCGATATTGCTAGGTACTGTATTGTTCAGGAAGACATCAATAAAACTCTTTAACTTTGAGCAGAAACCTAATATGTCCGTTATTATCTGTCCTGGTATCCATTCTTCCGAATCAACTGATAGTTTTGTCCAAGAAATACAAATTAGCCACAATCAAGATTTACCAAAAAATTGGTTGATTTTTCCTACTCAACAATATCCAGCTTATTCTGCAATCGATATCTATCAATGGTTAAAAAAATCTGAACCAGTACCTAACAATTCATCACCGATGATCTTCATTGCTTTTAGTGCTGGAGTCGTTGGCGCAATTGGTGCCGCTAAGGCATGGCAAATGCAAGGCGGTAAGATCAAAGCTTTTATTGCTCTAGATGGTTGGGGAGTACCTTTAGTGGCTAACTTTCCTATCTATCGTTGCAGTCACGATCGCTTTACTCACTGGAGTTCTGCTATTCTAGGAACTGGCAGGGAAAGTTTCTATGCCGATCCTGCGGTGGCACATTTAGACTTATGGCGATCGCCGAAAGCTAGCTGGGGATGGCGCGTAATCAGCCCTGGTTTCAGAACTCGTTGTTCTCTGGCTCATTACCTACAGAGTTTGATCATTTAATTCTAAAACTATCAATCAATTTTGAAAAACATAACGTTTTAATAAGAACTAAAACCTAATATTTAGTTTTGCATAATTCTGAAGGCGATTTGGAATCGAGCTGTTACATGATAAGTAACCATCTCTACCACATTATCAAAAGTGGCTCCTGCTGCTGAAAGTACTTTTTTCACATTCTCGAAAGTCTGGACGAATTGCGCTTCCGTTCCCTCTACTACCTGTAAACTTTCATCGCGTCCTACCTGTCCTGAGATATATAATGTATTCCCTACCTTAATGCCAGGACAGTAGTGAAACTTTTCGTATAAGATTTCCATCCCTTTGGGAATAATGACTTCGCGAGTATTGCTCATCGCTGATATTGTTTATATTTTCTAATTCCTGATTATAATCAGATCTTGCACTTCATCAGGCAAAAATCAAAATCTTGCTCATTTAACCAGATTTTGAATACAGTTACTTTATCCCATCCGTTCTTCTTGAATCAGAGTACGTCGATCGAGTTGATTATCCTTAAACCAGTGCCAGGTGCGAGCGCGATAATTATTGCAGGGGCTAATTTGAATCATTTCATATAAACTCATGCCTGTTACTCCTTTATAAGAAAACCGCAAAATAATTGTGGAATCATCAACTTCCCAGGCTTTGCCATCAACCCGTTCTGTGTCAAACCATAAGGCTTTATCCCGATAAATTCCAGGAAATTTGTACTCTTCTTTCTTCCCATCAGACCAAGTGTAGCGATTAGTTTGGTAGTAAGGATAAGGACTATTGACTGGAAATTCACAGGTTAAGTGAGATTCATGGCGATCAAGGATGTTTCCTTGTAGATCGACTACTGTATACGTACCTATCCAATCTCCTTGATGGCGGATAAGAACGGGCATTTCTTCTCGAAGGTCAGTCACGATCTCACTCCTTATATTTAATCACTATCTAAAGATCATCATACTTGTCAATAAATCGCCGTTTACCAAAAGTTAGACAATATTTTAGATCTTCGCATTACCCGGTAACAATCTGAAGATGCGATCGCTTTTTTCTAAAGTGCGATCGCTCTTAAAGTTAATCTTCGCCAATCAAATCGTTAATTGCTGCTAAGATTTCATTCATCTGTTGGGTATTTATTTGACCGATATAATTGCCAACGCGATCGTTTGATATGGTACGAATTTGAGTTATTTTAACCCATGAACGTTTGGGCAAAGAAAGACAATCTAACTCTAAAACTAAAGGGTATTTCACTCTTGGTTTGACGCTAGTAATTGCCAAAATTACTGTTGTTCCAGAACGCTGATTAAAAATATTGTTACTAACAACTAATACAGGACGAATACCTCCTTGTTCTTTGCCCCGTATCGGATTGAGATCTGCCCAATATATTTCTTTTCTTAGTATTCTTCCGTCCAATTATCAAACCCTCCCCATTCAGCAAATTCCTGTTCTTCTTGCGGATCGAGTTTGGCACATTCAATTTCAAACCTTTGACGGCGGAAAGAATCTCTATTAGCTTCAAGATTTGTCTCTATTGCTTTAGAACGATTGGGGTATACTTTCTGTTCCACTAAATAATCAATTTCTGCCAATAAGTTTTCGTCTATCGTGATGGCGATCTTTTTTTGCATATGTTTGAACTAAGTATGACATTTATCATACTATTATTCTAGTTCTAATTTTTTCTGTCGGATCTTGACTGTAGGAAGACACCACTATCCTCTTTCCCACCACATAAGTTATCAATTTGTCCAACTATTTTAGTTATTGACGATCAAACCACCAAGGATCGGGAACAGAATTTGTTTTCACCAAGAAAGCTTTTTTCCTCAGAAACCTCATCAAACCAGCCGCACCCATCCGCGAACCACCCAAACCAGAATATTTAAAGGAATTTTTTTCTCCCTCATAAATTAAAGCGGTAAGTGCTGCATCATTAATCGAGATAGCGCCAGCATCTATCTGTCTGGCAACGGCTAACGCTTCCGCTTCTTGTGCAAAGATTGCTGCACTCAGTCCGTAAATTGTATCGTTTGCCAAGTTAATCGCTTCTTCTATAGTAGAAAAAGACATGACAGGCATAATCGGGGCGAATGTTTCTTCGCTCATCACTTTCATGGAGTGACTTACTTGAGTCAATACTGTTGGAGAACACCACCATCCTCCATCCTTTTCTTCTACTTTTCCACCACAGCGAATAATAGCCCCTTTCTCGATCGCATCTAGTAAATGTTCGCTAATAATTGCTGTTTGTCTCTCGGCGATAATTGGTCCAATTTCACCGCTTTCAACGTTAGGATAGGCTAATTTTAAACGTTCTGCTTTAGTAACTAAGCGATCAACAAATTGTTCAAAAATAGATTCAGCAACGTAAATACGTTCAATAGAAAGACATGACTGCCCAGTGTTGACGACTGAACCCCACAAAATTGCTGATGTTGCTAATTCTAAATTAGCGGATGACAGAACGATCGCGGGGTCTTTTCCTCCTAATTCTAAAAAGGCAGGAATAAAGCGTTTAGCTGCTGCTTCTGCAACTTTTCGTCCTGTGGCTACACTACCCGTAAAGCCAACTAGATCTACATATTCGATTAAAGCAGCTCCCGTTTCGCCTCCTCCCTCAACAAAAGTTAATACGTCGCGCAAATCGGGAACGGTATCGATCGCCCTCATCAAAGGTTTTACGAAACGAGAAGCAATCTCACTAGGTTTGACAATAACGGCACAACCAGCAAGTAATGCTGGAATGGTATCAATTGTAGATAGCAAAAGAGGAAAATTCCAAGGGCTAATCACTCCAACCAGGGGATAAGGAACTGAGGTTTGCTTTAGGTGGATAAAGGGAATTGTGGTATCTTTCTCAGATTCTTGTAATAATTCTGGGGCTAATTTACACCAGCGATCGATCCCTGAGAGAAATGAATCAATTTCCAGAATTGAAATAGATAATCTTCCCGTATCATTTACTAAAGCTTCGGTCAGGCGATCTCGCTGAGATAATACGGCTTGCTTCAACTGTTGTAGGACTTTTATCCGACCTTCGACACCGATTTGCTGCCAATGAATTTGTGCTTGACGCAAGGGAGTACATTGTTGTTTGATTAGATTTTCAGATGGTGGAATAATTTCATAGTCAAGTTTTCCAGTGCGGGGGTTGCGGACTTGTATTGGTTGAGTCATTGTATTTTTATGCGCCATGCCCCAATTATTTGTCAAATTATTCCCAAATCAACTAAACGCTCAATCGCAGTTTGTTGGGTTTGCAAGAAGTGTTTGCGGTCTACTTCTTTATCTTGCATCGTATTAGCTGGATAAAAATGCGATCGCTTGTAACTTTCTGCATATAGTTCAAATCGCTGACGTGAAAGTAAATTATTTAACCCAGGTCGGCGACGGTAACGACGTAAAGCAGCTAAGTCAATTTCTGCAAATGCTGCCATGCTTTCGCCTGTAGCTGTTTCAGCTAAAATCAATCCTCGATAGTCAACAATTTTAGAACCTCCATCAGCAGAAGCAACGGGGATAGGAATATTATCAATGCCTGCGGTATTGGCTGAAACTACGTATGCCATATTTTCTACAGCACGGACAATCTTAGCTGCATCTTTGGGCGATCTCTCGCCATACACTTCTGAAGTAGAGTGTAAAAAAATCTCTGCACCGCGCATTGCCAGACATCTTGCTACTTCTGGATACAAAATCTCTTCCGAAGCTAAAGCTGCTAAATTTCCAATCTCCGTTTTGGCAACAGGAAAAACACCCTCTAAACCATAGCAGTCTAGATATTTATCCCAAACATCATGAGGTGTCGGTGCAAACATAGAATTTAATCTTCTATATCGCAATAGTACCGATCCGCTAGGATCTATGACAAAACAGGTTTGGAAGTACAAATTCGGAAAATTGCGATCGAGTTCGTAAGCGTTACCAGCTAAAAAAATATTATGTTTTTGGGCAATTTGACCGAGTGCTTCATACTCAGCACCAGCCATTTCCAAACAAGCTTTTTGGGCCCATAAAGCGATCGATTCTCCCAAAGGAAAGCCCGTAAGAAAATATTCTGGTAGAACGATTAAACGGCAGTCAGAGCCAATAAAAGCAATACTGGCAGCAATTTGTTGTGTCAAACGGTCGAGCGTCTTTTGCATCAGAGAAGAGGCTTCAGCGCGATCGCTTGCCTGATTGACTGCATGACAAGTTACCTGGAGTGCTAAGGCTCGGAATGACTCGACGGAATTGGTTTCTGTAGCTTTCACGGGAAGAACCAAGTATTGTTATTTGTATGATAGAGCTGATGACCGTATTGAAACATATTTTCTCCCAATTAAGCTTATGACTCATTCAATTGAAGGAATATATGAAGTTTGTATTGGTGTTTCGGAACCAATATCTGCAATTCAATATTGGGAGAAATTTGGCTATCGCATCGATCGCATGGGGGAGTTATCTGCAACAGTAGCGCAACAGTTATATGGAGTAAATTCTGAGTTGCGATCGATTCGCCTTGCTCATCAAAATGCCGATCATGGTTTGATTCGGTTGATGGTTTGGCAAAATCACACCAATGATGGTTTAGGAATAAAATCGATGAAAGTTAAGGGAAATCGTTGGGCAACAACTTTAACTGCCGATGCGTTGAATATCTTAAATCAGGTTGAAGAAGCTGCCAAAGCAGGATTGTCAATTAAATATACTAGCCCCCACTGGGAAATTATCTACAATAAGGAGAGGAAAAGCCGCCCTTTCATCGATCCCGCTATTGGGGTGCGAGAAATGTTGGTACTGCAACCCTTGACTAGACAAGTTCTGTTTCAACGGTTTGGCTATACACTGCCCCATTACGGACAAATCAACGAAAACACAGCTTTTAAAACTAGCCAATTTACCCATATGGGCATGGTGATTCAGGATGATAGCAAAGAAACCCTCAAGTTTTACGAAGAAGTTTTGGGTTTGCTGCGCGTACGCGATGATGTGGAAACTAGCTATGAATCCTCACTAGCAGGTCGAGAGATTTTTGATTTGGAACCAGGAGAAAAGTTCTTGGTTACTGCCTTTGACGATCCGCGATCGTCCAAAACTGACTTTTTGGCAGCACGTTCTGGTAGACTCTATATCATCAGATTTCCCGATTCTCTACAGTTTGAGTCACAGTTTGAGCGATCGCAACCAGGGTGTTTGGGGATGTGTTTATATACCTACCGCGTGCGTGAATTAGAGGTTTATGGCGATCGCCTTAAAGCAAGTCAAGCACAAAATATTACAGATCTCGTCAGTAATGAGTTTGGAGAGAAGAGTTTGTCCTTTGTTGCACCAGATGGTTATTTTTGGACGTTGCTAGAAGGTTAGAGAGCATTTGCATTTATAAAATAAATCTAAACTGACTAAGTTATATTTATTTGTATCGAAGACTAATCAATCCTCTTCAAGCGATCGCTCTCTTATTCAATCATCTTCAGGAGAAAAGATCATGGAAACTTTTAATGACTATCATTTGAATCCAAAGCAATTTCCTTTTCTCAAAAGCTTGCAAGATAACTGGCAAGCGATTAGAGATGAGTTTACGCACTTTATTCAGAATGCATCTGATGATGAGTTAAAATTCACTTATGATATTTTAGGCCCTAAAAGTAAAACGATTAAAACCAAAGGTAATTCAAAATACAGTGCTTTTGGGATTTTATTTCAAGGTAAGTTGATTGAAGAATATATTCGATCGCATCAAATACAATATCCTGATTATGGAACAGATGATGCATCAGCCAAAGCACTGGTATTAAGAGAGAAATATTTCCCAAATTTGGCTCATGTAATCGAAAAAGCGAATTTGAGCGCTGATGAGATCATCAGAAATGTTTATTTTGGTACATTTGATCCAGGCTTAGATATCAAGCTCCATGTAAACCATAACCCTCATATGAATCGTGGCTATTTAGGATTGATCGTACCTGAGGGAGACGTGGCTATGAAAATATGCCACGATGAACTTTATTGGCAGGAAGGGCAATTCATGGTTTTAGATCATAGCTATCCCCACTGCCCCCACAATTACACCAATTATGATAGAACTGTTTTGGTGGTAGACTTTTTAAAACCAGATTGGGATAGAGAGAAAGCGATTCAGTTTGAAAGGGTGCAAGTCACAGAACGTATGCACGATAATCCTTACAGCTTAGGCGTTTTTGCTCAAAGCGATCGCGCCTTAGAAGAAGATTTTATTAAGTATGGTTTAGCTCATCAATTAGAGTGGGATAAAGCTTTAAGTTAAACAAGCTCTTAGCCGTCACCAGCAGCTGATAATATTAGCTATTAGCTTTTGTTGGAAATAGAGCAGTAGGGACAGCTAAGATTTATTCATGAACGCCCAAACCTACAAAAAGTTAATCGCCAAACAACTTAACCAGGATTTTAAATCTGCGGTTGAAATTGTCGAAATTCCTATTCCTAAACCTGCTGCCAGTCAACTTTTAATTCAAAATAAATTTGCTGGAATCAATAGTGGTTTTGATACCTTACTGTGTCAAGGTAAAGTTCCTTATGTTAACTTAACTCCTCCTTTTGATTTGGGTGTAGAAGCTGTCGGAGAAGTCGTAGCTGTAGGAGAAGATATTCAAGATTTTCAAGTCGGTGATGCTGTAGTAACCACCGCGCGGGGAGGAGGTTATCGGGAATACCAAGCGATCGATGCCAACTTGGCTATTAAAGTTCGTCAAGCAATCCCAGAAGTATTAACTCTCATGCCCACAGGGATATCGGCTTTAGTGGCATTAGAAAAAGTGGGGGAAATGAAAAGCAATGAAGTAGTGTTGGTGACAGCGGCGGCGGGAGGAACAGGTCATCTTGCGGTGCAGTTGGCGAAGTTAGCAGGTAATCATGTCATTGGTACTTGTGGATCACAAACGAAAGTAGAATTGCTGAAGAAATTGGGATGCGATCGCATTATCAATTACCGCACAGAAAATCTCGATCAAGTTCTCAAAACTGAATACTCTAATGGCATTGACTTAGTTTTTGATTGTGTTGGGAAACAAGTTTTTGATGCTTGTGTTGAAAATTTGGCAATTCGAGGACGTTTAGTCGTGGTTGGTTTCATTGCCGAATATGGCAAAAACCTAGAGAAAGTGACGCAACCTCGTATTTACGAGCGGCTTTTTTGGAAAGCTGCTTCTGTACGTGGTTTTTTGATGCCTCTCTATCAAGAATATGCTGTTGAAGCGCGCGATCGTCTCTTAAACCTTTTTTATTCTGGCAAACTAAAAGTGGCTATCGATTTAACTCTGTTCAACGGCATAGAATCCATTCCTAATGCGGTGGCATACCTACTCAGTGGCCAAAATTGTGGCAAAGTAGTTGTCAGGTTTTAGTCATTATTTGTATTTAGTTGGGAGATTGCGATGACGGAAAGTTCAGAAAATACTTTAAAAGTTGCTCATCAGGCATTTGAAAACTTACAGCATGGGTTGGCAACAGGCGAGTGGAATCCTATGTTAGATATGCTCACAGAAGACTTTACTTTTTGGTTTCCAGTCGGGCCATACCACGGGTTAAATGTTGGCAAGGAAAGAGCTAAAGCCTTTTTCCAATATGTTTCCGAAGTGTTTGGTCAAACAATTAGACTGACCAGTCTAGAAGGCGTTACCAGCAATGAGACGACGGTTCTGTTTGAGTTCCGAGATGAAGGAATGATGTGGAAAGAACCTTATAAAAATCGGATCGTAGTTTCCTTTGATGTGCGAGGAGACAAAATTTGTGGCTATCGAGAATACTTTGGTAGCGATGGTAAATCGAATTAAAAGAAAAGTACTCGATATATTTTAACTATCGAGTAACCAAAAAATGGATTAGATCTTTTGTCTTGAGTCGTATTAGTTTTTGTTTAACGACTAGACATTTCCCAATCTTCTTTCCAAAGTTTTTTAAGCTCTTGGATTTTTTTCTTGTCCTTTATTGCCTCCCAACCTTGTTTAATAGCTTTCTTTTCCTTTTTAGTTAGCTTCCAAGAAAGAGGTGGTTGATATTGACCTTCTTGGCTGTAAAATTCTGGTGCTTCAGATTGGGAAGGGAAGAAGATCGAGTAGTATCGAATATCTACCTGTTCTTTTGGGTATTGTTTTTGCAGCATTTCTACTTCCGTTAGGTTTCGAGTCGTCAGGACTGGATCTCGAACTTTGAATAGTGCCAGTAATGGTCCTAATGTCGCCATAAACCAGCCTTGATGCTCTTCGATCTCTTGGTTTAAGGAAGATTGAGGAAAAGCGTTGATTTGCAACAAGAGAACTCTTTTGATATCTAGTTCTTTTTTGAGTTCTAGCCATTCATTAAGCCATTCCACTACTGTAACAAAACCAGAATTGTCGAAATAACCTCCGTCAGCTACATGGTATTTTGGCTTTAGATGGAGATCATTGCAGCAAATAGGCGAGACATAAGGAAAAGTTGCCGATAGTCTGGCAGCGGTGACGATATCAAGATCATAGTCACCATAAAGGCGATTAAAATCTAAGTATTTTTTCTCAGAGGATTCGCTAAAGGTCATGGGCGTGACTAAAAAGCGATTACCATCTTCAACCAAAGTCGCGTTGAATATCGGAATGGGGATTTCACCTTGCAGGATTTGCGATCGCCAGGTGGCTAAAGTTTTCTCTTGATTCGGATTTTTCATTTCTCCTTGCCAGTCAGTTTCCAAGGCGATGCCGCGATCGCTGATTGTGGGGGTGAAAATGGAGGGAAAGATGGGCAGTGCAATGATTCGCCACAAATCTGGATAAGCCAATCCCCAACCAGTCGCGTCTAAACTATCTTGGGTAGCACTGTCAAAGATGTGTTCTAGCTCTGTATTTTCTGGATAACCTTCAGAACCAAAGCGATCGAGATAGTACATTGTTCCTACCGAACCACCTGAGACAGCACTAATTAAACCAATCGCTTTGGTAAATGAAGTCCCTAACAATTCCTCATTTTGCAAACCAGTCAGTACTTCAGTTGTCCATCCTGCTGCTTGAATTCCACCACCACTAGCACAGACAACTACTAAAGTCTTATCTGAGTTCTGATGTTGGAGGCGTTGATGGATTACTGTTCTAAAATCTTTTAGCTGTGGATCGGTACCTTTGTTCTTGAGAGTGTCTTCTTTAAGTTCAAAAAAGTGATCCACCTTAAATAGCCAATACATACCAGCAGAAATAAGCAACCAGAAAAACAAGACGGCAACGCGAGAGTAATCGAAATAAAAGGTAAAACTCCCCAAGAAAAGTGATGCTACTGAAACCAGCAGCATTACATATAAAAGTGCGGGGGCTTCACGCTGACTAGAAGTTGGACGTGGTTTAAAGGCTATAAAAATGAACAAGTAAACCAAGAAGAGAACCAAAAAGAAAGCAAAGGCATTGAGATGATCGGCGCTAAGTTCGCCAGTTGTCGGCTCGATATAACCGTTGGTAGAATGTTTCGCCAATAAGGAAATAAAAGCAATAAACGACTGATTGAAAAAATCGTTGGTCGCTAACCAAGTTCTAGTCCACTCGAAAGCGACTAAAAAACATCCACTAAATAATAAGCCGACCAAAAATCCCGCCCATCTTTTGTTTTTGAGTTCTTCTTGAGATAGGTCAGTGGCAGTTAGCCAAGTCGGGAAGGCTAGAGCGATCGCTAGCAAATACTGCCAGAACTTCGGAATTTCTGCCAGTTCTGTGATGCCAAAGCGAGCTGGTGCATTATGCAGTACTATATAGCTGGTAAGTATTATCGCCATTCCAGCCGCGCTCGCACCAAGGATCGTAAAAGCTAATTGCCAGATCCCACGCAGGACAAATAAATTCTTGAGCATGGCTGGTAACAAGAATTTGGCAATTAGAGGTAGGGCAAACAGCAATAAGCCCGTTATAATAGGTACGCGCAGGAAGAAAACATATTGCCAGAAACTAGCAGGAACTATCAGCCAACCAATGACCACTGCTAGGACGAGAAGAGTCCATAAAACAATACTTAGAACGATTTTATTCATAACTTTTATTTAACTAAATAGCTTCACTTCTGAAATTTCAAGGATAAAATTTGCCCCGTATACAGATGCAGGAGTTTGAAATCCTAACTTGATTTGACCTTGAAGAATGTGTTTGATAGCTGCTATAGCAGTAAGTGCAGTCAAATCATAAGCTTCAGGTCCTTCTAGCCTTGCTTTAATTTGCTTGCCTGTTTCGTCTTCTACAATACCCAAAACCCTTGTCTTTCCTTTAGCTCGTTCTGCTTCAGTAGGTCCTGGGGGTAAAGTTTTAAGCAAACTTTTGATCCCAATTTGGAATAATGGCGAATCAAATATCCATCTTAAATAACGACTTGTTTTCATCAGTAAAGGTAACGGTGCGGGAAATACAGTATAGACCTCGATATTTTCGATCTTGGTACTGTAATAAGCGGCAACTAAATCTGCTCGCCAGGGGTTAGTTACCGCTGTTACCAAACCAGCACCCAAATCAATTCTGAGGCTTTTTGCCGCTGGTTGAGTCGAGATGAGTTGACCTTCTTTTCTGACTACGCCGCTCAAATGCAAATTGGGGAGAACTGTATAGGCAGTTCCTTGAGATACACCTCCTTCAGTTTCATAAATTAGAGTTAGTTTATTAGCAGTTGGTAGCTGAGATTTGAGGTATACAGCTAAACAATCAGTCGGAACAATACCGAATCCAATCCCAGGAAGTAGCATTATTCCCGCAGCCTTAGCTTCTGCATCGCGCTCAACTAAAGCTTGAAACTCAGGTACTTCTCCTGCTATATCTGTGTAGTGAACTCCAACTTTTAGACAAGCATCTACCAAAGGTTTTGCACTGAAGCAAAAAGGTCCAGCGCAATTGAGAACTACCGAGACATCAGCGATCGCTCGTTCAATTGCTGCGGAACTATCCAGACTAAAAACTCGAAATTCGAGGTCTAATTTATTGGCTTGGGCGGCAACTAACTCCTGATTGCGCCCCGCTAGGATTATGTTCAGGGAATCTCTTTTCGCTAATTGGGCAATTAGTTTACCAACGTATCCAGTCGCACCATACAATAAGATTTTGGTAGTCATGTTAAATACATCTCTCCGTTTTAGACAAACAATTTTTAGGAAATTTGCTCCCATAAATTAATTTCAACGGGTTCTGTCAAAAACTCACTAGCTTTTTCACTAATTGCCCTAATGTAGGGCATTTGTAAGTGCTGGTCTAAAACTTCTTTACTTACCCAGTTTTCATACAGCATAAATACTGAAGGTTCAGCTTGAGATTGATAAAGGTTGTAATTGAAGCAACCTTCTTCAGCAAGAGTTAAAGTTACTATGGGCAAGTATTCTTGCTTAAACTTTTCCTCCATACCCGATTTAACTTTAATGCGAGCAGTAACGATGACTTGTTGATTTTTCATGACTTTTCTCCAGATGCATTCTCATCTAAACTCAAGTATTGATGCTATTAATAATCTCGGAGGGTTTAAAGTACTGATAAGGAACTGGACGACTTTGGTTTTTGATGTCTATTTGTCTTTCCACATCAGCTAAATTTTGCTGAAATTGGATGACAACTTCCTGAGCTAGAGGATCGGCAAATTCCTCATCATAAAATCCTAATTTGTCATAATGGTAAGATGTCAGAACCATAGTCCAAAATACTTGATCCGCAGCTTGCTTAAAGGGTGGCAGGAACTGGAGAATAGTTTCCATATCGATCCCTTTAGTTTCTGGGACTGGACGATAGGCAGCATAGGGCATATTAGGCACAAATGCCATGTATTCGTATTGGGGAAAATTTAAAGCAGAATGCAAAGGACCACAGGTAAAAATAACGACGGTTAGAATTTCAATCAGTTGCTCTACAGTTTCTATTTTCTCAGGCATACCTTTGACGCGACCTCCATCTTGAGCCGCCAGTTCCCGCGCCCAATTTTGCAACTCATAGTCCTCACTTAAGTCTTGTGCTGTTTTGTAATAGAGCTTGACGTAATTAGTGACAAAATCCTGGACAGTCTGCCAAACTAATAAACCATCATCCCGAAAAGGATAGTGAGGAAGAAGTTCAGGGTTATCCATCTTCCGTTTCTTGATCTCTGTTGGCAAGACGAAATCTTGTATACTCCATGTTTGATAGGTTTGAGCTACGAAAGTCAGAGATTCTTCTAGAGTCCCTGCCATAAAGCGATCTACTGGGCCTCCTGGCTGTAAAAATTGATTCCTGCCCAAGTCATTGTCAAACAGCATAAATCGCAAGTGAGGTTTGAGCAGTAAAGTAAGAGGATGATTTTCTCCTAATTGTCTAGCTGTAACGATTGCAAAAGGAGCCATCACCGCATGGGTAAACGAGAAGTGAGAACCTAACTCTTGATGATTAGCTTCTACAACCTGTAGGCAAAGTTTGGCAAAAAACCAATCTAGGGTAGCATCTTTTGGTGTATAAATGAGTTTATTGTTGCCCGACTCGGTCTTGAGTTCAATAGCCACAGAAACCAGAGAACCCCCTTGAGGCGAACTATTTTTTTGCCAGTAAAACAAGGCTCTGGTTTTCGGCAGATATTTTCTGCCACTTTCGGAATTCCCCCCTTTAATATTTGCCATTAAGGGGTAATCTAAGAAATATAATTTTCCTTCTTTAAGGGCTGTATCTAGATTGTAATCAGCACCTAAAACCGACTGAAAATGACTATTATCAAGAGCTAGATCTTCAGGTAAATCATCAATTCGACGAGTTGCAATCGCATTAGCCCCAGAGAGTCTTTGTTCGGCAAAAAATGAATCGGTGCGATAGTGTGGGATTAGATTGGGTTTGGGTATCAGACCCAACAAGTCTTCGTATTCTTCTAAGGTATCTAAAGGATCGAGAAAACTTTTGGCTTTTGCCGCCAGCATATTAGCAGGAAGACTTGCCATACTAGCCAAACGCTTGGCGGTGTATTCGGCAGAGAAGTATTCTTGCTTGGGTACGCGGTCTATTATGGGAATGGGAGCCAGAAAATTATGATCGAATTGGTAATCTTCTCGGTTTCTTTTTAGCCAATTTTCTCTAGTCGTGGGATTTGGTTCTTGCTGTGGTAGGTATGGTTTCATAGTAGTCACCGTGATTTTTGGTTAGATCTATAAGGTTTTGAGATATTCAATCAACGCTGTTTTATCTTTACTAGGTAAATCGATCCCATAGAGATGACCTTGGTTGCTGTTTGCCTCAACGCTGGTATCGTAAAGAAAACCGACTTTTTCAGCTTCTGAACCTTCAGCAACAAAGCCTACTTTTTCTGGGTTGTAGACATCGTAGCCTCGGTAAAATACTTTAGTTCGGTTGGCTGGAGGTTCTAATAAGTCTGTTAGGTATGGGACTGAACCGTTATGTAGATAAGGAATTCTGAGCCAAAGTCCGTCTAAGGATACGGCTACATAACCATCGGTTTTACGCAACTGGTCAAAGTCATATTCATAACCCTCTGCATATTCGTTATAAGTATCCGCTCCCTCTTTAGTCCACATATCCAGACGATGGCGATCCGTGCCAATTTCCGCCAGGGGAATGACCGTGCCAGTTCTTTCGCCGCCAAAAGCATGACAAGATGCACAGTTATTATCAAAAATGGTTTTACCGCTCTCAGCTAAAGAAAGTGCGATCGCAAAAGGGTACTTAGGGGGAGATACTTGCGTAATATATTCCTGGACTCGCTGGAGATCGTCGATGGGAATCGATTTTCTAGTAGCACCATCACCGATTGCTCCAGTGTTAACGGTTTCAGTTAGGGAGGTTTCTAATCCATCCCAATGTAAAGCAAACCCCTGATGTTGCTTTTGATTCCACAGGGGCATCATGTCAGAGTTACCAATGGTATCGTCTACAGGTAAACTTAGGGTTCTAAATTTAACTGGATTAAACGGATCGATCCGACCTGGCCCCCAATTAGGGCGAGAATCCATCCAGGCGTAGGACTGCTGTTGGTTTAGTATTCCTTTTTTTGTTTGGGGAATGATTAGATAGCGATAAAGTTGTGTTTCTAACCAAGATAATTGATGGTTGTAGGCGATCGCATCTAAGATATAATCTGGGGTAAATCTCGGGTCATTGGCACAGGCAAACAGAAAGCGCAAAAAGCTTTGGGAGTCGAACTTATTCGATGGTGCAGTGGGAATAATTACGGGCTTATCTTCGACAGTTTTACGATAGGTAGCAGTATGACAGACAGCACAAGTGATACCTTGACGGGGAAAACCAATCGTTTTTTTAGAAATACCGACGGGGGTTTCTTTTCCCTCTTCCCAGGTTAAACCCAGTGAAGTATAACCCCCCAAACCTGGTAAATATTCGGGAAACAGTCGCGGCAGTACCAACCAAATCCAATAGGGTATACCTTCGGCATTTTCTGTACCGATTGAACCATACTTAAACTGTTCTTCTACTGACTCGTAATGGGTAGGTACTTCTCGCAACAGATTATACCAAGCAAGATAGCCAACTGTTCCAATCAACAGGGCGATCGCTAAAGCGATCGCAATTATCGTTTTCCCTAATTTCGTTTTGATGGTTTCCATAATAGTTAAATTAAATGCGTAATAGCTTATTTGGCTAGTTCAGCAATTGCTGGCTGTTGGTTACGTAGAGCCTGGAATAAAAGAATTCCCTCAACCACTCCAAACAGTAGATCGACTAGGGCAATGGTCACAAATCCCCAATCTTGACCAAAAAACAAAACTGCACACAAGAAAAAGCTAGAACCGCCGCCTCGTGTCACTAATACCGACATCCAAGCTGTTGCTTGGTAGCGATAAGGGTCAATCGCCCCAGGAATATACAAGATACTGATTTCTAACAACAGCAGTCCCGTCGCTCGCACCCAAATAATCGGCACAGGAATTTGCATCTTCAGGAGAGAGAGCAAGAATTCAGGAAAAAAGCAACAGGGAATGACAAAAAACATATTGGCAAAAATACCTAGCCAAACAATGCGACCAAACCATTTTGCATATAGATTCATAATTTTTCCTCTTGGTTATAATTGCTTGAGATATTCAACCAGTGCCTCTTTTTCTTGGTTGGCAAGATCGACACCATAGAGATGACCACTATTGCTATTACCTGGCAAAGAAATATCAAACTTAAAGTATTGCTTGCCATTTTCCGACTCTACATCTGAGACAAATCCCACCTTGTCGCGATCAAATACGTCGTAACCGCGATAAAACTCTTGAGGTCTATCTTCTGGAGATTCTAATAAGTCCCTTAAAGTAGGCACTGAGCCATTGTGTAAATAGGGGGCGCGTAGCCATATTCCATCGAGGGGCAGATTGGCATAACCGTTAGTTTTGCGGAAGTTTTGAAAACGTTGGTCTTTGCCTTGATAACTAATATCGGCAAACAGAGTATTTTGATTAGAAAGAGTTTCGTAGGTATAAGAATCGAGACGACCTCTATCTGTGCCAATTTCTTGAATAGGAGTTACTTTACCAGTTGAAGAACCGCCAAAAGCATGACAAGAGGCACAATTATTTTCATAGATAGTTCTGCCAGTTAAGGCTAAATCGCGATCTATTTCATAGGGATAGGTAGGGGCAGGTAGTGACCACAGCCAATCGGCTACTCGATGAATCGCATCAAAGTCGATGGTAGTTGGGGTTACTAAGGCTAAAGCAGCACTATTATTACGCTCATTAACGGAAGTATTGTTGCCATCCCAATGTAGTTGCATTCCGTCGCGAGGTTTTTGTTGCCAGATGCTAGGAAAATCGGCAATGCCATTGAGTTCTTTTGATTCCAGGCGCTCTGTCGGAAACGCGAACTGACGGGTTTTGTAAGAACTAAAAGTATCAACTCGTCCAGGCCCATATGCTGATTGGCGGTCTAAAAAAGCAAATTGACTGATTTGAGTAATGAGAGCATCTCTAGTTTGAGGAATAGCAATATAGCGATAAATTAGTTTTTCCAGGGAGTTGAAATTAGCTCCCAAGGCCTCAATCTCAGGCATCATTTCCTTGGCGGTAAATCGCTGATCTACGGCGACTGCTGCCAGAAACTTGATGTATCCTGCTAGATCGACTGTATTAGAAGGCATGGCAGTAATAATCTGAGGCGGGCTATCGGGTGTAGCTCGCAGACTTCCTGCATGACAAGTAGCACAGTTTTGAGCAACCCGTTTAACCAAGATTTTGCTTTGAGAAAAGCCGATGGGTAGGTCTTTTCCTGGTTCTTGGAGAAAGCCTAGAGATGTGTAACCTTCCCCTGGTAGTTTATCGGCGAACATAACTGGCAGAACTTTCCAAATCCAATAAGGAATACCATTAGCAGCCTCGCCGCCAATCGAGCCGTATTTAAAATGTTCTTCAATATCTGGATACTTAACCGCACCGTTACCTAAGACTAACGGCGATACTAAATAAATGAAATAGATTAAAATCGCGACTAGAATAGCTACGATAATTGCTACAATTTTTTGCCAAACTGGCTTTGAATTAGATACCTGACTTTCGCTCGTCACTGCTCGTACCTCAATACTATTGACTAGATTCAGAATTGATTTTTAAAATTTTGCTACATCGGCGGCATATATGGCTGAGGAGGCGGCTCGAATACAGTCATTACTTCACGAGTTCTGGCGTTTTCGGCTTCCTGGGCGGCTTTCTCCTGATCTTCTCTGGTCAAATTGCTAATAGAACGTTGATAAAAGCGATCAATTGTATAGCAGCCCATCGGCAATTCTAGATATGCCCCCAAGCATTGATTGCAATAGGTACAAGGCCTTTCGGCAATATCCTTACCTTGCTGGAAATATTGATTAACAAGATCGTTATTGGCTACCAAAGTTCGAGCCATACTCACCCCATCGGTATATTGACCCTCGATCGCGGCATTAATGTATGATGCTTGTTGAAACCCTCCAGTCGTAATAATCGGAATTTCTTGCAGATTCTGCTTTATTTCTTTGGCATCCCTCAGAACTGTCCCTTGGTGTTTATTTAAGAGCTTGCTAAATTCTTCGGTAGATAAATGCTCTTTAAAGAATTCATCTAGCCATTCGTTTTGAATCTCTAACCCCTTTACAGGCTGTTCGTAGCTATTTTCTATTTTTCTGGGTAGTCGTCCCCAAATCCCTTGAAAAATAAATTGCAGCCAGCGATATCGAAATAAAATCAAGTTGCGAAAGCTATTTTTGCCACCACTTGAGGTCATCGTATCGTAGGTATATCGCACCATCTCGAAAGGAAAAGGGCCAGAGGGTAACAAAGGGTGAGGAAAAGTGCTGCCTCTAGAAACGTGAATCGCATCAACACCATCTTCTTCTAACCACTGACAAATCTGGATGGCTTCCTCTAAAGTGTTACCAGGTTTTTCCCAGGGAGTAATGATATTATTGAACTCTCTAACACTAATTTTTGTCTGTAGGTGAAACTCATCTCCCACCAGTTTACGAATTTCTTGCACAATTTCTTGGAGAAACCGATATCGATTTTTGAGTTCCCCGCCATATTCATCTGTGCGTTGATTGATAGCAGAACTAAGAAACTGATTGATTAAATACCCGTGAGAGCTATGCAGTTCGATGCCGTCGAGTTGGGCTTCTTTCGCTCTTCCTGCTGCTCTAGCAAAGTCTTGGACTATCTCTTTAACTTTGTTGGTTGGCATTTTGATCGCAGGTAGACCGTGAATTCGATCTGCTTGATCCGTTGAGCTTGGGGCTGGTTTGGGTGCAATTTTCGTAGGTAAAATTCGAGTGTTTTCAATCCCCTCGATGTCCCTTTGGCGACCAGAATGACTAAGCTGAATAATATATTTGCATTCATATCGACGTACTGTTTCTCCCACGGTACGCCAAAACGGAATTCTTTCGTCAGAGTCTATGGTGACTACATTGGGCGTAATTCGACCTTCAATGGAGACAGGGGCATAGGAAGAAATAATTGCCCCAACTCCTCCCTTGGCAAACTTGTTTTCCCAATTTACCCGAGCCTGAGTTCCTGAACCATTATAGTTATCCCAGCGCCCCGTAATACTGGAGCGAAAAATACGGTTTTTAACTGTCAGGTGGCGGAATTTCAATGGTTGAAATAGCATATCTTTTTCCTTCTAAAAACATAGATCAAGAGGATTTGTAAAATAGATTACTTTATTTGTTTTGGGCTGTTAAAAATTTTATTTAAACATTTAAAACATTTAATTTAAGCCTATACTTATTTTTATAGTTCCAAGATTTTGTCTTATTTAAAATAAATCTTTTGTAATTTTTCTTGATAATAATCTAGAAGTTATGTAGTAATAAAGCTGCTTGAGTAATTGTTTTGCAGGATACAAAAAAATATCAACTAGTTTTTTATTTACTTGGTTTTGACGATTGATCAATAAGAAATTACGTTTTTACCGCAGAATAATTAACCTAGTAAAATAGTGTAATTATTCTTAATAAACAAAATAAAGATAAAGCTTGGAATTAATTTTTAGAGAAATAAAACTTTTGGCAAAAGATAAAAAAAACTTATATTTTTATCGAGGAGAAGTAGAAGTATATGAAAAAGTCCCGTTTAGGCGTTATTGTCTGTGCGATCGCAATTTTGGTAATGGTTTTAGGCTGTTCTCCCTATGAATACCAAGCGACATCTGTCGAACGTTTGAGAGAACTAATTGCTGAAGCCGAAGCCAGAAACCAACCAGGGAATACCTTACCCCCAAAATATGAGCAGCAAAACCCTACCCAACCTGTTGAAGACCGAAAAAGCGATTACCAAGCCACTGAATACGACCGAGACTATCTAGGTTACGTCCCATCAGACTACTATGGCGACCTTACAGAAGCCGAACAGCGCGGTCTACAGACTTGGTACTTTTGGACTGGTGGCAATGAGAAATTCTTCCGAGACTTAGCCAAACAAACTCGCGGCGAAGCCGACTTTTTGAGTCTTTTAGATGCCCGCCCTGATGGCGATACAGTAGATAAATCTCGCCACTATCAACGCAATGAGCGTTTTAAGAAAATTGGAGTAGTCAACGATCCGAGCTGCACTGCGGCAACCAAACCAGATGAATATGGTCTATGGTTAGATAAATGCGATCGCGATCCCAATGCAGCGGGGATTATGGGAGCGCGTAAGTTTCCCAATCCCAATTTTGACCCAGAAAAATGGGATGCCGTTCAGTACTACGCAGCAGCAGCCAACCAAGCCCAAGTCGAACCCCCCTATCGTGTTGGTATCTCTTGTGGAGTTTGTCATATTGCCTTTAATCCTCTAAAACCGCCTCAAGATCCTGAAAATCCGAAATGGGAAAACATCGTATCCGCACTTGGCAACCAATACCTAAGAGAAGGCTCATTATTTGGCGGAACTATACCCGATGAAGACTTTCGCAAACAAGTCTTGAATAGTCAGCCTCCAGGCACGTCAGACACTTCTCGGATTGCCACCGACCATATCGATAATCCCAATGCGATTAACGCCATTTTTAACTTGGCAGATCGACCGAGATACGAAGAAGTAATGAATGATGGCACGAAACAGAAAGTTCCTCACATACTCAAAGACGGTGCTGATTCGGTTGGCATCCCCTTGGCATCCGAGCGAGTCTATATCAATATCGGTTCCTGTTCCGATTACTGGCTCACTCTCCACGAACCCTTATTAGGAACAAAACCGCAAAAACCTTTTGATATCGAAACAGCTAGAAAAGAATGCGAATATTGGCCGAAAACCGAAGCGAGGATGGCAAATGCCGAAGCATTTTTGACGACTCTTGCGCCAATGAACTTAGAAGCTGCACCAGGCGGGAAAGCTTATTTAACTAAAGACGACTCTGTCTTAAACCAAGGCAAGGTTGCCTTTGCTGATACTTGTGCATCTTGTCACTCCAGCAAACAGCCACCAGCCGAAATTATTGCCGATCCTGAACAGGCAAAGCAATGGTATCGAGAGTCAGTCCTTAGTTCTGATTTTCTCGAACATAACTTCTTGTCCGACGACAAGCGTTACCCGATTACGCAGATTGGCACTAATGCCGCTCGTGCCTTAGCAACTAATGCCAAAGAAGGTCAGGTTTGGGCGCAATTTTCATCCCTCACCTACAAACAACTACCATCCCCAGGAAAGTTAAATTTAGAAAATCCTTTTGATGAAGATAAACCGATTGAGTTCGATATCCCAGCAGGGGGAACTGGCTATGCTCGGACTCCATCCCTGATCAGTGTGTGGTCAAGTGCGCCATTACTCCACAACAACGAACTGGGTGAATATACTGCTGATCCTTCCGTTGCAGGGCGGATGACAGCGTTTAACGATGCCATTGAAAAACTATTATGGCCCGAAAAACGCGATCGCATTATCCATCGTACTGAGCGAGATACCCATTTGGCAATGGGAGAATTAGAAGCCGACGTACCTCAAGGTACTCCAATTAAGCTACTGGCTAACTTAGACCCCCGCGAGACACCGAGAATTTTGCAACGCAAGTTGAACTCAGAATTAGGAGGCAATATTTTAAGTTCCCTAGTTCGGTTCATTCCCGATGAGGTACTGACTCCTCTGCTTTTGAAATACAATCGAGTTCCAGATTTTATTGAAGATCACGGGCATGAGTTTGGGGCAAATTTAGCCGATGACGATAAACGAGCATTAATTGAGTTTTTGAAAACTTTCTAGCAGATTAGTCGGATTATGCTAATCCCACAGTGTGCTTTCTCTTGCTGTGGGATTTTTAACTTTAGTTAAGGATGAAAGAAAAAATTTATGAACACAACTAATCAATCCAATAGTCAAAAAACTGTTCTGATTACTGGTGCTTCGAGCGGTATTGGTTACGAATTGACCAAGTTATTTGCCCAAGACCGCTACAATTTAGTGTTAGTTGCCAGAAACGAATCAAAGCTCCAGGAAATTGCGGCAGAATTAACCGAAAAATTTGGGGTTTCTGTCAAGGTTATGGTTAAGGATTTGTCTTTGTCAGCATCGCCTGAAGAAATTTTTCAGGAATTGCAAACCGAAGCCATAACTATCAATGTTCTGGTGAATAATGCTGGTTTTGCTACCTATGGCTTTTTTGCGGAAACCGAGCTTCAGCCCGAAATAAAAATGATGCAGTTAAATGTGATGGCATTAACCCATTTAACCAAATTATTTCTCAAAGAAATGCTGGTGCAAAAAGCAGGAAAAATCTTAAATATCGCTTCAACGGCCGCTTTTCAACCTGGCCCATTGATGGCAGTATACTATGCTACTAAAGCTTACGTTCTGTCTTTTTCTGAGGCTCTTGCTAACGAATTACAAGGAACGGGGGTAACAGTGACAGCTCTGTGTCCTGGCCCGACGGAATCTGGTTTTCAAGCCCAAGCCAATATGGAAAGCTCAAAGCTAGTCAAAGGTAAACAGATTATGGATGCCGAAACTGTCGCTCTAATCGGCTATCGAGGCTTGAATAATAACAAAACAGTGGTCATTCCAGGTTTAAAAAATAAGCTGTTAGCTTTGTCTGTAAGATTCACTCCCAGAAACCTAGTGACCAAATTAGTAAGAAATATGCAAAAAAGTGTCTAAGTAAGTCAATTTAATTAAAAAGCAACTAGCAACTAGCAACTAGCGATTAAGTTAAGTGCATAGGCGAAATTAATTACATAACATACCTTGTATTTTGCATTTGGTTTAATTCATACCCCTGACCCCTGACTTTTGACACATTCGCGGAAGCTCAGTGCAAGCTTCTGACTCCTGACCTCTTAATCAATTCCCGACGACAATTTCCCCTATCATTCCCGCTGCGGCGTGACCTGGAATCGAGCAATGTAATTCGTAGTTACCTGGTTTCATGGGAGTCAAAACCCATTCTGCTTCAGCACCTGGTTTTAGTTCTAATTCGTGAATTGCTCCCTTAACCTCAACTTTGCCCGCTTGCACTTTTTTCGTCCAACTTGTATCGGCAAAATCTTTGGCAGTGAAGTAGTGTTTAACTGGGCTGGGATTATCTAACCGTAATTTATATTCTTTTCCAGTTTGAAACTGTAGATTACTGGGAAAAAATTTTAATTCTCCGCTACTATTTCCCAAACTCACTGTGATCTCGCTCACTTGCGAATTGGCTAATGCAGTTGGCATCGGGAGCAAACTACTAACAATTATTAGTACCAATAACATTAGATTTTGCCAGATAGCTTGAATAATTGATTTCATCGTATTTTAAGGCAAATATCATACTCAACCACAATTATAATCAATCGCAGTAGTGACTTGATCTTTTTGATTTCAAAGATTTACAATCACTAGAACTTGTGTTAATTTCTGTGTCAACTTTCAACATTTCAAGCATCATCTTTTTAGCATCAGATACCGCTTGCTTAAAAACACTTGTGTCATCAGTAGCTTGTGCCATTACTAGCCCACCTTGAATTGCAACCATTGCACAATGTGCTAAACGCCGACTTTCTAATTTAGAATGCTCATTTTGCGGCAAGGCAGCCGCCAGCAGTATGCCAAAAGTTAGTCCTATAGCTAACCCAACTATAAAGAATCGATCGTGAGATGGTTCTAAGGAACAAATCAGACGGCGATCTCTTCCGTAAATTTAATGTATCAAGTCAATAATTAGCGATCGCCTGAATGAAACTATTGTCTGTATAAATTCCTGGGTAAACTTCTCTGGCTGAGTCTTTCTGTCGTGCATTGCATACGGGATTACTTATCACTGTTAGGCTTGATCGTCCAAAAAGGAAAATTCTGACTAGGATTAATCGCCACTCCACCGACGCTATTTTGAGCAAAAGCATAGTCTTTAGTTTGCCAGAGAGGTACATAAGGCACATCTTTAGCAAGTATTGATTGCAATTCAACAAAGATTGCCTGGCGTTTGGCGGGGTCTTGTTCTTGTCTTTCTTGCTCTATCAATTGATTAGCGCGATCGCTATAATAAAAAGAGCCTCTACTTTGGGCGGCACCTTCTTCACAGCCAAGGTTAGGTGAACCCTTACTACAGCTAAGGAAGGGCTGAATATAGTTATCTGGATCGAGGAAGTCAGGATACCAATCTACTAACGCCGCAGGATAAATTCCTTGACTCAGATTGCCAAAAAAGGAAGCCGATTCGACACTATTGGGAATAAACTGAATCGCACCGCCCAACTCTTGATCTGTATAAGCTTTAATCGTGTCGGCAACAATAGCGCGAGTAATTGAACCAGAAGGATGCCACATTTCTACTATTGCAGGATTATCCACCGAATAACCAGCTTTAGTTAGCAATTCCTTAGCTCTGGTGATATTTGCATCTCCATGCATCTTTTCAAAAGTAGGCTCATAAGCATCGAAAGCAGTAGGAATCAAACTGTAAAGCGGTTCAGCTTGTCCTTTTAAGACTCGTTCATTAATTAAAGCACGATTAATCACTGATGCGATCGCCTGACGTACTTCTGGTTGATTAAGGGGTTCTTGTTGCAGGTTCAATACTAAATAGTTTACTACCGTCCCCGAACCTTCTACCGCCTGCCATTTATCCGCTGCACCATCGAGTAAACTTTCAATTTGTTGAGGGTCAAGAGACTGATAAGCTACGTCTATAGCACCAGTGCGGAAGCTATTAAATAAGTTAGCCGAGTTTCCTGCATAGATCTGAATGTTGATCCCTTGGTTAGCTGGTTTCTCTCCCCAATAGTTTTCGTTGACATTTAAACTAATTGAGTCGCTTTTAAATTGAGCTAACTTATACTTTCCCGTACTAACTAAGGTATTCGGCGTAAACTTGCCCGCGCCGATTTTATATGCTTGAGGCGATACGGCACAAGCACCAGGAAAAGCTAGTAAAGCGGGGAAAGCCGCAAAGGGTTGCTTAAGGGTAATTTTAAGTTCATATTCTCCCGTGGCTTCAATCTTACCTACCACATCTCCTAATAAGAAAGCAGGTTTTCCCCCATTTTCAGTAAAGCGTTGTAGGGAAAATGCCATTGCTTCAGCATTAAAGGGGGTGCCATCGTGAAAAGTAACTTTTTGACGTATCGGAATCGTATAAGTCAAACCATCTTCGCTAATTTGGGGCATTGCTGTAGCCAACAAAGGTTTAATTTCTGTAGTACCTAGTTCATAGGTGTAAAGACTTTCCCCTACGTTGTAAATAACATTCAATCCTGCTAACTCGTAGCTGTCCGCTGGATCGAGGGTACGGGGTTTTAAAGTTGTCCCCACAGAGATACGATTACTATCAACGGGATTATTATTTTGCTGGGGTTGATTACCATTACACCCCACAGTCAAAGCAAAACAGATTAAAAATAACCCCAAGTATCTACTAATTTTGCGTAACTGTTGCCACAAAAAGAAAAATCGATTGCTGATCATTACCAAATACGATGCTTCAAAAGTCTATCTCGCACGATAAAGATTAATTCATTACGCGGCTTTTGTAAGCATAAAGACTTTAAAACTTAACTTTGCCTTGAAAAAAAGCAATCAAATAATTAAATTTAATCTAAACATAAAATAACGATGACAAACTCTTTGTCAGAAAGTAGCTACCAAGAATTATTACTCTGGCTCTTACGCAGAAGAAAGCGATTTAAAGTTGTAGGTAACTCGATGCTTCCTTTATTGCAGCCTGGAGAAGAAATACTACTTGATAGTAATGCTTATCGCGAAATAGTTCCTCAAGTTGGAGATATCGTCGTAACAACTCATCGCGATGCGCTCCGCGCGGGCTTTGCCCATCGCCGAGAGTTAATTATAATTAAAAGAATTACGGCAATCAATGAAGATGGTAGCTGTTTTTTAGCAGGAGATAACCCAGATGAAAGCACAGACAGTCGCCATTGGGGAACAGTAAAAGTTAAGGATATTTTAGGCAAAGTTACTAGTCGTTTTGCATAAAGAAAAAATAAATTAAGTCAGGGCGTTTCGCGTATTGTGTAGCCGCATCGTAGAGTAAGCTGTTAATCATTTAATTGACTAGTTATGACTGACACGGAGACAAGGGGACACGGAGACACGGAGAGGGTTTGATGGTTAGTTTCGCGTTTGTAATAATATGCAGTTTAAATGCACATCAGCTTAGCACCCCACTACCAGCGATCGCATTTAATCTTGGACGACCAAATTATTACGATGTATTACCGTATCAACACTTTCATAACCCAAAATTGAAGTGATTTTGGCTGAATGATGGCCTTTGATCTGTTCTATTTCGGCACTGCTATAGTTTACTAATCCCCTAGCCACTTCTATTCCTTCCTGGTCGCATAGCTGCACGGCATCGGAAGCGGTGAAATCGCCTTCTACTGCGACAATTCCCGCAGGTAATAAAGATTTACCCAGGCGACTAACTGCTTTAACCGCACCAACATCAAGATAAAGTTTTCCCATTGGGAGCAAACCATAGCTAATCCAGCGTTTACGCGCATTATCTGTTCTGGGCTGGGGTTCAAACTGAGTTCCTAATTCTTCTCCTTGCAAAATTTTAATAATATTTTGTGGCTGTTGTCCTTGAGTGATTACGGTTCTAACTCCTGTACTGGTGGCGATCCGTGCCGCTGCTAATTTAGTCGCCATACCTCCCGTACCCCACTGAGAACCGCTTGATCCTGCTTCTACCTGTAATTGAGCAAATTCCGCACTGCTGACTAATTTAATCGGTTGAGCATTGGGAACTGTTTTGGGATCGGCAGAATACATCCGATCTACATCAGTGAGCAAAAACAACCAATCGGCTTGAACTAAACTGGCAACTAAAGCCGAAAGAGTATCATTATCACCAAACTTCAATTCATCTATGGCAATAGTGTCGTTTTCGTTGACTATGGGAATGACACCCAAATTGAATAGTTCGCTAAAAGTATTAGAAGCATTGACGTATGTAGTTCTCTCGATCAATTCACGACGAGTTATTAAGATTTGAGCGATCGCTTGTTGTAAAGTGCTAAACAGGTCATCATAAATTCGCATTAATCGACCTTGACCAACTGCGGCTACAGCTTGTTTGATCGCCATTTTCCGTGGTCTTTCCTTTAAGTTCAACCTGGCACACCCTACCCCTACCGCACCAGAGGTAACCAAGACAATTCGATGTCCTTGCGATCGCAAATAAGTTAAGGTTTCTACTAAAGAAGCGATCGTGGCGATCGCAATTTGCCCCGTTGGCTGCGTCAGGCTGGAAGTGCCAATTTTAACCACAATTGTTTGCGATTCACTAGTCATCATTTATCAGTTATCAAATTATTAGTCGCACGTTTCTCATTTCTACTCACATCGCTTTTAAACAAGTAAAGTTCAAAATTTGTTTTTATTAGATTCGATATATTCTAAAACAATAACCGAGCTATAATCAAGGGCTGAAAAAACCATTATTATATTTGCATTTATTTAAACTACATAGTAGGAGTTATTTTTAATGATTGGAGCAATTATACTCTCCAAGCGATCGCAACTTTGTTTCGCGCCGATGTAGATGCTCAAGGAGGAGCTTATGCGACAGGAGTATTGGTGCTGATGAGTTCTGCGGCTTTTGCGGTTACTTTATCAGTCAGACGTGGTAGAAATGTTTCCCGTTTCTCAAAAGAAACTATAATTTTTAGCTTAATTACATTGGTATTTATATACACTACTATAGTTAATATTATCGAAAGACCTGATGGGGTTAAGATAGCAATCTTTTTCATTAGTGCGATCGTTATTACTTCTCTAATTTCTCGAATTTGGCGTTCTACCGAACTTCGAGCCGATGAAGTCGAACTAGACGATACAGCCCTGAGTTTTATTAGCGAAGAAAGCATACACGACATCCGCTTGATTGCCAATCGCAAAAATCAGGGAGATGAGCATGAATATTTTTGGAAAGAAAAAGAAGTACGAGAAGACAATCACATTCCCGTTGAAGATTCGATTCTCTTCCTAGAAATTGAGATTTCTGATGCTTCAGAATTTTCTGAGACAATTACAGTACATGGTGTAACGCTAGGAAAATATCGCATTCTCCGCGCTCAGAGTGCGGCTGTACCCAATGCAATTGCTGCTATCCTATTATCAATTCGCGATCGCACTAATCAAGCGCCCCACGCCTACTTTGGCTGGATTGAAGGTAACCCCGTTCAATATTTGTTGCGTTTTCTCTTATTTGGAGAAGGAGATACTGCTGTCGTAACGCGTGAAGTCTTAAGAACAGCCGAAAAAAACCACAAACGACGACCGATAGTTCATGTTGGAGGTTGAATTCATTAACCGATAAATAATATAAACTTAATTAAGTAGTGTGAGAATAGCGATCGCGTGACTGAGATTAAACCAGAAACGGGACTAAATCAATCCACATCTTCGATTACAGAAATACTCGATTTAGGATTGGCGGCGGCAAAACAACAAGATTGGCTGCTCGTTATCAATTATCTACGGTTGCTACCCTTAACCAAGACTTCTCTTGCTGATGGAGACTGGGAAAGAACATTTGACCTCACCTTAGAAGTTCTTGCTCAAGGTGATTTTCAGCAAAAATGGGAAATCGCCAAAATATTACCTTTACTCGGGAAACCAATAATCGAACCCTTAGCTACTCTTTTGCAAGATGAAACCGTAGAAGTAGAGGTGCGTTGGTTTATTTGTCGCATTTTAGGGCAGTTTGCCGATAAGACGGTGGTAATAGCCTTAATTGAATTACTCCAGCAGACGACAGAAACTGAATTAATTACTATCGCTGGTGAGACTCTCACTAAAATTGGTACTGCGGCAATTGATGGCTTAGTAGATTTATTAGCTCAACCCCAGTATCGTTGTTTAGCAGCACAATCCTTAGCCTATATTCGCACTACAGAAACGATTACCCCCCTACTGGCAATTGCCCACGATCCGCAGCCTGAAATTCGGACTCTTGTTATTGAAGCTTTAGGTAGCTTTCATGATGAGCGCATTCCGCCGATTTTAATTGCGTCTTTACAAGATACTGCTAGTGCTGTTCGTATTCAAAGTGCGATCGCATTGGGATTTCGACCCGATCTTTGTACCGAATTAAGCCTTGTTGCCCATCTTCAACCATTGCTCTATGATTTGAACGGGGAAGTATGCCGTCAGGGGGCAATATCTCTGGGCAGAATGAAAGATGAATCTGCCTCGACGGCTTTATTTGAAGTACTGCAACAGGAGTTAACTCCTGTTGGCTTGAAACGAGACATAGTTAAAGCGCTGGCTTGGAGTGAAATTGAGTTGGCAATAAACTATCTACAGCAAGCATTACTTAACTCAATCGAGCCAGTAGCTCAAGAAATTATTACTGTTTTAGGCAGAATCTCACCACCTAATTTAAAACCAAAATCGGCTCAAATATTAATTGATTGGTATTCACAGAGAAGTAGGGGCGATTCGCGAATCGCCCCTACCTGCTCACCCGAAATCAAAAATGCGATCGCGACATCTTGGGGAGAACTTGGTTGTAATCTTGCACTTAAACCACTACAAGAATTATCAGCAGACGAAAATCGTAAAGTTCAGCTTCATGCGATCGCAGCTCTCAAAAAACTTTCTAACCGCCGCTGATTTTGGCTTTGTAACCCAAGCTGAGCAATACTTCCCGTAACTTTTGCTTGTGGTCACCTTGAATTTCCAAATTATTTTCTTTAATCGTACCGCCGCTACCACACTGGTTTTTTAACTGCTTAAGTAACTTAGTTAAACTTTCTGGATTATGTTGGAATCCAGTCAGTACGGTGACGGTTTTACCTTTACGTCCCGATCGCGTTGCCTGTATTCTGATATCTTGTTGTTGGGGTGGCAGATCGCGTGTACCCCTCTGTAAAGCCTCGGAGTTGTCTGGAGTACCAAATTCTTGATAGGAAATACGTTTGCGATCGCCTAAGTTATGTTTAGCAGCCATTATTATTTTAAAGTATTTAAAGTATGCAAAATATTCTTTTTATTAGATTAACAATACAACCCAATTTTTTAGGAGCAGAATTTAATGCGTCTAACTGTGCCAATGACCATGATGGAATTCTTTCGTAAAAGTGAGGGAAAATGGTTTACTGAAAGAAGTGTACATCACTTTGATATCGTTGCTGATGAGTCGGGGGAATCTAATTTAATCGTTAAAGTTGTTGAACCTGACGATCCTAAAGTTAAACAAGTCTGTGATCTCCAAGGAATCGACCCCTCGAAAGCGACAGGCGGCGGTAGCTTTAGCTGGCAATCTAACCTGGAAGAAAAAGAGCCAAATCCCAACTATGCGGCTATTTTGATTGATATACCCGACGATGAAACGGGACTTAGTGGCAAACTAATTCGCGATAAGGGTTATGTGGATGGTCTGCCTGTGGTCAGCCGTTATTGGTTTGGTCAAGATGGTATTTTGACCATCAACACTGATTACGATAACAATCAAGGACAAGAGAGGTGTTGGTTTCTAACTGACGATTTTCGAGTTCGGGTTAGTACGGTGCAGATGCTTAACGGAGTGAGTTTGATGGCTTATTGTTCCGAACGCCGTTGTGTGTCTTTAGATAGCTTAAAACAGATGGCTAGAGGTCATCAAGAGCAGGTTCTTAGTGAAACTTTTCAATAGCTCTAGGCTAGTTGCTAGTCGCTATTATCTGATTGAGATTGCCAAGGGCGATAACGTTGAGCATAATAATCTAAAATATCCTCAATTTGCTGTTTTTGGCGATCGCCTATATTGGTGGAATATTCGATCTCTAAAGCGGAAATTTGACTTTGATTGTAGTCAAATTCTTCTTGTTGATCATGGCTAATCGAACGAGGAATTAAGACAGCCTTCACACCTTCTACCTGTCGCAGATGAGCCGCAACTTCTCGATACACTGCTAAAGGCAATTGGGGACATCTAAGCTGGTATTGGTTTTTCGCTTGAATGGCTGACGACTGCACAGACCTAAATCCTCATAATTGGCAACTTTATGTGTTAATTTTCTCACTTTCTCTGTACATTTGTCAGAACAAATCTCTAGAACTGGGGCGGAATCGTTGCATAATATAAAGATATACTAAGAGTTCTGTTTTAAAGCTTCTTCATGAACCTAAAGATGGTGTCGCTTCAGGACTCATAGAATCAATAAAATTGTTAGATAGCAAAAATTAATACCCATTATGAAAACTGTTTCCGATAGTAAAAGGGCTTTTTATTCTTCTCACGCTCGACCAATTAACTCAGTTTACAGAAGAGTAATCGAAGAATTGTTAGTAGAGATGCACCTGCTATCAGTTAACTCGGATTTTAAAAATGATCCTCTTTATTATTTGGGAATTGTCACTTCTTTTGAGCGTTTGATGCAGGGTTATCAACCAGATAAAGAGAAAGAACAGATTTTTAATGCTCTCTGCACGTCTACAGATAGCGATCCTGAAACTTATAAATCCCAGGCTGGAAGTATACTATTTCTAGCTAAAGATAAATCCCCAGATCAATTAGTTGCTTGGTTGAGTAATCCTATCGCCGACAGTGATGCCGATAATAACATCATCGAACCAATTAAAGCGATCGCAGCAAACGATAATTTTAAGTATAATCGTCCTTTTGCGATCGGTCTATATACTCTTTTGGAAGAGTGCGATGCAGAATTGGTTAAAGACCAAGATAAACTCAACCAAGTTTTAGATACTATCGCCCTCAATCTTGGTTTACCAGGTGAGAAAATGAAGAAAGACCTGGAACTATATCGCAGTAACTTAGAAAAAATGGATCAATTGCTTAAAGTAATTGAAGATGTTCTAGAAGCTAGCCGCAAACAGAGGGAGAAACGAGAGCAAGAGAAAGAAGCTAAAGAAGCAACTGCTGAGTAGATAGGTAATAGGTAAACCAGCAAACACAAACTCATGACCATTGCGAAGGCTTCTACTCGCTTCCGAAGATTTGAGAAAAATACGGGAGCG
>Ga0209082_1000163_pt1 | contig 32580 bp, 33 predicted proteins | sample ColdCreekSource_FD_184127 | JGI IMG/M metagenome (GOLD analysis project Ga0209082, IMG submission 184127) | Groundwater microbial communities from Cold Creek, Nevada to study Microbial Dark Matter (Phase II) - Cold Creek Source (SPAdes) (version 3) | ecosystem: Environmental > Aquatic > Deep... | reverse complement strand
AATAATTTCAGAACTATCTTTCTGATAGATTTTAGCCATTAGTAAAGCACAGCCTTCTTTATCAATCCGTCCGTCCTTTACTAATCCTTTTGCCTCATTTAAGGCGGTTACGAAATCGATCGCGCATTGGTTTGAGTTAAGCAAGAAGTCTATAGCCGTCTGTGTATGTTGACGCTTTTTATAGATACCATCGTTCATTTTTGGACTATGCCCTAATGACTGCGCCCTAACTTCTAACGGTATGCCAGCTTGCATACCGTTAATGTTAGCTAAATGCCTAAAAGCGTGAGTCTGCGTCGTAGGGGCGTTCCAAAGAACGAGTCTTATTCTAGCAGCGCGGCAATGAAACGTCGCTATAGATTTTGGACTCGATCCTTTGAGTTGATCTGTTGGCAATAACGGCTTCTTGATGTCTAGCAATTCTATCAGGTTAGAGTAATTAGGGGGTATCTGAGGGCGAGCTAATCTAGCTCCTGTTTTGACGGTAGTACCTAAGTTAGTTTTGTCTCCTATGTAAATAAGGTTATCCGTGTTGTCAGCGTCCCTCAAGGCAGGAATACTTACGCCATCCTTGGTCATACAGGGGCTTGTTAGATTCTGAATAGAGAACACTTCGTTTATCCTCAGTCCATAGACTATTTGCATAGAGAACACCCATAACCATGCTCTGCGATTAGCTAGATTAACACTGCCTCTTAACGCAGCCGCAACCCCTAGTGTCTTATCTCTCCAATCAAGAAAGTCTTTTAGTGTTACTGTCTGTAGAGTTGCGTATTCGGTCTGAGTTACTTCTAATTTAGACAATTCATCAAGGATATTGTCGTTACGGGTGAGTCTAGCTAATCGCTTCATAGCAGATACAGCACCCTTGTAGGTCTTAGTTCCTTTTTCTTGTTTCTTGATAGCTTCCAATACATCAAAGAGGTTAACAGCCTTGTTCTGAGGCAATCGTCTGTAGAAACGTCCATAGGTATCACTCCAGCTAGTGACATCACTAGGATTGTTTTCATCCCTTTTTCGCCTAGTTCTACTTAGTCTGTTCCAGAAGTCGGTTTCAACCAGTGCGATCGCTTCAGCAAAAGTTAACAGGTCGTCTTTTAGTTGTATAGACTCTTTAATAGTTGAATCGTACCATTGCCAGAATTCCGTCTCAGATGAAGATTCTTTAAGCTTGTCAGCTACCTTATGAGCCTTGCTTAAAGCGGATACCATACCGTCAAGAGTGAATGAACAAGCGCATTTGTATTTACTCCTAGACTTATTAGTAGTCTTAAACTGTAAATAAATATTCTGTCCTTCCTTGACCAGGGTTACCCCTTTGGGTGATTGCTTCTTGTACCTCTGAAAATCAGATAGTAAAGTTTCGTAACCAATCTCGCCGTCGTAATTCTTGCTCACTTTTTGCTCACTTTGCCTCTGAAGGTTAATGAGCAAGTAGTTGAGTTATCGCGCTAGCGTTAAGAAGAAGATTACCTGGGGGTTGGACTCTCCTCCTCAACTGTAATTTAGTTAAAGTGCATTTTCGATTGGCGACTTCCTTTTCTGGCTGGGTTCATCAGAAAAACGCTGGGGATGCTGGGGCGTTTCAAGAAAATGTTAATTCAAGTTCAATAATAAAGAAATAAAGATTGTTGCAACTGTCCAGCCTTTTTTTGCTAGTGTAAGGAGTAAAAAGATTTGTCAAAGCACGTATGTTTCAAAGTTGCTTAATCTGCACCGATTTTACAGATGGTTTATCTCGCTTCATTAATCGCGTTCCTGACCTAGCTAAGGGCGGCTTAAAAAAAATTGTTTTCTTTCACAGTGTGCCTTTGTGGGAAGAGGGCGAAGTTCCCAGAATTGATGAGGTAAAAATAGCAGCAGCCAAACAACGTCTCAACAAAGCTGTAGAAAATGTGCCATCAGAAATAGATGTACAGGTAGAAGTCCTTTCAGGCAAACCTCTTGATACAATTCCTAGAGTTTTAAAAAAACATTCGATTGATGTGATTTTGACAGGGACTCCCATTCGCAGTTTATTGCAAGAGAAGTTTATCGGCAGCACTAGCACAGGGCTAGCCAAAATAACTAGCCAGCCGTTAAACATTATTCGTCCCGAATTAATTACTACTTATACTAGCGAAGAACTAGCGTTGCGTTGTCAGCATCTTTGGCAGTATTTGCTTATTCCCTATAACGATAGCGAAACGGCTCGTTATTTAATTAATGAAATCAAAAAATACGCTAAAGATCGTCCTGTCAATTCTCTAAAACAATGTATGTTGATGTCGGTGATTAATGATGGTGGCAGAAATTCCATGATGGTCGAACACCGCATCAAAGAAGCAAAAGCTAAATTAGAATCAGTTAAAAAAGAGTTAGAAGAATTAGATATTGAGGTCAATATCCTTGTAAAACAGGGCAATGCTTTAGAAGAGATTGCTACAACTACTCAAGATTTTGACATAAGTGCGATCGCAATTGCTACGGATTATCGTAATAATCTTTTGCAGTGGACAGTCCGTAGTTTTGCCAATGACCTGATTCGCAGTAGTTGGTTTCCCGTGTTGTTGTTCTCTCCTAAGAAGTAAGTATTGAAAACTCTAAATTATCAGTGCTTATCTGAATCCTTAATCTGTGAGATGATGAAAAAGTTATCAATAGATTATTAATTAATCAATAGAGGAGATGAAGCATGGCAGAAATTCAGTTTTCTAGAGGAACAACCGAAGAAATCATTCCTGAGATTAAAGTTACTCGTTCTAAGACTGGTGATAGCGGTACAGCTACTTTTTATTTTACAGAGCCTAAAATTCTTGATAAAGAAAGTAATGAAGAAATTACTGGAATGTATCTCATTGATGAAGAAGGAGAAATTGTCAGTAGAGAAGTCAAGGGTAAATTTATTAATGGAGAAGCAAAAGCGATTGAAGCTCTATTGGTTATGAAGTCAGTAGAGGAATGGGAACGTTTTATTCGGTTTATGGATAGATACGCCGAAGAACACGGATTAGGACTAGATAAATCTTAATTTACTCGCAATATTTTAGATAAAAAAACCCAGATAATTAGTAAAAATCAGGAGAATTACGTAATTCTCCTTTAAATACCTTTAACTATAAATAAATAGCAGTCCAAAAATAGTAACCGCCTCAATAATGACTCCTCATCCCGATGTAAATGCGATCGCTCTTAACTGTGCTGTAATTACTGTTAGTGATACTCGCACTACGAAAACCGATCAAAGTGGTCAAATTATTCAGCAGTTATTAACCGAAGCAGGTCATCAAATAGTAACTTATACGATTGTTAAAGATGAACCAGAACAAATCAAAACTTGGTTAAATGAATTAGATGCTAATGCTGAATTAGAGACAATTATTCTGAATGGTGGTACAGGAATTGCGCCGAGGGATACGACTTATGATGTTGTGTCTGGCTGGTTAGATAAAACTATTCCTGGTTTTGGAGAAATATTTCGCTGGTTAAGCTATCAAGAAATTGGGTCTAGAGCGATCGCATCTCGTGCTGTTGCAGGAATTAAAAACCAAAAAGTAATTTTCTCTCTACCTGGTTCTTCTAATGCTGTCAAACTGGCGATGACACAGCTTATATTGCCAGAACTAAATCATTTGGTTAAACAGATACGAACAACATAGTAGATATTTAATTCAAAATTGAAATTCTTATTATTAATACATATAAAAATATTGTGTTTAAATATGTCTAGAGCCAAAATTAGATTATTAATCATTACCAATTTAGTTCTCGGCTCTGACTAATAAACAGGGAGTCAGTTAATTATGAATAATAAATTACTTACAACTTTAGGCTGTTCTGGGTCGATCGCCCTAACTTTATTAACAGCTAACGCTGCTCAAGCTAATCCCACCGAATATGTTTTTACTGCGCCACCAGCAATTGATAATGAAGTAGCCGAAATTCCCGCTAACGATACTCATTATCCTTTTTATGAGTGTGAGTGTGATGGTTCTAATGCCGCTGCCATAGAAAAAAGCGATCGCCAGGGAGACAAAGCCATTGCTTTATATGGTTGTGATTGTGCTGGATGCAGAAATCTAGTGCAAAATTTAGAGCGAAATGAACAGTCGATATCTCAAAATAACTCGTAAATGGCAAGCGAGTTACTCAACTGGATACAAATATCTCTAAATTTATTTAGCCAAAGCAATACACGCATTGTTTGGAACTTATTTCTTGCCCTTATTCCTCTTGTTCTCAGCTTTTATCTTTTTCGTCCATCGGTTACTCGCAATGTATTGTGGTGGGCGATTTTTCTGATTTTTGCGGCTTTTTTGCCCAATGCTCCTTATATTTTGACTGATACAATTCACATTATTGAATTGAGTCACCAAAACTATCCTACTTCTGCTGTTTTATTAATTTTAATTCCTCAATATATCTTGTTTGTTTTAGGGGGATTTGAAGTTTACGTTATCTCCTTGATGCGTTTGCATAATTATTTGATTTATCTGAAACAAGAAAAGTACTTGATGGGTGTTAATGCGATTGCTCATGGTTTATGTGCCGTTGGTATCTATTTGGGTAGATTTGAACGCTTTAATAGCTGGGATTTATTAACTCAAACCGATACTGTCATTCTCACAACCTTTGAAGATTTGCTAGATGTACAGAGAATATTCAGTCTGGCGATCGCTTTTATCTTACTGTGGGTTTTATTTGAAATAACTAAATTGGCAAATACCAGGCTTTCCAACAGATTTCGTGACCATAATTCTGCCCAAGCTATTCCCTAGATTCTTTTGCCCTGTAATTTAATATCTGTTCAACGATCGCTTCTGGAGAGAGCGCGACATCAACGACTAAAGCTGTGTTAGGCTCTTCTAAAGTATCGAATTGACTGCGTAACATATCCGCATTCATAAAATGTCCCTGACGGCTTTTAATTCTAGTTTGAATGCAATCATAATCACCACGGAGATAAACGAATATAACGTCTTGGCGATCGCCTTTAAGAATTTGACGATAGTCCGATTTTAAGGCTGAACAAGCCAAAATCCCGTGCTGGCGAGATGCTAACGTTGTCTCAATTAGGGTTTTAAGTTCTTCTAACCAAGAGATGCGATCGCTATCTGTCAAGGGAATTCCTTGACTCATTTTGTGAATATTAGCTGGAGGGTGAAAATCATCCGCATCGTAGAAAGTCCAACCAGTGCGATCGCTCAATAGCTTACCAATAGTAGATTTGCCCGAACCTGAAACACCCATAATGATATAGAACATATTATTGTACTTAAAAAACCCAAACAAGATTAAGAATTAACGGTAGACTAGATATTTATTTAAATCCTTTTAATCATCTACAGTTTATGAGCGCGACTGCAACAATTTCTCCAGCTGCTACTTTTGATGTAGTAGTTATTGGTTCTGGTATTGGGGGTCTAGTGACGGCTACTCAATTAGCAGCCAAAGGAGCAAAAGTATTAGTTTTAGAACGTTATTTAATTCCTGGCGGTAGCGGAGGATACTTTGAAAGAGAAGGGTACCGCTTTGATGTAGGCGCATCGATGATTTTTGGTTTTGGCGATAAAGGTACAACTAATTTACTGACTCGCGCTTTAGATGCAGTAGATATGAAAATTGAAACCTTTGCCGATCCCGTACAAATTCACTACCATTTGCCTAATAATCTAGAACTAAAAGTTCATCGCGATTATGAACAGTTTTTACAAGAATTAATTGCTATTTTTCCTCATGAAGCTAAGGGAATTCGGGGCTTTTATGATGAATGTTGGAAAGTCTTTAACTGCCTCAATGTTATGGAGTTGCTTTCTTTGGAAGAACCCCGCTATTTGATGCGAGTATTTTTCCAAAATCCTTTAGCCTGTTTGGGTTTAGCAAAATATCTACCGCAAAATGCTGGAGATATCGCCCGTAAGTATATTAGCGATCCGAAGTTACTCAAATTTATTGATATGGAATGCTACTGTTGGTCAGTTGTTCCAGCCTCTCAAACTCCGATGATCAATGCGGGAATGGTATTTAGCGATCGCCATTATGGGGGAATTAATTATCCGAAAGGCGGTGTTGGACAAATTGCTCAAAAGTTAGCCGAAGGTTTAGAGAAAGCGGGGGGACAAATTAGATATAAAGCCAGAGTTACCAACATTATGATTGAAAATGGTAAAGCAGTTGGCGTTAAACTAGCCGACGGCAAAGAATATCGCGCCAAAAAAGTTGTTTCCAATGCCACTCGCTGGGATACTTTCGGCAAGCTATTACCGCCAGAACAAACTCCTAATCAAGAAAAGAAATGGCAGAAACGATATAAGAAATCCCCTAGTTTTCTGAGTTTGCATCTGGGCGTAGAAGCCGATGTCTTGCCAGAAGGAACAGAATGCCATCATATCCTGCTAGAAAATTGGGACAAAATGGAAGATGGAGAAGGGACAATCTTTGTTTCAATTCCCACCCTCCTCGATTCCAGTTTAGCTCCCCAAGGACATCATATTATTCATACCTTTACTCCTAGCTGGATTGAAGATTGGCAGGGACTTTCTGCACAAGAGTATCAGGAGAAAAAGGAAGTCGCGGCTGCTAATTTAATTCATCGCCTGGAAGCTATTTTTCCGAAACTCTCCTCAGGATTAGACTACCAAGAAGTAGGAACTCCTCGTACTCATCGCCGTTTTTTGGGTAGAGAAGATGGTACTTATGGCCCAATTCCTCGCCGTAAACTAGCTGGATTACTTGGTATGCCATTTAACCGTACCAGTATACCTGGACTATATTGTGTGGGAGATAGTACTTTTCCTGGTCAAGGTTTAAACGCGGTAGCTTTCTCAGGTATGAGTTGTGGACATCGCGTCGCAGTGGATTTAGGACTGTGACCAAAAAAAGGGTTTCAAGCCCCCTTCTTTTACCTATTACTTAGATAATCAGAACAATTAATCGCTTGTTCCGTATTGGCAATATGAGGTTGTACTGTACATTTAAGACGATAATCCCTGGTAAAGAAACGGCATTTAGTGCAAGGTACTCGGTGCATTTGTTTCGCCCTGGCCACTATCTCTAGAGCTGTACTAAATAAACTCCAGCCGCAAAGACCTAATAAGGAACAAGCGCCAAAAAAGCGGATTGGAAGAGCAACAGGCTCAAGCAAAGCAGTTAAATAGACAGTGAATTGAAACACAGCTAATTATTTAGATTGGCTTTTCTTTATTTATAAGAATTTATTATGACATATATTAGTTTTAGCTAGACTATTTTTATTTACTACTCCTGACAAAATTAAACTGGACAATAATTAATCGACTAGATACGGCTAGAAATAATTTGAAAAATCTGCTTAATTTCTTGCTTGTTGAATGTTTTCAATAAAGCGATTGCCGCACCTTGAGGATCTGTAGGTATAGTTACACTAGCTGAAGTTGCAACTGCACCAGCAGTTCCGCCCGCAGTAGCAGCTAACTGTTGTAAGTTTTTGCTAGAAATCAGTTTATCTGTTTGACCAGAATTAAGATAATCCCCAGCTTGCTTAACTTCTTTAATAACTACCTGAGCAATTGTGTTGTAGGGATATTTCTGGTTACTAGTTGCCAGTTTGGTAGTAGCGACGAACTTTTGCCAACTATCTTCTTTAGGAGCTATTTTAGCTAACTGCTGACACGAAATTTGCAGTTTTTTGCGCGTTTCTGGACTATCTGGTTGCTTAAACAGCTGTAACATCTGTTTGAGAACTGACATTACTTGCTGACTGATGTTGTCTGATGAACCGCCAGAAAGTAGATGTTGCAAATAGTTTTGCAATAGAACAAAGTTAGACTCAGCTTTTTCTAGGATTGCTGCCCCGTCTCGATCACTAAAATTAGGAGAGCTTTCTAGGCGTTCGATCAAGTCTTGAAGATGATCGTATCCATTTAAAAACAAAGTTTCTAATTTCTGATCAACATCAACCTGATTGTCTTTGAGGATTTTAAAAGAATCTTCTAAGCTATGAGCAGTTCTTTGGATGCTAGTATAGCCCAACATTGCCGCGCCCCCTTTAACTGAATGAGCAGCACGAAACATTTCGTTGACAGTTTCTGTATCTTTAACTGATGTAGCTAGCTGTAAGATTCCTTGTTCTAGGGTTTGAAGATGCTCTTTCGCTTCTTCTATAAAATAACCTAAAATTCTTTGTTGATTAGCTGTATCCAAAGCCAAATCCCCCTCTTTTACTTCGTAAAACTGTTGATATTAAGCAATACATAAACACAAGTTTATCCCAGACTACTTAAATTGGGTAGGTGATTTTCATTCTTCGTTGATAATCGAGAACGATTCAACCAAAATGATTGAATTCCTACTTTTTTCGCGCCTTGATAATCTGCGACAAAACTATCTCCAATATGCCATGCTTGTTGAGCTGTAAAGTTGTGTTTTGCCAAAGCAATTTTGAAAATATTTGGGTCTGGTTTAGCAAATCCCGCAAGGGAAGAAATAGTAATAGTGGTAAAGAAGTTACTCAAATTGAGTACTTTTAAAACTTGATTTAAACGGCTATCGAAATTAGAAATAACTCCTAATTGAATTCCCTGTTGTTGCCAGTTTTGCAATCTGGGAATGACATCTGGATAAATATACCAAGGTTTTTCGGTACTAAAGTGTATATACAGTTCAGCAAAGAAACTAGAGAAATTAGAAAAATTATCTAATATTCCTGCTTGGCAAAAAGTTTCGGTCACTATTTTTTGCCACCAAATGAATTCTTGTTGAGAAATTGCTAAATCTACGTCTCTTGATTGAAATGCTAAAGGAGGGGCAGTTTTAAAACTATTAATAAAAGCTGCATTAATATGGTTAGCATCTCCTTTTACTCCATATTTAAGAGCGATTTTTTGATATATTTCTCCTACACTGCTTTTGATACCAAATAAAGTACCCATCGCATCGAGAAAAATGACTTTAGGTAAAGTAAGTTTTTTTTGTGATTGAAGTGTCATTTTTTGGGTTTTTTTCAGGTTATTGTGCTGCTAAGTTTTTTTGAACAGTCTGTTGTATTTGTTTGGTTAGAGTTTTAATAGTTGTTTCTGAGTCACTTTGATAAGACTGCCAATATTCTTTTAGGTTGATCGGAGTGCCAGTTTTGACAAAAACTTGACGATACCCTTTGCATTTCGGGCGGTCAACCTGAAAAATTTCTCGCTCTAATCTGTCTAAAGTATCAAAAAATCTTTCTGGTGTAGGTTTAGAAGCAACATAACCATCGTAAATGGCATCAAAATTTAGTAACCGCACAGTGGTTTTGTAAAGATGATTGTAAGTCGCAGTAGACAATTCTGGCGATCGCGGTTGGTTAGATGCTAAAATTGACTGGATTTTATAAACTCTTTCTCGCGGGGCTACTTGAGTAGATTGAGCTAGATCAAGTTTTGTCTCGCAATAGTTTAACAGATGAGTTTTGAGTCGATTGATCCGCTCATTCCAGTCTGTTTCTGGAATTGCACTATTTGAACCATATTTTAAATCATATTCGGTTTCTAGATTGATTAGAACTCGTTCGCCGATCGCCCGTAAACGCTGATAGGAATCATTAGTAGCTGGCTGAATTGATAAAGCCGTTTCTAGACTGTTTAAAGTTTTGGTAAATTCTGAATCCATTGATCCGGGGTAGCGATATTTAAGACTAACGGGGACTAGATAAAAATCGGGGACAGTAGCCTCTTGTTTAACTAAACGGGCGATTGCTTTAAAAGATAGTTCAATTGCCCCTGGACGAAAAGCCATCACCGTATCGTTTTGATAGGAACAGCCTCCTTCAGGGAAAATCAGTAACTTGCAAGCTGGCTGTTGGAGTAATTTCAAAGTTTGGACAATGCTAGAGCGATCGCCAACTCCTCGTCGAATCGAGTAAGCCCCCACTTTTTGTAATAACTTGCCCATTAAGCCCTGAAAAACTTCATAAGCCACGACATAGTGAAATAACTGCCCAATACGCGCCGAGAGCAAAAAAACTACTATTCCATCATTTAGGGTGGAATGATTCGGTAAATAAACTACTCTTTGATCTTCAATGGCTTTAAGTTGAGCAATATCGCGATCGTCAATTACCAACTCTAATTGATAAACCCAATAAGTAACCAGACCAAAAACGCTTTGACAAAGACGGGTAATTAAGTAATTTTGTTGAGGCGGTAAAAATTGCGAGTTGGAACGATCAAGATTAGACATTTAGCTCAAGAATTGCTCAGAATCTCTCTAAAATACACGTTTTATTCCTAAGAGAGTAGTTCAACTATGGGTTGAGTAATCCAATTAAGTCCAACTGTCAGTTGATGCTTTAGAGTGGGTAAGCGATAAAGATAAATCAAGCGACGGGCAATATAAGCCATAGAACCGTCTAATTTTAACCCCAAACCACTAATTGCAGCGTTATCTGTTCCCAAAGTCATCATTTCCCCTAATGGCTGATAGCGGAAAGATAACAGGGGACGATTGGTAATTGATGCCCACAAATTCCAGGAACAATAGTCAGATTGCTGGAAAGCAACTTGCGCAGTAGCAGGTAATGGTTTGCCGTCGCTATCGTAACAGTCTGCCACATCTCCTAAAGCATAAATATCATCTCTACCTTTAACTTGTAGTGTGGGTTCGATTTTTAATAGTGCTTGTTCGTTTTGTTCTAAATGTAATTTTTGAATCAATTCAGAAACTTGATTGCCGACAGTCCACAAGACTAAATCCACAGGAATTGGATCAGTTTGTCCCTTGTAAATTAAGGAGATGCTATCAGACTCAACTTTTTCGACTTCTGTCTCTAAATCTTGCCAGATTTGGCTTTTTTCTAAAGCTTTAATCGCAGTTTCGCGGTTGAAATCAGAGCTTTCTTTCAGGATTTGAGCGCCGCGATCAATAATACGGATTCTGCCGATTTCTCCTAAGCGATCTGCTAGCTTACAGGCTAATTCAACTCCACTGTATCCACCACCCACAACGGCTACACGAATTTTGTCTGGGTTAGACTCCTCTAACAATCTCAGTTTTTCTGTAAGACGATAGGCATCATTTAAAGAACGGAAGGGGATCGCGTGAGACAATGCTCCTGGGACAATATCCATAGGAGTTTTGCCCCCTGTAGAGATCACTAGCTTATCGTAGTTAACTACGACATCATCATTTAATTTGACTTGTTTAGCCTCAATATCGATATTGCTAACGCAACCTTGGTGAAATATGATTCCTGTATTTGCTAAAATTTCGGCAAACGGAGGCGCAATTTCCCAACTTTGCATCTCATCGGTAATTAATTCATATAATAGAGGCGAAAAAAGAAAGCGATCGCTTTTGTCAATTAGAGTTATTTCTGGTTTTTGCCCATTTTCCCAGGGCAATTCATTAAGACGCAAGGCGGTATATAAACCCCCAAAGCCACCCCCAATGATACAGATACGCGATTTTTCGCTCATAAGATTATTTCCCTCGCGCCAACGAGTCAACTACTTTTATTAACTTATGTTGATTTTAGCTAAGTCTGAGTGTGAACTACCCGACTCTCACCCTAACAGGTAGAGAGCGGGCTTCCAGCTTCGCGGGGAACAGCGTCCGACAAGACCGAAGCCTTGCCACCACGACTTACATTCCCTCCACTGGCAGTAGCACTGGTTCCCAATGCCAAAAACCGCAAGGCTTCATCCCTAATGTTCTTCGCCGCGTTGATATCTCTATCGTTGCGGCTGTGACAAGACGGGCAATTCCAATGACGCACGTTCAAGGGCATATCTGATACTTTGTGGAGACAATTATTGCAAGTCTTAGAGCTAGGGAAAAAGCGGTCTATCTCGATGTATAGCTTACCTAGTTTCTCAGCCTTGTACTTGAGCATTGTGCCAAACATTCCCCATCCAGCATCGCTAATTGCTTTAGCTAGACAGTGGTTGCGTACCATGCCTTTGACATTTAGATTTTCTACTGCAATAACTTGGTTTTCGTTTACTATCTTGCGTGATAGTTTGTGCAGAAAATCGAACCGTACTCTCTTGATTTTTGAATGAACTCTGGCTACTAATTTTTTAGCCTTGTGTCTAGTATTACTCCCCTTTTGTTTACGACTTAGCTTCTGTTGTTTTCGCTTCAGATTGCGACTATGTTTCTTGAGATGCTTGGGGTTGAAGTATTTACTGCCATCACTGGTAACGCAAAAATCAATCAATCCGACATCCAAACCAATTGCCTTACCTTCTTCGCTGGTTTCTGGGGTTTCTAACCCATCATCAACCAAGATGGAAACATAGTATTTACCGTCAGTATTTTTAGTTAGAGTAACAGTTTTGACTGCGCCATTTAGTGGTCGATGAATCCGGCAATGTACCTCGCCAATGATTGGTAATTTGATCAAGCTATCACCTACTTTGACGTTCTGAGGATAACTAATAGACTGTCTACCATGCTTCGATTTGAAGCTAGGAAAACCGCCTCGTTTATCAAAGAAGTTCTTGTAAGCAGTAGATAAATTCAGTGCAACTACTTGGAGTGATTGAGAGTAGGCATTTGTCAACCAAGGATATTCCTTTTTTAGATTTGGGAGTAATCCTTGGATTGCACTTCTACTTAGACCTTTGCCAGTATCTTTGTAGGTTTGCTGACACAGATTCAAACTGTAATTCCAGAACCAACGACAACAGCCGAAAGCACCCGCAAAATACGTTTGCTGCTCGGCTGTTGGGTAGATTCGGAATTTATAGGCTCGATACATTATCGACAACTTATGTTAGTGATAACTAGTCTAGGGTCAATGCCAATAAAATGCAAGGAATTTGCTCACCTCCTCATCCACCCGACCACTGCCAAGAGCTACGCTTGATGGATTATGGTCGGGTGGAATCGTCGATTCGCTCGGCTTTCATCCCGACGCTCATGCTAGCCCATAGAGCGCGGGACTTCTCGCCTGAAGAGTTAAAAGGATTTGACATTCCTAGATTTTTCTAGGACATTCATTTAAAATGTTTAAGTTCTAATTATTATTAGCGATCGCAACTCCAGCTAACCAAGAAGTAGTCCAGGCACTCTGAAAATTGAACCCGCCAGTTACTCCATCTATATCTAAAACTTCCCCAGCGAAATAAAGTCCAGGACATTTTTTGCTTTCCATAGTTTTAAAATTAATTTCTTTGAGACTTACTCCACCACAGGTAACAAACTCTTCTTTAAACACTCCCTTGCCTTTAATTTGATATTGTCCTTGAACTATTTCTACTACTAATTTATTTAGTTCTTGTTTGCTTAATTGAGACCAGACTTTTTCAGGTTTAATTTCTGCATAGTTAACCAAACTTTGCCACAGCCGTTTTGGTAATTTTAATGGACAATAATTAACTATCTTTTTCTTAGGACTATCTAATTTTATAGTTGATAAATATTCTTTTAAAGTTTCTTGGTTATATTCGGGCAGCCAATTTACTTGCAGGCTCGAATCATACTTAAGATCGTATAAAATTCTGGCAGCAAAAGCAGATAATTTAAGAATAGCAGGGCCACTAACTCCCCAATGAGTAATTAATAAAGTACCAGATTGTTCTAGTTTATTTTTTCCTGTACCTAATCTAACTTGAGCATTACTGACACTTACTCCTGCTAAACCTTGGAGACGAGCATCTTTAATATTAAATGTGAATAAAGATGGCACTGGGGACTCAATTTTATGCCCTAAGTTTTTTGCCCAACGATGACCTAGAGGATTACTCCCTGTCGCAATCAACAAGCGATTGCATTTTAATCTTTCCTCATTTTTTAATTCAACTTGGAAATATTTCCCTTTCTCTGTATCAGAAAAGTTTTTCACAGATTTAACTGCAATACCTGTACGTAAAACCACCCCCTCTTGAAGAGCGGCTTGCATCAAACAATTAACAATAGTCTCCGAATTATCTGTAGTGGGAAACATCCTGCCGTCTGCTTCGGTTTTCAAATGAACACCTTGAGACTTAAACCACTCCACCGTATCTTGTGGTTGAAAACGAGTAAATGCACCCCGCAAAGCTTTTCCACCTCTAGGATAATGCTGCACTAAACGAGCAGGATCGAAACAGTTGTGAGTTACGTTGCATCTACCACCGCCAGATATGCGGACTTTCGCTAGAGGTTTACGCCCAGCTTCTAATAAAGTTACTTTAATCGCAGGATTGGCGTTTTTACAAGCGATTGCACCGAAAAACCCCGCTGCGCCGCCACCAATAACAATTACGTCCAATTTATTTATCCAAGTCTTTTACAAGAATTAATATCTTTGAGTCTTGAGAATACCCCAGGTTAATCCTGAAGTAAAAGCAGTCGCTAATAAGACAATAATCATGCCTCCAGGCAAAAAGCTTAGTAAACCAATTCCTCTGAGCAAGTATAAAGCGATGAAGCCTAGCAGGGAAATAAAAAATATTTTGAGTAGCACAATGAAATTTGGTGACCGAAAAACTTTGTTTACGATAGTAGCACTTTGTTTATTTCTTTATAAATGTTGATATTTGAGGGGATGCCGTGAAAAAATTAACTCTTCTTTACCAAAAAAAAATCTGTATCTTTAGATGTAGAATTTGACACTCAAACAATTGAAAACTAACTTAATTGCGATCGCAATTAACTGTTGATCTTTAGCATGGTATTAAAGGCGCAAACCATTGTCACACAAGCTTTATAGCTGATAGTCGGTACTAAATCTTAATTTCTAATAAGTGGTCAAGCGATCGCAAGTTCTTAAATCTATCTTATTTTTTGTCTTTTGTTTTTATTTATTAAAAGTAAAGCTATAAAATATTTTTTTAACGGTTAAAAACTTTATAAATACCGTTTTTAAAGCTATTAAGTCTTATTTAAATTTTATTTAGACATATAACTATTATTTAAAGCCTATTTTAAAGATAAATGCCCTTTGTTTTCTGAGTCAGTTAATTAATAATGAGAGATGTTAGAGATAAGGCTTTTGAGATACAAAAGCGAAGTCTGGCTTATAAAACTCATATAAGTTCTTGATATTAAAATTTAGAGGGGATAAGCAACAGTGGGACAAATTAGATTAGCAGTTTACGGAAAAGGCGGAATTGGTAAATCCACAACTAGCTGCAACATTTCGGCAGCATTAGCCAAAAGAGGAAAAAAGGTCTTACAAATTGGCTGCGATCCTAAACATGACAGCACCTTTACTCTGACAGGATTTCTAATCCCTACAATTATCGATACTCTGCAAGAAAAAGACTTTCACTACGAAGACATTTGGCCAGAAGATGTGATCTATGAAGGTTACGGTGGCGTTAGCTGTGTAGAAGCTGGCGGCCCTCCTGCTGGTGCTGGTTGTGGCGGTTATGTAGTTGGTGAAACTGTCAAACTACTCAAAGAATTGAACGCTTTCGATGAATACGATGTAATTTTATTTGATGTCCTTGGTGACGTAGTTTGTGGTGGTTTCGCCGCACCTCTTAACTATGCTGACTACTGCATGATTGTTACCGATAATGGCTTCGATGCCCTATTTGCAGCTAATCGCATTGCAGCTTCAGTCAGAGAAAAAGCTCGTACCCACTCCCTGCGTCTAGCTGGTTTAATCGGCAATCGTACTTCTCAGCGAGACTTGATCGATAAGTACATTGAAACTGTACCAATGCCCGTGCTAGAAATATTACCTCTGATTGAGGATATTCGTGTATCTCGCGTTAAAGGAAAAACTCTGTTTGAAATGGCAGAAAGCGATCCTTCCCTCAATTTCGTCTGTGACTACTATCTCAATATCGCTGACCAAATTTTGGCTGCCCCCGAAGGAGTAGTACCTAACGAAGCTCAAGATAGAGACTTATTCTCCTTGCTGTCTGACTACTATCTCAATCCTCCTCAAGAGAAAAAAGTAGACGCAGAAGAAGAATTAGACATGATGATGGTTTAAATCAACCATCCGTAGTGGGGCGAACAGGCATTCGCCCTTAGTCTATCAAAACAATAAAATAAAGAATTAGGAGAATAATATATAATGACAGTTGCACAAGAGCCTAGCACTTTAAATTTTGAATGCGAAACTGGCAATTATCATACCTTTTGCCCCATTAGCTGCGTTGCTTGGCTATATCAGAAAATAGAAGATAGTTTCTTTTTAGTAATTGGCACTAAAACCTGTGGTTACTTCCTGCAAAATGCAATGGGAGTAATGATTTTTGCTGAACCTCGCTACGCAATGGCAGAATTAGAAGAAGGAGATATATCCGCTCAACTTAATGATTACGAAGAACTAAAAAGACTTTGTTTGCAAATAAAACGCGATCGCAATCCTAGTGTAATCGTTTGGATTGGCACTTGTACTACCGAGATTATCAAGATGGACTTGGAAGGTTTAGCACCCAAGTTAGAATCCGAAATTGGTATTCCCATTGTTACTGCCCGCGCTAACGGTTTAGACTACGCCTTTACCCAAGGTGAAGATACAGTACTTGCGGCAATGGCGCATAAATGCCCAGACAAGGCACCCAAGCTAGAAGCAGAGAAGCAAGAACGTAACGCTATCTCCAGCTTACTCAATTTTGGTCGTCAAAAAGAAGACGTTAAACAACAAGAATTAGAATACGTCGATCATACTCCTTTAGTCTTGTTTGGTTCTCTACCCGATCCTGTAGTTACCAACCTGACTCTAGAATTAAAAAAACAAGGTGTCAAAGTTTCTGGTTGGCTTCCGGCTAAGCGTTACACCGAGTTACCAGTTATCGAAGAAGGTTACTATGTTGCTGGCGTTAACCCATTTCTCAGCCGTACTGCAACTACCCTAATGCGTCGCCGCAAAACCAAGCTCATTGGCGCACCTTTCCCTATAGGGCCAGATGGTACTCGTGCTTGGATTGAGAAAATTTGTTCCGTTTTAGGCATCGAACCCCAAGGATTAGCAGAAAGAGAAGCAAAAATTTGGGAAAGTTTAGAAGACTACGTGCAGCTAATTCGCGGTAAATCTGTCTTCTTCATGGGTGACAACCTGTTAGAAGTTTCCCTGGCACGTTTCCTAATCCGTTGCGGTATGACTTGTCAAGAAATCGGTATTCCTTATATGGATAAGCGTTACCAAAAAGCCGAACTAGAGTTACTAGAAAAAACCTGCAAGGAAATGGGGGTACCAATCCCCACCATCGTCGAAAAACCCGACAACTATAACCAAATTCAACGTATTTACGCACAAAAACCCGACCTTGTGATCACTGGTATGGCCCACGCCAACCCCTTAGAAGCAAGAGGGATTAATACCAAGTGGTCAGTCGAGTTTACCTTTGCACAGATGCATGGCTTTACTAATGCAAGAGACATTCTTGAATTGGCTACTCGTCCTATGCGTCGGAATAACAACCTCAAAGAATTGGGTTGGGAGAAATTAGTTCAAGAAGAAGCTAAAGTTTGATTTAATATCGGGGCAATCCCTGAATTGCCCCTAATTTTTAAAAGAAAAGAAGCTCTCTTTTTTATTTGGGAAATATTAAAGATAAATCTAAATTTAGCTCGTCAAAATTAGGAATATTTATTGTTTCATTCGATAAGATAATTTGCTTTGAACGATAACTATAATTACCTTGATTGTCTTGAAAAGAATTACTATAAACTTCTAGATGATTATCAACTAAATTAAATATCCAATAATTATTAATTCTTGCTTCTGCGTAGAGAGATAACTTAGTTTCTTGATCGTACTTTAAAGTGGAATCAGCAATTTCTATGACTAATATAATATCTTCAGCTCTGGGATGATCAGATAAATAGTTATCATTTTTGTTTCTAGCAATAGCTATGTCTGGTTCTGGTTCGCTATCGGGAAGAATAATAATTGGTTCTTGTATTCTTATTTCTGCTTGTCTACCAATTGAGTCGTATAAGTGTCTCCATAAAAGGGAGTTGCAAACAGAATGAGGTGTTCTTTTGGGGGCCATTTCGACAATCTCTCCCCTAATTAGTTCAATTCTGTCGTTTTCGCTAAAAAATCCCAAATCTGTTAAACGATGATATTCATCTATAGTAAATTTTTTGCGTGCGATTGTAACCATCAAAGATAATCTACTAAGTGCAGTGAATATATTATATCTTCTGAGCTAAGAGCTAATAGTCAATTACCAAAAGGAAGTCATGAAGATAAGAAAACAGTAACGTGAACACTAATTTTATTATTAAGAAAAAGATCTTAAATACTTTCTATAAACCTATTACTTGCTACTTGCTACTTGACAACACTAGGATGTTAATGAATTATACAGGAGGTCTATTAGCTTTGCCTTTAATAAATTTTCTCAAAATCTTTTTAACTAAACGCATTGCGATCGCTTTGTGTATAATTACAATTGTCGGTTTAAGCGGTTGTAATCCCAGAAATTTAACAGCAGATGCCAACAAAACACCCCAGTTAGTAGAAGCGATTCTCACCGATCCTAAAACTTTCAATCCTGTAATAGCTTCCGATGCTAGTAGTAGCAGCGTCGGGAGCATGATATTTGAGGGTTTAGTGAGAGAAAACCCCAATACAGGAGAAACAGAGCCAGCTTTAGCCGAATCCTGGTCAATTTCAGAAAATAAGCTCCAAATTGTTTTTAATTTGCGGAAAAATTTAAAGTGGTCTGATGGTCATCCTCTGACAGCGGATGATGTTGTCTTTACTTATAATCAGCTTTATCTTAATCCTGAAATTCCTACGGGCATGAGAGATATTCTGAAAATCGGTCAAAGCCAAGCCTTGCCCAAAGTCAGTAAACTTAACGATCTACAAGTCGAGTTTACTATTCCTGAACCCTTCGCACCTTTTTTAGGTATTACTGGAGCAGCAATTTTACCTGCACATATTTTACAAGAAACCATCACCAAAAAAGACCCCAGCGGCAAACCGATCTTTCTGGCTACTTGGACAGTAGATACACCACCAGCCAAAATTGTTGCAAGTAGTGCTTATAAACTTAAAAGTTATGCCACTAGTGAGCGACTTGTTTTTGAAAAAAATCCTTATTACTGGAAGAAAGCAGTAATAGACAAAGAGTTACCCTATATAGATCGAGTCGTCTGGGAAATTGTTGAATCTACCGATACATCATTATTGCAATTTCGCTCTGGTAGTTTAGATTCTGTTAACGTCTCTCCTGAATATTTCTCTTTACTTAAAAAAGAAGAAGGACGGGGCGATTTTACTATCTATAACGGTGGCCCCGATTATGGAACAAACTATATTACTTTCAACCTAAATCAAGGCAAAAAAAACAATAAGCCTTTAGTAAATCCTATTAAATCTCGTTGGTTTAACAACGTCAAATTCAGACAAGCGGTAGCTTATGCTATCAATCGTCCCAGAATAGTTAATAATATTTATCGTGGACTAGGACAACCACAACAATCCTTTATTTCCGTGCAGTCTCCCTTTTATGAAGATGGCTTAAAAGGTTATGAGTACGATATAGAAAAAGCCAAGGAATTATTAATAGAGGGGGGTTTTAAATATAATAACAAAAAGCAATTATTTGATGCCGACGGTAATCGCGTTAGCTTTACCCTGAATACTAATGCAGGCAATAAAATCCGTGAAACAATGGGCAACCAAATCGAAGAGGATTTAGAAGCAATTGGCATGGACGTTAATTTTAGAACAATCAACTTTAACGTTTTAATTAGTAAACTAAGTGATTCCTTAGAATGGGAATGTATTTTGTTAGGTTTTACAGGAGGAAATGAGCCTAACAGTGGTGCTAATATTTGGTTTACTGATGGAGATCTGCATATGTTCAATCAACTAAAACCAGGTATTAAAGACATGAAAATAGCTGATTGGGAAGCAGAGATTGGTCAACTTTTTATTGAAGGCGCAAGAGAATTAGACGAATCAAAACGAAAATCTATCTATGCAGAAATCCAGCAATTAGTAACAACTAATGTCCCCTTTATTTATTTAGTTAATCCTTTATCATTAGGTGCGGTACGCAATAAAATTAAAGGCGTAGACTATTCGGCTTTGGGAGGAGCATTTTGGAATTTAGAAGAACTAAAAATCACCCCCTGACTTCTGACCTTATTATCCCCTTGTGGGACTGACCTCTGACTCCCTGTCAATTAAGGTTTTGGGGAACTTACACAATAAGTCTAATTGGTCGGGGTAGCTTTTTCTACTGAACCATTATTAAGTCCCATCGTAAAGGTTAATGGTGTTTGATTGGGGGATGCTTTTACTACCTGTCGATATACAGAATAATTAGTCGGTAAATTAATACTTTCTCCATCTTGTTGATATTTAACGCGATATTCGACTTCACGTAATAGTTCGGGTTTGCCAATTTTTTCGTAAGGTTGTTTTTTCCCAGCTTCTACTTGATCGACACTTGGTTTAGTCGGATTTTTCGGCCACCAAATACCTTGATCGTCCTGAAATATTGCTCCTTCTGGCTTCTCTCCATTACGATTAGTTAGAGAAGCTGATTCAAACTTTTCATAACGTCCTCGCTTATCGTCTGATGGATCATTAGCATAGTTAACTCGCCAAGTTAAAGTAGTTTTAGCGGTTGCTTCATATTCTTGTGCTTGTTGTGACCCACAACCAGTGAACATAATAGCTAAACTAAGACTCGCTGAAGCTAGACAAATCCCACTGAATTGGCGGCGAGAAAAGTTTTTAACTTGGTTTTTAAATTCGTTTTTAACTTGTTTAGTCATAATTATTGGTGCTTAAATCACGGATCAGTATTATCTCGTGTTGATGGTAAAGAACAAAATAATTGCGATCGCTTTTTAGAGAGAATAACTGCATCAATTGCTCAATTGCGACATATTAAATTGATGAAAAGATAATTCTTTAAATTAATTAGAAAGTAATTGAGAGGTTGCTTAAATGAAGGGTTCAGATAAAAAACTCAACTTAGGATTTGCGATCGCTTTAACCGTTGTAGTTAATAGTCTAGCTCCAGCTCAACCAGCCTCAGCGCAATTGTTAGAGCTAGCCACAGGAGCTTTAAGTATTTTAAATAGCGTGACAGGACAATCTGCACCACAATCTGTACCACAATCTGCACCACCACCTGTTGTCGTACCACAACAACCAATACCCAATCGAACTCCCAATCTTAATCTAGGTACAGGTAATTTTAATGGCAACAATTTTAACCTCTGTGTGTCTGGTTGTTTGCCTCATGCTCCTCAACCTATTCCCACTTTTCCTCCTGGTACAGTAGTTAGACCCGTAACTCCTATGCCACAAGCTGTTCAACCTGCTCCTAATCGTCCTGTTTTAACTATTCCGCCGATTCCTTTGCCTGTTAACTTTTAAATTCAAAGTGAGAGATCAAGAATGCTTTATGTGACTTTATATGCTCCTGTTCCCACATCAAAACTCAACCCTTGCTCTGCTCTCCCACCATTAAACGCAGTTTGAAAAATTTCCTTCACCTTAACATTTCTTAGAGGTTCATCTTTAGAGAAATAATTGTGTGCATCACCAACAAATTTCGCGTCAGTGAAATTCAAATAAGTTGCGTTGTTTGAATTAAGATTGCGTGCTGTGTTACCCAAACGAGCTTCTTGTTCATCACCTCCCTTCAACTCCGAAAAACCCAAGGCAAAGTCATCTTCGTTAATCGTAATAAACAGACGATTGCGACACTTAATACGATTTACCCAATCTACATGGTCTTGATTATTTACATCTGCCGACATCATGATGATGTTATCAAAGAATAGAGTTTCTCCTTCATAAATAGAAGATTTAAGTAGATGCTCAAGTAAATATGCTCCCATGCTGTGCATTGCAAAGCTAATCTTTTGGCCACAGTGTCTATCTTGATATTTTTTCAGATAGTCATCAAGTTTCTCAAAAAAGCGATCAAGAGCATAAACCGACTGGGAAGCTTCTCGTTTATCACTTCTATAGCTTGTTTGTTCCCCATCCGATGGCCAGCTAAACAGAACTACTTCTAAATCTTGGTAAATCTCTTGTATTGTCCAGGCTGCTTCTAAAGCCCCTTTAAAATCGGTATTATAGCCATGACAAAATACAAGGCAGTTGGTCGAATTATCGCACATTCGCTTTTGAGTTTTGAGAAACGCAGCTTCACTAGCAAATATCTCTTGCCCTTCGTAAGTCTCTCGATCTGATAAGATTTTTAGTTGCCATGAACCGTCTACTTTATCTACTTCTGCTAATCTCAGTTCGCTTGGATCGACTTCATTAAATTTCTTACCAAAACGGTTTTCAGGAGGTTCATTTGGTTGCAAATTCCTGTTAGTGACAACATACATAGTAGATACTCCATTGTTGAGAATGTTGACAATTTAATCAAAGTCGATCGCAAAAACTTAAATTGCTTACAATAAGTAATTATTGATAATTGTTAACTTATTAACTGCTGACTGATTGCCACTGTAGCTTGATGAAATAGCCAGAACGACCAGAATTATCGACGATTTTAGCAATATTTTCAATCTTGAGATTAAATGGAATGGCTGTAGTAATGTATTTTTGTACAGACATACCAATATCTGGTGCGAGATAGTTGGCGACAGTAGTGGCTAATCCTAAACCCAATAGTTGTTCGATAGGTTGTCGCGGCAATAAGAAATGGGCGGTTATTGCCATACTTGCGGTTAATAACATGGCGACGGAAGAGTTAGTACCACAGCGTGGATGAAGTGCTAAATTCCATTCTCCTCGCTTAAGACGAGTCAAAGCTAAATTAACTGCCTGTTCCAACTTAAAGAAATTGATTTCGCCATAGAGATAAAAGCCTTTTTCTGTCGAAAGCCCACCGATAGTTTGATTATCTTTAGATTGAAACTGGATCTGAGTTTGGCTTTTAGCGACGCTATCGAGATTGCTTAACATCCAGACTGTGGCGTGTTCTAGAGCGTGTACTTGACGTATAGTTAGAAATTCTTTTAAGCCTGGAATAAATCCCAACTGTTCGATGAGTTCACTATCCTGGTTGGGATGAGGATAATAAAAGTCAAATCCTGCATTACCGTAAGTGGCATCGCTCATAGTTATTTTAGACGATCGCGTAATTTTAAGGCTGGTTGTATGGTTCTGATTTATTTTATAGGTCGCGATCGGCTAATTTTCGTCAGAAAAAGCTAGCTAAACTCTATCTCTGTCTAGTTTATATTAGTTTGTAGCTAACAATACAATGTTTATTATTTGTTCATTGTTGATTGTTAATTCATGCTCACCTTCGGCACCTCAGATTGGAATATGCAAATAATTATAAAATAAATATGAGTGGTACGGCCGCGAATTGGTCAAGATTGACCGATTCTTTAGAAAACAAGGAGATAAAATATGACACCTAAAGATCAATTAATACAAGAATTAGATAATGTACCAGATCTTTTAATCGTAGAAGTACTTGATTTTCTACATTTTTTAAAAGCCAAGCAAGAGCAAGACAATGAAGACCTCCGTGATGCTCGCGCTGCTTTATCAACAGTGGATACGGAAGGAACAGTAGCCTGGAATGAGCTAAAAGCAGAAGTTGGATTGTGAACTACCGCATTGAATTTGTTAAACAAGCTGTCAAGCAGTTTAAAGCATTACCGAATCGGGAGCAACAAAGACTCAAACCTAAAATTGATGCTTTGGCAAAAGAACCTCGACCTACTGGAGTAGTAAAGCTTTCAGGACAAGATGATTTATATCGTATTCGAGTAGGTGATTATCGAGTTATCTATAATATTGAAGATAATCAGCTGCTCATTTTAGTTGTGAAAATAGGTCATCGAAGGGATGTTTATCGCTAATTCTAAATTGGATTGAGTTTTGGCGAGCAAATTTGTTATGAAATGTTTTTTCTCTATATTTAATTCTTATCTACTCTACAAAAACGCGATCACACTTAAAATTTACAGTACAGAATTTAATTTATTAAAGTTCAAATATACCAGCTTTGCTTAAATCATTTGAAATCTCAGATACGCCTCACTATAACTATAATAAGTAGCATTGTATAAAAACAATAATGTCAAAATACTCTCTAGTACCTTTAATTTAAGATGAAACTAAAAGTTATTATCCATACGGCAGAAGAAGGAGGATTTTGGGCGGAAGTACCTGCAATTCCTGGTTGTGCTACTCAAGGAGATACCTTTGAAGAGTTGCTACAGAATATATACGAAGCAGTGGAGGGATGTCTGTCTGTTGATGAAGCTGATCTTGAATTAGACAGTGATGCCCAAATCTTAGAAATTGCAGTATGAAGTCTATAATTTAATTCTTATCTACTCTACAAAAATGCGATCGCTATAATTTTATTATGCAAATCAAATTTTGTTTTGAAATAGATTACTTTAATAACTGTGGTTTAGACTAAAAATAATTATTAGAAAATAATTCTTTAATTTTGGACTAAATCATTTGCTCTTTGATTTTTATTTTAAGTGCAGAAAAAAAGCCTAACTATAATTAGTTAAGCCTCTATATAGTTGAATTTCAGTTTGATAGCTGGTTTTAACTTTTGTACGGGCGCAAGCCTTGCGCCCCTTCACTCAATCAAGGTTTCGGAGACTTACACAAAAGGTCTACTCTTTCCCAGCATCGGTAACTCGCCAACTGAGTTTGAGGTTAAACCAGAAGTTCCAGAAGGTCACAGCAGCGATCGCAATTAACTTAGCGATATACTCATTGACTCCCAAGACGTTAAACATTAAATTAACGAGTAAAACATTAATAATCAGACCAGAAAGACAAATTACGTTGAATTTTAGCAGTCTTTTAAACCTTTTGCGCCAGCCTTTTTGTCCGCGAGAGATATCTTTAAATGTCCAGAGATCATTCCAGAGAAAATTATTAATAATGGCAATTTCCGAAGACAGAATTGTACTACGAGTTAGTGCTAAACCCAAAACTGTCCGCAATAGGTAGAAAACTCCAAAATCGACAAAAACACCGCTAAAACCAGAAATACCGAAGCGAATAAAGCGTTTAACTGGCCATAAATCTAGGCGCAACCGCAGTAAGTGTTGAATATACTCGACATATTGCTTCCAAGTAACTTTGCTTTCCCCCGCTTGACGTTCGCGGAAAACATAACCTACTTCGCCAATCCAGCGAATATTACCTCTAGCAGCAACTTCAATCAGTATTTTATAGCCGACTGGACTCAAAGATTTACCGACAATGGCATCGCGACGCACCATGAAATAGCCACTCATCGGATCACTAAGGCGGCTAATGACTTCAGGCAGAATGATCAACCCCAGCATTTGCGCCCCACGAGAGAGAAAGCGGCGAATAATACTCCACTCGCTAACCCCTCCTCCTTCTACATGGCGACTAGCGGTAGCTAAGTCTGCACCTCGTTCTATTTCTTGCCAAAGATTAAGCAGCACTTCTGGGGGATGTTGCAAATCAGCATCAATTACTCCTAATATTTCTCCTCTTGCTACTTGCCAACCGCGAATCACGGCAGTAGATAGTCCTTTTTCGCTTTGGCGGCGCATCACCCTAAGTTGGGGATATTCGGCAGTCAATTCTTGTGCCAGTTTCCAAGTTCCATCAGGGCTGTTGTCATCGACGACAATCAGTTCGTACTCTCCTGGGATAGTAGTATCAAGAAGTTGACTTAGAATGCGAACTATTTCTTGAATATTGTCTCCTTCGTTGTAGGAAGGAATAATCAAAGAAAATTTTAGAGGGGGATCTGTGGGCGGGGTTGCTAAAATTGCTAACGAACCAGAAGGAACAGGGACAAGAGGGCTAAATTCTTGAAAATTTATCGGAGAATTCATAGTGGTGAAGACATAACGGTAATTTAGTATTTACCAGGAAAATCAACGGTGTTGATATAGATTAACGGTAAAGTGATCCAATTTCCAAGTTCCTGTTAATCGCTGTTGTTTGACTAGTTGAAATTGCTTGTCTAGAGTTTTTCGTATTTGTTCGGTTTGGGTGGCGGTAGTGGGAGAACCCCAGACAGGGCGATCGCTATTTAGCCAGAGTAGGCGTTGGTATTGGGTTTCAGCCGTCAGGGTTTTGGCTAAAGCAGGTATGAGTTTGGCTGGTTTTTGGGCTAGCAGCATAGTTGATGATTCTGGAGGAAGATAGTAAGCTAAACGCATGACGTGACCCCAGGCATTGGAGTTCATGATAATGAGAGTAGGCTGGGCTGATTCTTGCTCAATTATGTCTGCTATTTGATGAAACATCCAACGCGATCGCGATGATAAATCGGCTACATTGATAGTAAGGTAAGTTGTTAATAGAACACTGACGATTATTGTCTGCCATTTACCTGTGGCATGAGTGATCCAAGCCGCTAAGATTAGTGAGCAACCAGGCAGGATGAAAATTGCCGATCTCCCCATACCAAAGTCAAGGGTGAATTTTCCTGATACTATGTCTACCGCCAGCATCATTAACAAGGGGGCAATTCCTAAAACCAGAACTGTTTGTAAAATTTGCCTCTGATTTGCTCGCCACAGACTGAGACTACAGAATATTAAAATTGCGATCGCAATTAGACCAGTGATTGTTAGAATTAGGGGTGAAGCGATACTTGCCCAATCTCCGATAATTATTTGAATGCCCAGGGTTTGTATAACTCCCTGGAGATGTTTCAAGGTAGTGGTGATTAAGTTACCACTCGCGGCAAAACGTCCTAAGTCGGCATTGTTTAGCTGTTGTCGCGTTCCCCAGAGTAACCAAGGTACGGTAATGGCTATACCAGTGCTTAAACGCCCAGCGTGCTTTAACCAAGATTTACGATCTTGTAATAATACTAATACGCCTAACGTGGCTACCCAAAAGGCGAAGTAGTAGAAAGTCATAAACCCTGCTGCGACTGAACCGATTAAGATTACACTCCAGAAGATATTGCGATATTTGTGGGGTTTGGGGTTAATTAATTCTAAGATTGCCCAGCCGCTCAGGATTGTCCAAAATACCAGAGAACAATACATCCGCACGTTGAGAGAATGGAAGAAATAAAAAGGATTTAAACCGAGTAAAGCGGCAAGTAATAAACCGCCTTGATATCCTAATAGTTTACGCCCTAAACCATAAGCGCAAGCGATCGCAGCAACACTATATAAAGCAGATAAACTACGCATTGCCGCTATGGAATTGCCAAATAGACGCAACCAAAGATGTTGCCCGATATAAAACAGGGGCGGATGGGGTTCGCCGACTAAACCTTTGAGAAACTTTTCTCCCGTATGTAAAACGTCACTTAAATTATGTTCTACAGGCAGAGATAGTAAGTATTGATAGTTAGTTAAAACTACGGGAATATTTGACGGATTTTGATAAGAACTTTTTTGTCCAGTAACTAGTAGTAAAGATAAAATTTCGTCGTACCAAAATTCTCGACTATTTAAATTGATAATTCTTAAAGCGATCGCGATCGCAATTGCTCCTAATAAGATTATTTTTATGTAAGAATACTTACTATTTTTTAGCATTAACTTGCCTCATAACCAGAGTTTTTACTGACTAATAATATTCAATATTTGTTTTAATTAATTTACGCTTTTAATTAGCCCCAGTATAATCTTAATAACTGAAGAAATATTTTATCAATTTTTATATTAAATCTAATTTAGCTATGTTAGTAAATTTAAATTCAGTTGAGATATCAGTAGTTATTCCGCTTTATAATGAAGCGGAAAATATCGACTATTTATTTGAAAGATTAATTTCGGTTTTAGACCAACTTAATACTAGCTATGAAATTATTTGCATCAATGATGGTAGTAAAGACGATACCTTAAAGTATTTAATAGATTTTAATCAGCAAAATCCTTTGATTAAAGTTATTAATCTTTCGCGTAATTTTGGCAAAGAAATTGCTTTAAGTGCTGGGATAGACTATACAATTGGTGCGGCAATTATTCCGATTGATGCAGATTTACAAGATCCCCCAGAATTAATTGTTGAATTGGTTAATAAATGGCGAGAAGGTTACGATGTGGTCTATGCCACCAGGCGATCGCGTCAGGGGGAAACTTGGCTCAAACGGGTTACTGCTAATGCTTTTTATCACACCATTGGTAGGATGAGTCGCGTGCCGATTCCACCTAATACTGGTGACTTTCGTTTATTAGATCGCCGTGTAGTTGAAGCGATTAAAAAATTGCCCGAAAGAACTCGATTTATGAAGGGGTTATTTGCTTGGGTAGGATATAAACAAACATCGGTTATCTTTGATCGTGAACCACGTTTTCAAGGCACGACTACTTGGAACTATTGGAAGCTATGGAATTTTGCTTTAGATGGCATTATTTCCTTTAGTTTTTTACCTCTTAAAATCTGGAGTTATCTGGGAGTAACTATTTCTTGTTTCTCGCTTTTATATGCTTTGATGTTAATAATTCGTACCCTAATTTTTGGTATTGATGTTCCTGGTTACGCCTCTTTAATGGTAGCAATCTTATTTTTAGGTGGAATTCAGTTGATTACTTTAGGAATTATTGGCGAATATTTAGGTCGAGTTTATGAAGAAGTTAAAGGTAGACCACTATATTTTGTTAGAGAAGAATATGGTTTTAATTCAAATTTAAACAACTTGAAATCTGAAGATGAATCATGATGGTTTTAAGTAAGAAACACCAACTAGTAACTAGCAAATTAAACGTCAAGTATTTTTAAAACTTAAAGCGATCGCAATTTATGTCCAAGCTTAAAAACAGCATTTTATTATTAACAATAATCTGTATTCTTGCCACGGCATTAGGAATGTTTATTCTCGGTGGTATTGACCGTCAACAATTACAATTTTGGCTAGAAAAAATGGGAATTCTAGCACCCATTATTTATATAGTCTTATACACAGTCGGCACACTATTAATTTTGCCCTCAACTCCGCTTAATTTAACTGGAGGAGCAATTTTTGGTATATGGTGGGGTACATTATGGACTACTGTAGCAGCATTAGTAGCCGCGATCGTGGCTTTCGCTTTCACTCGTACAGTTGGTAGAGATTTAATTGCTAAAAAACTAGCAGGGCGCTGGGAAGCAATTGATGCTGAAATATATCAAGGCGGCTTATTTTATATGTTTGCCATCCGCTTATTACCAATTATTCCCTACGGCTTAGTTAACTTCGCCGCTGGCTTAACTTCGATTAAATTTAAAGATTACTTGATTGGCACTCTATTAGGTACATTACCAGGAGTTCTACCTTTTGTGATGATGGGTTCGGGAATTAATCAACTTTCCCAGGGAAACATTCTACCTTTTATGTGTGCTTTGGCTTTAACAGGAATATTAGTTGGTGGTGCAACCTGGTATCGCCAATAGGAAAGTAATTTACCACAATTGACGTAAAACTTTTATCTGTAGCCTTATAGCAAAGAGTATAGTGCTTAAAACATTTAGACTATCCTTATTCTCCATTCAACAGTCATGAAACCAAGCCGTAAGAGCGATCGCCAGAGCATCAGCCGCATCATCTGGGCGAGGAATAAAATCTAACGACAGCTCGCGAGCCACAGCCTCTTGAACTTCAATCTTCTCCGCATTACCATGTCCTGTCAAAGCTTGCTTAATCTGAGGTGGTGCAAACTCTACATAGGGGAGATTAACCTGACCCAAAACCAACATCAATACACCCCGCGCTTGAGCGATGGTAATTGTGTGGCTCATACGATAAAAAAATAACTTTTCCACAGCCACTAAATCGGGACGAACTTCGGCAATCAGAGTATGTAAATCATCGTAAATAGGGCAAAGGCGATCGCCAATGGGACTTCTAGGGGAAGTTTCAATTACGCCAAAATCCACTAACTTTACCGATTCTACAATCGGTTGACTAGTACCTAGAGAAATATCAGGAGCTAAAGTTAGTCTGTTGGTTGTCTGACAAACAATTGTACCAAATCCTAAAATAGCTATTCCTGGATCTAATCCTAATATTTTTTTTTCCATTCCCCTATTCCGATACTATAAAAAGCGATTCAATCTATATCCATAAAGCCGTTTGAATGTGCGATAGTTTATGTTTATGTTAGCTTTACTGACCATAAGAGCAGAAAACAGTCCTAAATCTAGATGAAAAATTCATCTTTGCCGAAAAAAAAGCATCCTCGTAGATTCAATCGCTGGTTTAAATGGCTATCTCCTGGATTATTCATCAAACGCTGGCTGCTTATAAGTGCCAGCGGGTTTTTTATGGCGGTTATTGGCACCGCAATTTGGAGCAAACTTACACCGATTTATCGATTATTATCGTTTGTTTCTGAATTCTTAGAGTTTCTCACCACAGTTATCCCTAGTTATGTTTCTGGGCCAATTGTGTTAATAGCTGGTATCTTCTTAGTATTTTGGGGACAATCTCGCACTGTAGGCTCAATTACCGACGTTTTAGGCGTAGATAAAGACAAAGAATTAGTCGATATGCTCTTAGATCGTCGCCGTCTTAATCGAGGACCCAAAATTGTAGTCGTTGGAGGCGGGACTGGTCTTTCTACTTTGCTTCGAGGTTTAAAAGCATATAGTAGCAATATTACGGCGATTGTTACCGTAGCTGATGATGGAGGCTCTTCTGGCAGACTAAGACGGGAAATAGGCGTGTTGCCTCCAGGAGATATCCGCAGCTGTATTGCAGCTTTAGCCGATGAAGAAGAATTATTAACGGAATTATTTCAGTATCGTTTTGAAGCTGGAAGTGGTTTAGTTGGTCATAGTTTTGGTAACTTATTCCTAACTGCCATGAGTGAAATTACTGGAGACCTAGAGCGAGCTGTAGCCGCTAGCTCTAAAGTTTTGGCAATTAGTGGGAAAGTCTTGCCTTCTACTCTGAGCGATGTCAGTTTGTGGGCAGAAATGGAAGACGGTAGGTTAATTGAAGGAGAATCAAATATTCCGCAAGCGGGGGGAAAAATTAAAAATATTGGCTGTATGCCAGCTAATCCCCCTGCACTGCCAGCGGCGGTTGCCGCAATCGAGGAAGCAGAATATATTATTATCGGCCCAGGTAGTCTCTACACTAGTATTATTCCCAATCTTTTAGTGCCAGATATTTGTGAAGCGATCGCCAGAGCTAATGTGCCTCGTATTTATATTTGTAACATTATGACTCAGCCTGGGGAAACAGAAGGTTATAGTGTTGCTGATCACATCCGTGAGATTGATCGCATTGGCAAACGACAATTATTTGATGCGGTTTTGGTGCATCGTCAACCCCCCAGCCCCGTATCACTAAAACGCTATGCTTTAGAGAATTCTCATCCTGTGTATTTGGATCGAGAGGAAATTGTGAACCTTAATCGCCGTATAGTTATGGCTAACGTTATGGAAGAAGATGCAATTAGGGGATACGTTCGCCACGATTCTAATCAACTAGCAAGAGTATTGCTACGATGGTACAGTGGTAAGTGGCAACCTAAACTTTAATTCCATTCAAGAGGTTTTTGTAAAGATAATCTCAGGAATCAAATAAATATTGAAGTTAGGGAAAGAAATAAGGGAAGTAGCAACATAAAAATAGCTTGACCAGCCTCTATTACCTTGCTATCCCGACTTAAAGTTACTTGGCTTATTTATAATCTATCAATTGGATATAAAGATAGTGTGTTGTATGAGGGCTAATATTGTAAAATTTCCATGAACTTTTAACTTTAGCTTGGCATTTTCTCAGGTATAAATGGCTTTCTTTCCTATCGATAAAGGTTTGTAACCCTTGTTGAGCATATTTCTTAAAGACTCTCAAGCAACTAAACATTTAGGCTATTTACTAGGTCAGTTTTTACCTGGAGGTAGCGTTATCTTGCTCGAAGGTAATCTTGGTGCGGGTAAAACTACTTTGGTGCAGGGAATCGCTCAAGGCTTGAACATCTCAGAGCCAATAGTCAGTCCGACTTTCACTTTAATCAACGAATATACCGATGGTCGTTTACCTCTGTATCATTTAGACCTGTATCGCCTAGAAGCCAGTCAAGTGCAGTCTATCTATCCAGAAATGTATTGGGAAGGCATAGAAGTAACTCCTGGTATCACTGCGATCGAATGGCAGCAGCGTTTGTTAAATAAGCCACCTGACTACTTAAGTATCGACTTAGTTAATCAACACCCTCAAGGTAGAGAAGCACGGTTAAAGCATCAGGGAACAAGAGATTACGACCTGGAATTTCTCCAGAATTTATAAAATTCTACTATTTTTGCTTCGCAAAAACCAGAACAGGAAAAGCTAGTAACTAGTTGCTAGTTACTAGTCACTTTTCCCTTATTTAATCAATACCCAATTGATTGCCGCGTTTGTACTGCATATAAGCGGCGAAAAATAAACCTGCTAAAGTAATGAAAGTTAAACCGAGTACAATGCCTAAAAGTAAAGGTTCTATCACCAGTGTGTCTCCTTAAAATAAATTGTTTAATTGTTTATCTAAAAATATATCCTACGTTAATTTTGGTATCACTGTCGTGGAGACCAAACTTGGTTCGGTATTTCTAAAGTACTTCAATAATACTTTTTGAAACATAATTGTATTGGCGATCGCAATCAAACAAGTATACGATGGTGTAGTCATGTAAGGAAAAATCACCATGACTTGCTTAGTTTGTCTATAGAACCCATTTGAGATCTTTTTAGACGGCAGCTAGTCGTTTGAGCATCAGCCGAATAAAACATAGCTGGAGCTTGGCATTGGCACGTTTGAGCGTGCGGTCGAAATTTTTGACTAAACTTTTAC
>Ga0209082_1000157_pt1 | contig 33927 bp, 37 predicted proteins | sample ColdCreekSource_FD_184127 | JGI IMG/M metagenome (GOLD analysis project Ga0209082, IMG submission 184127) | Groundwater microbial communities from Cold Creek, Nevada to study Microbial Dark Matter (Phase II) - Cold Creek Source (SPAdes) (version 3) | ecosystem: Environmental > Aquatic > Deep... | reverse complement strand
ACCATTCCTGACCACATCGATGTCTTGATCTGAAAGTCCTGCATTAACCGCTCCATCCTCCTGAAGACGGCCAGTTTCCATAATGTAGAACTTAACATCGGCATAATTTAGCTTACTTTTTAAGTAATCAAAAATCGCTAGAGTTGATTGTTTATACTGTTGTTTGGCTGCCTCATCTCCTGGGCCAATATTACCAATGTCTGATTCTCCCTGCCCCCAAATGATCGCAATTTCTTCACTGCCTTCTGCTCCTTGAGCAGATAGCCAATTATACAAATTTTGTTCAGCTTGAAGTAATGCGCCACCTGGCCGATATTGTTCTGGATACCACCAAGTCAGAGCCTCTTCTGAATAATAACCATCACCGTTTGCTTTACTACCACCAATGGCGAAGTTTGTTTCTGAGGTATCGCTGGTTTCTATGGGATAACCAGTTAGATTGCCGAGAGTATTTTTTAAACCAGTAACTCCTGATTCATTGGAAACAGGAGGAGTGGGAGTATATTGACCATAAAATGTACTTAAGAACTGGGCGTTAGACTGTCCCAGCAAAGGAACAAATAAAGTATTGGATTGTTCTAAATCCTGATTCAAGCTGCTGTTAGTAGTTGTGGGCACTGATAAATTATAAAAATGAGCATTTTCAACTTTAATCTACCGAAATAAAAGTAAAAAAGCGAGCAATTTAGTATGTTTTAGCTCAAAGCTCAAGTAATTTAGATCACCCTGCAATTATTAAGGAAAAGTTACGGTAATGAGGTAACTTTTGATTTGCCTCATTACGACAATGGAATCTTTTGACTATTCAGGTTTGATACAACAAGAACAATTCATTAACGACTATTTTGAGACTCTAGTTATTATGGCTTGTAATGGCTACAATCAACAAGGCAGAGGAGCAGTATTGATTGATTACCGTTTAATGACTCCAGATAAGAGAGAACAAAGTTACAATCGCGTTCTTACTTATGTCTTATCAAGTCATCAAAGTCTTCCTTTAACTTTAAGAGCCAAATTGGCACTCTACAATCCAGAATTTCAACTCAATATCATTTTTTTTGATTCCCATAATCCTTTTAACAGCCAGCTTTATCAGTTGAAATTACCCTCTAATCTAGAGCAAATAAATAACCCCATAACCCAGAAATCAGTACAATCTGCTTTTTCCAACCATCAACAGTTGGTCGAACAAACCCAGTCAAATCTTCTCGAATTTGAATTTGATACTTTGGCTGTAACTCGGTTTATTGAGCGCAACCTCGAGTTTTTAGCAGCATTTAGCCATTATGGCAATAAGTATTTCGATTATGGCGCGGTGTTGTGTAATCTAGATCAATCAGTTTGGAATCTTGATAAATACTTCTCTCAAAAAATTAATGCTCAAAATTTTAATTTCTTTCAAATAGAGTTTAGCAGCAACATTATTCAATGTGCCAAAAAATATTTGCCTGAAGCTGAAGCCGAAGTGTTGTTAAATTTCGACCTAGAGAATGAGGCGATTGTCGTTTTTGGTCACTTAAATCGTTTTTTGCCCGTAGGTATCACAGCTTCTAAAGTCAGAGTTCCAGAATGTTACGAGTGCCTTCCTTTAGAGTCTAAGGAAATGATTGCTCATTATTTTCGTTAAGCGAAAAAACCAAATCAGGGCATAAATTGTCTTATATTATTGCAAAATTAACTGTTGGCGATGAACGTTAAGTAGTTGAAATTCGCGATTGGCGATCTTTTCCAACATATAAACCAGATCATCTGGGGATAAATTCGTGCCATCATTGCGACAGCTACCAGCAAAACGTAAAATTGCTCTATTTGGTGCTGAATCCTGAATAGATTCTAAACTTAGAGCCGACAAGCGCTCTCGTAAATTAATTAGATTTTTTTTCCCAGATTTAGTAAATTTCTCCAACAAAATCTCTTTACTGTCTATAGTTGCGTCAATCCATTGCTGCCAGATGGCAGCATCTATATTTTCATTAATTACGGTTTGCACAGTAATTAGATACTCGGCTTTGTCTAATAAACGAGTCGCCGCTAGAGACTTAATATCTACCGCTTCAACTTTATAGACGGGAATATTATCTGGTAACTGGGCGATTAATTTACTGCGGAATTCTGCTATATCGACATTTTCTGTCAATTCAAAATCGACGATTTCACCGCTGCTAGTAATTCCTAAAGAGAGGGCATTAGCAATAGAGATTCTTGGCCCCGGATGAAATCCTCCCGTAAAGGAAATCGGTAACGCCGCACGACGCATGACGCGATCAAATAAGCGAACTAGATCGAGATGACTAATTAAGGCCATTTCTGCACTTTTGCCAAACCAAACTCTTATTCTTTGTTCTCGCTGCTGGTTAGGTTGAAAATGTCCTTTAAATTCTGGTATTGCTGGTGGTGATACGACAATATTGTGTCCAAAATCAGTACCGCAGACACCGCAATGGGAGCAACCATCGTAAGCACAGTCAGGAACAGTAGCAGCTTCTAAAGCTCTTTGTAAGTCTGTTTTTAACCATTCCTTGTCAATTCCTGTATTGATGTGATCCCAAGGTAAAGGTGTATCGGTTGCATCCTGTGATGGCGGTGTTTTTTCCAATGCTTCTACTTCCGAATCTTGAAAGATATTCCATTCGCCGCTTTCTACCTGACGATATTTCCAAGTCAAATTAGATTCTGAGATTGCTTGTTCCCAAGCTCCATAAGCTTTATCTAAACTTTCCCACCAGGAATCCATCCCTGCACCCAATTCCCAAGCGCGTTTAACCACAGGAGCAAGACGACGATCTCCTCGACCGACGAAATCTTCCATTGCCGAGATGCGAACATCAGTATAATTTACCTTCACTCCTCTAATGCGGCTAAATTCTTCTCGCAATAGCTGTTGTTTGCGTTTAAATTCTGTAGTTGAAACAGAATGCCATTGGAAGGGGGTATGAGGTTTAGGAGTAAAGTTGGAAATTGTAATATTGAAATTCAGACGCTTTTGACTAAGCTGACTGCATTCGCGACGTAGCCAACGGATAGTATCAGCAATACCGATCACGTCTACGTCTGTCTCTCCTGGCAAGCCAATCATGAAATAGAGCTTGACTTTATTCCAGCCTTGCTCAACAGCGATTTTAATGCCTCGAAGCAATTCTTCGTTGGTGAGTCCTTTATTAACAACATCCCGCATCCGTTGCGTTCCAGCTTCGGGAGCAAAAGTTAGCCCAGACTTTCTCAAGCCACCAATAATGTTAGCAATGTTTTCATCAAAACGATCTACTCTTTGACTAGGTAAGGAGAGGGAAATATTTTCGTCTTGCAGACGGTTTTTGATCTCCATTCCCACTGCTGGCAAGGCGAGGTAGTCAGAACAACTCAAAGATAATAAAGAAAACTCGTTATAACCAGTGGCGCGCATTCCTTTTTCGATCGCATTTACTACTTTTTCTGGTTCAACATCCGTTGCAGGGCGAGTTAACATTCCTGGTTGGCAAAAACGACAACCGCGAGTGCAACCTCGTCTTATTTCTACAGTAAGGCGATCATGTACCGTTTCGATAAAGGGTACTAAACCAATGGAATAAGCGGGAATTGGTGTAGCAACTCTTCTTAAAATTCTAGATGGCACATCAGGACGTAGGGGATGAACTGAGCCATCTGCGGCCATGTCGTAAAACTGGGGAACATAAACTCCAGGAACTTGAGCTAGATCTAATAGTAGTTCCTGCTTAGTTAAACCTGCTGTTTTTGCCTCTTTAAGAATTAAGCCAATTTCTGGCAGTAGTTCTTCACCGTCTCCTAAAGCAATAAAGTCAAAAAAGTCGGCATAGGGTTCGGGGTTAGATGTGGCGGTTTGTCCCCCAGCAAAGATTAAAGGATAGTTCCCTGTTGCTCTTTCTTGCCAAGTGAGAGGAATGTTAGCCAAACTTAACATTTCTAAGATATTGGTTGCCCCTAACTCATAGCTTAAGCTAAACCCTAGAATGTCAAATTCTAGTAATGGTCGTTTCGACTCTAGGGCGAACAAGGGCGTATTTGTCGAGCGTAATTTAGCAGCAAGATCAGGGGCGGGGAGATAAGTGCGATCGCACAGTTGCTTGGGCTGGGCATTAATAATATTGTAGAGAATAATATGCCCCAGGTTTGATGCCCCTACCTCATATACTTCTGGATAGGTTAATACCCAACGCACTTCTGCTTCTGACCAGGGTTTATGTTTGGCGCCTAGTTCGTTGCCAAGATATCGAGCGGGCTTGGCTATGTCTGAGTCTATTAGGTTCTTAAAGGCAAGCGTCAAAATCAAACTCTCCTGCACTCTGGTTGGGCAATGATCTTAGTTTTCTTACTATATCGAACGTCGCCCAAACTTTGCACAGATTTTATCTTATCTGCCAAAATGGGAGAGTTTAATTGATTGCTGCTTCAAAACCCTCTGGATTTTCAAAAATCTCAAAAGCTTTATCTAGTTGAGTCAATTCAAACATCATTCTTACTGATGGAGCTAGAGAACAGATGCCAAATCTACGTCCTACACTTTCTGCTAAACGAAACGCTTTGATTAGAGCCATTAGTCCAGCACTATCCATAAACTCCACAGCTTCCATATTTACTAACAAAGCCGAATTCATCGAAGATTTAACTTCAATTGTCAGACGCTCCAAGAATTCCGCTGCATTAGCAGCGTTTAGATATCCCTGTGGTTGAAAAGTAGTGAATTCCGTACATATTTTCGTGCTACTCATTAGTTATTTATTCTCGCTCTAGAGGTTACTTTTAAAAATTCGCTTTATGTTAACAAGAATAATCCGTTAATTTACGGATATCTACTTTTTTCAATTAGCTTTACAAAATCTTGATATGAATATGAAGCACATTTAAACATTGGCATAGAACCTAATTGAACATAGACAAAGATAAATGTGTTCCAGTGTACATAATTCAGATGATTATTTTAATTAACTTTTAAACTTAAGGGCTTTAGGAGATTGCAAATAGTTAAAATACATTCACGTTTATAATCAATTTTCGACACTTTTGTATCGGGGTAAATACTGATTGTTCGCCGGTAGTGATTATCATTACATAATTCTCTAAGCATTGGTTTATTGGTTTTTAGGTTAATTATGCGGTAAATTTACTAAAAATTCGGTGATTAAATTTACCGAATTTTTTACTTAAAATAGTTTCCTTCTAAGGATAAGACTAAAAGATAAAAGTAAAAAACTAGGACAAACCTTACATTTCATACTGTTGGTGGTTAACAAAAAATACAAAAAAACTAATATTTGATATTTAAAACTTATCTTTATTGGCTTGCCAAACTTTTTGAACAAACTGGTGCAAACGTTGATGATTTACCGATTTATGGGCTAATTGTTTGTTTGAATCGTTTAATTGAGTCAGAAAAGGGATTACTTCTGTGTCTAAAGAATTTCTAAACAAGCTTATTGGCCACAATAGATCAGAGCCTGATTGTAAATTTATTAACTCTGGGTCAAGGCAAAGATCATCTGATTGGGAATTTGCGATCGCGCTTCGGCGTGAGCTTTGCCCAATCGCCATAAACAGAGGTCTAAACCAGCATAAACCCCGCTGAGGAATTAATTGAATGACTTCGCCGTAGAGACAAGTGTATTGATGCTCTAAGCAGATAATTTGATTAACTTGGAAAGGCAAATCTGCTTTGATAGATACAAGTTCATCCATAGCAACCTGAAGAAGTCAAGATTATTATTCAAATAAGACCTTAAGTCGAATTGAGATTTGAATCAATAAGCCTAAGAAACAAAAGCTGATTGATTCAAATCAGCTATAAATTTCAATTATAAGCTTAACTTTGCCTATATATACCCAGATTCTTTTAATTTATCGCATATTTTAGCTACGCTTTCCGATAACTCTTCAAGATCGGTGCGGCATTCAACTTCAGGATTGGTAGGTGGTTCATAAGGATCATCAATACCAGTAAACTGTTTGATTTGACCAGCTCTAACTTTTTTATAAAGTCCTTTAACATCTCGCTCTTCACAGACGGATAAAGGAGCATTGACAAAAACCTCGACAAATTCTCCAATACTAGCTCTCATTTCCTCTCTGATTGAGCGATAGGGAGAAATGACAGGAACTAAAACAATTACTCCGTTGCGAACTAACAATTTTGCCACAAAACCAATACGGCGAATATTAGTATCTCGATCTTCTTTAGAAAATCCCAAATCTTTAGTTAAATGTTCTCTAATTTCATCGCCATCTAGAACTTCTAGTTTATATCCTTCAGATTTTAATTTTTCAGTTAGGGCATCGGCGATAGTGCTTTTTCCTGCACCACTAAATCCTGTAAACCAAACCGCTACTCCACGTTGTCCCATTATTATTTGTATTCCTTAAAATGAATTTATGCCTCACAGTATTCTACTTGCTTTGATCACTTTTTTAGGCTCGAAAAGTGATCTTGATTAATCTAGATAAAATAAACTTTATTCACAGTTTTAAAATCATGAACGAGAAAGTTATTTTTCATCTGGCTATTCCGATTAATAATATCGCCACAGCTAAGCAATTTTATGCTGAAGCTTTGGAATGTCAAGTGGGTCGTGAAAATAAAACAGCCGTTATTTTCAATTTCTATGGAACTCAGTTAGTAGCCCATGTTACTCAAGAGACATTGATTCGGCAAACAGGAATTTATCCCAGACATTTTGGTTTAATCTTACCCACAGAGTCTGATTGGCAACAAATTTGCGATCGTGCTGTTGCTCAACAGCTATCTTTTTATGAAAAACCTAAATTGCGTTTTCCTCAACAGTTACTTGAACATCAAACCTTCTTTTTAGAAGATCCGTTTTATAATTTGCTGGAATTCAAATACTATCGGCACGAAGAAGTTATTTTTGGTGGCTCTGAATTAACTCAAATTGGGGATCACTTTTTTAATTAACGCTTTATCTTTTAATATTGCTAGTCTGAAATAGGGTATTTAAAGTCTACGAAAAATATAAGCTGAGGAGAGTCGTGATGGGTGAATTAAATGTGGCAGAAATTTTGGTTCAATGTCTGGAAAATGAAGAAGTAGAATATGTCTTCGGTTTACCAGGAGAAGAAAATCTACACGTCTTAGAAGCATTAAGAGATTCACCGATTCAGTTTATTACCACTCGCCACGAACAAGGTGCGGCTTTCATGGCAGATGTCTATGGTCGCTTGACTGGTAAAGCAGGGGTCTGTCTATCTACTTTAGGCCCTGGTGCGACTAACTTGATGACAGGAGTAGCCGATGCTAATTTAGATGGCGCGCCTTTAGTGGCAATCACCGGACAAGTAGGCACAGATCGGATGCACATCGAATCCCATCAGTATTTAGATTTGGTAGCCATGTTCGCTCCTGTAACTAAATGGAATGCCCAGATTGTACGTCCCGATACTACTCCCGAAATTATTCGTAAAGCTTTTAAGGTCGCTCAAGCCGAAAAACCTGGTGCAGTTCATATAGACTTGCCAGAAAATATTGCCGCCATGCCTTTTAAGAGCAAACCTCTAAAAAGAGATAATCGTGAGAAAACCTATGCTTCTACTCGTAGTCTCAATGCGGCGGCAGCGGCTATCTCTAAAGCTAAAAACCCTTTAATCTTGGCAGGAAATGGTATTATTCGCGCTCATGCTAGCGAAGCTCTCACAGAGTTTGCTACTCAATTAAATATTCCCGTAGCCAATACCTTTATGGGTAAAGGCGCAATTCCCTACACCCATCCCTTGTCTTTATGGACAGTAGGATTACAGCAGCGAGATTTAATTAGTTGCGGTTTTGATGAGACAGATTTGGTTATCGCCATTGGTTATGACTTGATTGAATATTCACCTAAAAAATGGAATCCCGAAGGTAAAACTCAAATTATTCACATCGATGAAAGCCGAGCCGAGATTGATAGCAGCTATATTCCTCTAGTAGAAGTTTTTGGTGATATTTCTGATTCGCTGATTGACATTATTAAACGAGCTGATCGTCAAGGCAAAGATACGCCTTCTGCGGTTAAACTACGCGCGCAAATTCGGCAAGATTACGAACAATACGCCAAAGATGATGGATTCCCCGTTAAACCTCAAAAAATCATTTACGATTTACGCCAAGTAATGGAGCCAGAAGACATTGTTATTTGTGATGTCGGGGCGCATAAAATGTGGATGGCACGGCACTATCATTGCGATCGACCGAACACCTGTATTATTTCTAATGGATTTGCCGCAATGGGTATTGCTATTCCTGGAGCGCTGGCGGCTAAATTAGTTCATCCTGAGCAAAAAGTTGTCGCAGTCACAGGTGATGGTGGCTTTATGATGAACTGTCAGGAATTAGAAACCGCCTTGAGGGTTAATACTCCTTTTGTCACTCTCATCTTTAACGATAACGGTTATGGTTTGATTGAATGGAAACAGATTAATCAATTCGGTCATTCTACCTCGATTAAATTTGGCAATCCTGATTTTGTTAAATTTGCTGAAAGTATGGGATTAAAAGGCTATCGGGTGGAATCGGCTGCTGATCTAATTCCCACTCTCAAAGAAGCGCTCGCTCAAGATGTGCCTGCGGTGATTGACTGTCCCGTAGACTATAAGGAAAATCTACGGTTTTCTCAAAAATCCGGGGATCTAAGCTGCGAGATTCAAATTTAGTGTTAATTAGCTTCGTCATGAGAAACTCCAAACTTCAATATAGAAAGACCACACTGTACTGTGAAGCGTGTCAGTGTGTTGAGGATTAAACGCTCAATTAATGGTATTCTCAAAAAATCTTTGAATACTAATGCAGTCACTAATATATGCGGCAATTTTATCCTTTCCTAGCTTTATTGTTAATGGCTTCTGGTGGCTATTTTCTATGGGAAGAGGAAGAAGCTGGAGCAGCTTTAGTTGGTAGTGGAGTTTCTATGATTGCTATTCAACAAATAGAAGAACACAAAAAAAGAGAACGGTTAGATAGCAGAAGTTAAACTGATAGGCTTACTGAAGTTCAAAAAGACAACGACAATCTCAGATACAAGATTCAACAGTTAGACCGAGAAATAATTCTTAAACTTCAAAGCGATAAAGACAAGATTGAACTGCAAAACGATGAAATTACTAAGCTTAAAATAGAAAAAGCTATTTTATAAACAAGATTAAAATACCCAGAAGACCCATATTACATAAAAGCAAAGCGAGATAACATTGCCCTTCCAGAATCTTCTCTAGAAGAATACGCTAATCCTTCTTATCAAGCAGATGAAGCAGAGTACAATGAGATAGAGACTGAGGGAAACGACAATGTCTGACTATCCTAATCGGCAACCTAAAGAAAAACTATTGATGCGCGAGGAAGAATGGCAGCGCGAAGCAAACAAGAAGAAATCCCTAATGATTAATCTATTTGGATTTCTTGTTATTTTGATTTTTTTTAATTTGGTAATTCTATTTTATACCAATTCAATTTTTAGAGATTCACCAGAATTCTTAAAGCAAAATACTAGCAATGTTTCAAACTCCATGTCAGTAGAGAAAGTTATTGCATGGTTTTGTGCTGGAGCATTTGGATATGCTGCTTTCTATGCAATTGGAAAAAATATCGCAGAGAAATAGTATTTACCAACCAATTACTGATACAGTCTTTTTCCTCTGCTCTGGAGAAAGTTCTAAATAAACTTCTTCGTCTTCCTGGCAATAAATCTTTGATTCTTTCCCATTAATTAATAGTCTAATAGTCTTTTCAGGCATAATGTTTGATCACCAATTTTTTCCCTTTGAATCTTTTTATGGCTATTTTATCTCTCAATCAGTGATCGCTTTTTTCTAATTGATTACACGCCCTAGTTTTTGATTGACCTTTGGAGTTAATATCTACTTAACCATAATTAACTGACTTAAAAATTAGCTATGCCACGTACCCAAAGAAACGACAATTTCGTAGATAAAACTTTTACTGTGATGGCAGACATTATTTTAAAAGCTTTGCCAACTAATCGAAAAGCGAAGGAAGCATTTGCTTATTACCGTGATGGAATGTCTGCTCAAGGGGATGGAGAATATGCTGAAGCACTAGAAAATTATGAAGAAGCTCTGACTTTAGAAGAAGACCCCAACGATCGCAGTTATATTCTTTATAACATGGGTCTGATCTACGCCAGCAATGGGGATATCGAAAAAGCGATCGCGTTATATGATGAATCTATTGAGCTTAATCCTAGAATGCCCCAGGCTTTAAATAATATTGCGGTTATTTATCATTATGAAGGCGAAAAGGCCAAAGAAGCAGGGGATGTGGAAAAGGCAGAATCTTACTATGACAAAGCTGCTGAATTTTGGAAGCAAGCAATTCGCATTGCACCTAATAACTATATGGAAGCTCAAAACTGGCTCAAAATTACAGGACGTTCTGAAATGGATGTCTTCTTTTGATAAAAGCTATTAGCTATAAGCTTATTGAATTCTTTGAATATTTAACACTAACTATGATCGATCGCGAAGAAGTAAGAAAAGTTGCTAATCTAGCCAGACTAAACATTACAGAAGCAGAGGAATTGGAATTTACGACTCAACTCAACAGTATCTTGGAGTATTTTGATCAGTTGAGTGAATTGGATACCGACGATGTGAAACCAACCACTAGAGCGATTGAAACTAGTAATATTACTCGCCCTGATCAGTTAATGCCTTTTCCTGATAAAGAGGCTTTATTAACTGCCGCACCTGAACAACAAGGAGAGTTTTTCCGCGTCCCTAAAATTATTAATTCTGACGAAAATTAACTTTAGCAACTAGCTTTTTAGCAACTAGTTGCTAAAAAGCCCTGTAAAGTAAAGTTAAACTAAGTATTTCTGCTTAATTTTCAAAAAAGTGGGACGCTCCCAGGCGATAATCGAAGGAAGCTAAGAAGCTCACAGCTTTTATTACCTAATAAACATCAAGGCAATTCCGCCGATAGTAATCAATACGCCTAACACTGCCCTAATACTGATCTTTTCTCCCATCAATGCCACAATGGGCAAAATAAATAAAGGACTGGTAGCCAGCAAAGTTTGAGCAATTCCTGTCGGTGCAAATTTTAGGGAGATCTGTTGCAACCAGATACCGAGATAAGTACTACCAAAAGCTGCGATCGCAATGATGCCTAAACTACGCCCGGATAATTGCCATGTTGGTTGGGTTTTTGCCTGAGTGGGAAACAGTAATAACAGAAAAACAATGAAAGTTCCTGCTATCAAACGAATCAAGGTACTCTCTAGGGGACTAATCTCTGACTCCAAGAGGGCGAAACGAGAAATAACTGCACCACAGGCTTGAGCGATCGCAGCTAAGCTTGCCCAGATTATTCCTTTTTGGGTAAATAACTTTTCCTCTCTAGAATTTACAGATGCAGGATTACGTTCGCTAATTACCCAGATAATTCCTAACAGGGTTAATAAAATACCGCACCAACCACTAGCAGTCAGTTGCTCACTAATAAAAATTAGAGCTAAAAATGCTCCGATTGGCGGCGATAGGGTTTCTAATAGTAGAGTGCGCCTTGCACCCAGGCTATTTAAAGCAGCAAAGTAAGCCGTGTCGCCCAAACCAATACCAACAATACCGCTAATTGATAATAAAGCAATGGTAGATAAAGACGAGTTAAATAAGGTTGCTTGTTGCCACGCTAAGGTTAAAGCGATAAAAGCGATCGCAATGATTCCTTTAAAGAAGTTTAATTGCAGGGGTGAAATGTTGAACCCTAAGCGACTATAGACAACTGAAGTAACCGCCCATAAAAAAGCGGCACCTAAAGCGGCAAGTTCGCCAATAAAGTTATTAAATTGAAGTGTTGCTATAGTCAAAACTGCTAAACGATTATTTATAAATTAAATTTATGATTGCGATAAGGCACTGAGGCCTTTGATCGCAATATATGAACAATTTATCAATTAATGCAACAGCAACAAAGACTCTAACCTAGTGCAGCCTCAAAAATTTGATCCCGTAGCCATTGATGTTGAAGACGGTTAGTATTGCGTTGATGCCAAATCATCGATACGGTAAAACCTTCCATTTCAATCGGTGGTGGAAGTAACTTTAAGTCCATTGCCTTGGCACACTGTTGCGCCATACGCCTCGGTAGCAAAGCCACACAGTCTGAATTAGCCAAAAGAAAAGGCATTGCCATAAAGTGAGGTGTAGACCAAATCACTTGTCGAGATTGCTGTTGTCGTTCTAGTATTTCATCTCCTGCACCTTGAAAGTCATCGCGCATGGAAACTAAAAGATGCGATCGCCTGATATAATCCTCCATAGATAATTCTGTCAACGCATCATCGCTTCTAACCACGCAGACAAACTCTTCTCGATATAAATTCCGCTCGACGTGCCAGCTTTTGAGGGGTAATCGGGCATTAATGATTAAATCAATGAGGTTTTCGTCTAAAGCGTTCATTACCGTTTCTTTATTGAGATTAGTAATGCGAATGCGGATACCTGGTGCTTGAGTAGTGAGTTGCTGTATCAAATTAATCCCGATGGTAGCTTCGACGTAATCGCTGGCTGCAATTTTAAAAGTACTCTTGGCTGTAGCTGGATTAAAAGCTTCTTTTTCGAGTAAGGCTGACTGAATTTCGATTAAAATTTGCCGAACGCGATCGCTTATTTGACGTGCGTAGGGAGTAACTTCCATCTCTCTAGAAGTGCGAATCAAAATGTCATCGTTCAAAATAATTCGCAATCTTTTTAAAGAGTAACTCATTGCCGATTGACTCATATTGAGCCTTTCTGCTGCCTTGGTAACACTGGCTTCTGTAATTAAAACATCCAGGGCAATTAGCAAATTAAGATCGAGTTTACGGAGATTAGTATAGTCAATATTCACAAATTAAGACGACCAAATCGATGACATCGATATTTATTATCTACGATATTTGTTTGACTAATAAATTTGATTTTATTAAAGTTAATTAACGAAAAAAGGCACAAATAAACTATTTTTTGAGTTAAAACTTATGAATCGATTTGCTGACAAAGTTGCTTTGGTTACTGGTGGAGGTTCTGGTATTGGTCGAGCTACGGCACTTAAATTCGCATCAGAAGGCGCAGTCGAAACTTCTTTGTTAAACAATCTTAACATGAACTTAAAAACCGTTGAGTTAACACCGCAAGATTTAGATTGTGCTGCCAGTTTAATAACAGCAGCTTTCTTCGATAATCCTGCGCACATTTATATTTTTCCTGAGGGTCGCAACAGATTAAAAGCTCTTCAATGGATGTTGGGAGCTAATCTTAAGCTGAATCTTAATCCACAGAAAAATATTGGTCAAAGTTTTGCCTTAATTGAGCCAAATCAACCGCCAGGAAAACGGCAAATAAAAGCAATGGGTTTTTGGAATCCTCCTAATGCCGATTCTGTCAGCTTTCTATCCCAGGTTAGAGCAGGATTACTAACGATGCCGTTTAGGTTTGGTTGGGGAAGTTTGCCAAATATGTTAGAAGTAGTTAAGGCAAATACTATGGCTAAAAAACAAGCTCTAAATGGCACCCCAGCCTGGTATCTCAACAATATGGTGGTAGCCTCAGAGTTACAAGGACAGGGAGTTGGCACTAAAGTTTTAGCAGAACAATTGCAGCAAGTAGTTGAGCCTTCTGGCTTTCCTGCTATTTTAGATACTCAAAGAGAGATAAACGTCAAATTTTATCAGCGATTGGGATTTAAAGTAGCCAGCGAATTGATAGTCGGTAAAGGACAAAACGCTTTTGTTAATTGGTGTTTAATTCGTCAGTCATATTAGGTCAATCAATAAACAAAGCTCTATTAACGGTAAATATAGCGATCGCAATTTTGTGGAACAATTGGTCGGGCTGTGATTGATGAACTCTCCCCCAGACACGAAATTGTCAAAGTCGGATCTGAATTTGTAGCCTGTAAATCTATCATTCATTCAATCAGCAACGCTAAATCGATGTCATCAATATTTAGTATCTACGATATTTGTTTGACTAATAAATTTGATTTCACTAAAGTTAATTAGCGTAAGGATACATGAGTAAACTATCTTTTAAAAAATTAAAACTATGAATCGATTTGAGGATGGAGTTTTGGAATTTCCTTTTCATCCTCCAAATACACCTGATCGCGTTGAAGGTAAATCTAAGCTCTAGATATTAATCAAATTGAGGAAAAAATGAAAGCAGCACGTCTTCATGAAGTAGGTAAACCTCTCAAAATAGAAGAGATAGCAGAACCGACTCTCCGTTCTAGTAGTGTTATTGTTAAAGTTCTCAGTACTCATGTTCCACCTTTTACTCATAAAGTAATTTCTGGAGAGCTGGGCTATGCTTTACCTGAATTTCCTTTTATTCCAGGGACAAGTGCTATAGGAATTATTGAAGCAGTTGCTAATGACGTTTTCGATCTAGAAATTGGTCAAAAAGTTTTTTGCGATCCTTATATTTATTCCACAACTATAGAAGCAAAGCCCGATGCTATTCTACTCGGTTGGACAGGATTAGCAGAAAAATCCAGCAGAATTCAAACTCTATGGAAAGATGGAACTTTTGCCCAAAAGGTTCTTTTTCCTGCCGAATGCTTAACACCGTTAGGAGAAGCTGAATCTATTCCAGTCGAAAAATTAGCCTGTTTAAGTTACTTAAATATTGCTGCTGGCGGTTTAGCTTGTGTTCCTTTGCATTTTTCTCAGACTTTAGTAGTAAATGGTGCGACGGGAGGATTAGGTTCTGCGACAGTTTTGGTAGGATTAGCAATGGGTGCTGCTAAAGTTATTGCAGTGGGAAGAAACAAAGAGCAACTGAAAACGCTCGAACAGTTAGACAAGCGAGTTGTCGCCGTAGTTACAGAAGGAAATATAGAATCAGACTCTAAAGCGTTCGCTAATATCACCAACGGTGGTGCTGATATAGTAATCGATCTGCTAGGTGGCGTATCCAAACCAGAACCAACGCTTACTTGTCTTAATGCATTGCGTCGTGGCGGTACGGCGGTTTTTGTGGGCGGAGTCAGTGTAGATATTCCCCTTCCCTATTCCAAAATTATGCTGGAGCAATTAACTATTAAGGGTTCATTCATGTACCCCAGACAGATACCTGGCAAACTTCTAAAAATGATTAGTGCAGGAATTCTTAATTTAGATGCAATACAAATTAATACATTTAGCTTGGACGACATAGAAACAGCAATTAGCAAAGCATCCTCTTCTAAAGGACTTGAATATTGCGTACTCGTTCCCAATCAAAGCTAGAAAAACAAAATTGAACATTAAATTGAGAGAAAAACAATGCAGTTTTTAGTTATTGCGCGAATAGCTGAAGGAATATCCGCCGACAAAGTTTTACCTTATATCAAACCAGAAGCCGAAAAAGTCTGGGAATATTATAAGACAGATATTGTACGCTCAATTCACTACATAGCCGATATGAGCGGTACAGTAATGATGTTAGAAGCAGACAGCTTAGATACTGTTCGCTCTGCTGTCGATCGCTTTCCCATGGCAGAAAATAATCTGCTCGATTTTGAAATTGTTCCTTTAAAACCCTATGTAGGTTTAGAAGCCTTATTCGCTAAATAAAACACATTATCAATCAAAATTAGGTCTTAAATCATGGTCAAAATTGTTCGTTTTCATCAATTCGGCGACGCTGATGTGCTTCAGCTAGAGGAATTACCCATAGCCGAACCTGGTAAAAGAGAAGTCCGCTTAAAAGTCGAAGCGATAGGCTTAAATCGAGCAGAAGTTATGTTTCGCAAGGGAGCATATGTAGAAGAACCAGATAGTTTTCCCTCGACTATCGGTTATGAAGCAGCAGGGGTTATTGATGCGGTTGGGGAAGGAGTAACAGAATTTAAGATTGGCGATCGCGTTTCGACTATTCCTGGTTTTTCGATGAAAGATTATGGCGTATATGGGGAAAGTGCGATCGCGCCTGTGGCTATGGTTGCTAAATATCCAGAAAAGTTATCACCTCAAGAGGGAACAGCGATCTGGATGCAGTATATAACTGCTTATGGGGCATTAGTCGAGTATGGACAGATTAAATCGGGAGATTTTGTCTTAATTTCGGCAGCCAGCAGTAGTGTGGGGAGTGCCGCAATTCAAATAGCTAAAGCAGCAGGTGCAGTGGCGATCGCTACTACTAGAGGAGCGAGTAAAAAACAAATGCTCTTAGATAATGGTGCAGATTATGTAGTTGTCACTGATGAGGAAGATTTACCCACTAGAGTGATGGAAATTACTCAAGGACAAGGAGCAAATCTCATTTTCGATCCCGTAGCTGGTTCTTTTATCGAAACTCTGGCTAATGCAGCAGCCAAAGGAGCAACTATTATTGAGTATGGTGCATTAAGTTCGGAGGCGACACCTTTTCCACTATTTGCTGCACTACAAAAAGGATTAAAAATACAAGGCTATACTCTGTTTGAAATTGCTGGCGATCCAGGCAAACTAGAAAAAGCCAAACAATATATTTATGATGGTTTAGATTCTGGCAAACTCGTCCCGATAATCGATCGCAGTTTTCCCTTAGAACAAATTGCCGAAGCCCATCGCTACATGGAATCCAATCAACAAAACGGCAAGATTATTATCACCGTAAGCTAAATCTATTAAATAGTCGAATAAAAGAAGAATTTCATGCCAAAATCCCAATTTAATCGCACTCTAACTAAATTTCAAAATAGAATAACAATTGAATCCCCTAACTCAAAACACTTTTATCTTCAAAAATATAATTGGCGAGGCACTATATTAGCTATTTTATTAGCTCTCAGTCTAATTTTTGCCTTACCGAACCAACCAGTTAAAGCTGCCTCTCTAACCGCAGTTGCTCCCAAATTGCACGTGGAGGAAAAGCACGTTTCTATCAAAAATCTAGATGAAGCTTTGATGTATATAAATGCTCAAAACCTTGTTGATACATGGAATAACATTATTATTCAAGCTAAAACAGGAAACGAACAATTAAAGCTAATGCGAGAAAGTGGGGTTTTTGCCGATGATGTGAAACTTACTTTTGATTTTGGCGATACAAAATATGCTTTAAAAAATCTGAAAGACTCTGAAACTCAAGAATTTTATAATGGTTTCGTCAATAGTTTAAAGAAAAACCGATACAACATTGCTTCCAACATTGAAGCCGTTGAATTTAGTAAAGATTCCCTGCGCTTTAACTTTAAGCATTGGATTTTCTTAAATGACAAGCTTTCCGTGGTTGGTGAAGACCAAGCTGTAATGAAACGAGAAGGCGATCGCTACCTTCTTACTTCTGCTGACATTCGTGTCGTTTACTTTGATGTTGCCCACGCCTATTAAAAGCATTTTCCCTTAGAACAAATCGCCGAAGCCCATCGCTACATGGAATCCAATCAACAAAACGGCAAAATTATTGTCACTGTACCGTAATTATTCATCAGAGGGGAAGATATGCCATTTCATGACATTACTGAGTTACCAGCAGAATTCTGCGAGCCAAAAACAGCTAAAGATCGAGAATTATCAGTTAGCGATCGCATTCAAATTACAGAGTTGCTCCACCGCGTCTATTTATGTGAAGACAGTCGAGATTATGATGCACTAAAGAAAATTTTAGTAGATGACTATATCAACGAGCATCCTTTATTTGGGCGACATGAGAGCGCGAGTAGCTTTATTGAATGGCTTAAGAATACTCCTGCTGGCTTTGATGGTATTCGACATAATTGTTTAAACTCAATAACTCGCGGAGTTAGTCAAGATGTAGCCGAATCAGTTAGTTATATCTTGGTACTTCAGCTTTTTCCTGCCAAATCCCGTAACGAGTCTCCCAATGAAGAGTTAGATTCACTATTGCCTCGTACTATTGGTCACGGTGTTGTGTGCGATCGCTGGATACGTCAAAAAGGTCGTTGGTATTTACAACATCGAGCTTATCAACAGATGTCTATTAATGGTGATTTCTTACCAGACAAAGCTATGCGCGAGAAGGCTTCTCAAACTCCTTAAATTAAGATTGTGTTGAATTTAATTAATAAAGGTAGAACAAAAAAGTTATGAAAATTGGCATTCTCGGTAGTGGTAATATGGGACGCTCTTTAGGTATTCTCTGGGCAGAACAAAAACACGAAGTATTTTTTGGCGCACGGACAGCAGAGAAAGGTAAAGCGATCGCTGAATCGGCAGGAAACAATACTCAAGGTGGCACAAATGATGAAGCAGCAACTTTTGGAGACATACTGTTATATACGATTCGTGGTATGAATCCAGCCGAAGTACTTACTTCTATTGATATTTTAAACGGCAAGATTTTAATTGATTGCAACAATTATGATATTCCTGAAAACTTTGCTTATTCACCTATAGAGATTTCTTTAGCCGAGAAATTAGCCTCCGAAGTTCCCCATGCGCGAGTAGTAAAAGCATTTAACACTATGGCACAGGAATTGTTTGAACTGTCGCCACAACCATTGAAAGAGTATGACGTTTCCGTGTTTGTAGCAGGTGATGATGCAGCAGCAAGAAAGACTGTGATGAACCTTGCTAAAGATCTTGGTTTTGCACCAGTCGATTGCGGTGAATTACGCTTTGCTCGGCTGATTGAAGGGTTAGGAGACTTTATTCGTTATCTGATCATTGGTCAAAAACTCGGTTCATACACCACAATTTCAGTGGCAACCTTACCTGAAGCTGAGAACGAGCGTTTAGGTGGCAGGCAATCTTCATCACTTTACTAAAATTTTGGGTAGTCCTAAAGATGTAATGATGAATTGTAATAATGCACGAAAGATGTTTTCGGGTGCGGCGTTTTTTCTGGATACTTACTTGATTTTTGCTTACCTTACGAAGGCGCAATAATAAATTTAATTTATTATTGCGATCGCTATATATTGACAATTTCGATAATAATCTTAAATTAATCTTAAATTACTATTCGCAATAAGCTACTGAAGACAACGATTTAACTACGTTTGAGACTGCGGTAGTTTATTGACAATCGTGTATCATTAGTAATGTTCATATTGGGCTGTTATGAGCTTTTTTAAACTTTTAACTTTTCTACATATTTTTGTATTTTACTAATAGCAAGTATTTGATTTAGTTTAATTCAAACCATAAAGTTGATTATTTAACTTAGCTTAATACTCTCTTGTTGATTAAGTACAATTACTTAGATTGACAATAATATAGAAACTTGCATTATAAAACGCGATCGCAACATCACCTAATCTTGTATGCAGTTTTTTCATCATAACTATTCGTTATAAACATATTGTCGCCAAATATATCCCAGAAAAAATGTAGATTAACTGTATGTAGCATTTGGATAAATTACATAATATGACCAACAAAAAGAATTTAGTGGTAGTTGGTAACGGTATGGTTGGTCATAAATTCCTAGAGTTGATGGTGCAGAAAGACGCATCTGAGCAATGGAATTTAGTTACCTTCTGCGAAGAACCCCGTGTGGCTTATGACCGCGTTAACTTAAGCGGTTACTTTTCAGGTAAAACGGCTGGAGATTTAACACTGGTTGAACCAGGATATTATCAAGATAATAATATTGAAATTCATATTGGCGATCGCGTAGTTGCTATAGATCGGGATAATAAACGAGTAACTTCGGCTAATGGTATTGTCATCAACTACGACAAGCTGATACTAGCGACTGGTTCTTATCCTTTTGTACCGCCCATTAAAGGTAATGATGCCCCTGGAACATTTGTCTATCGTACTATCGAAGACTTAGAAAACATGGAGGCTCATGGTAAACAATCTCAAGTTGGCGTGGTAGTTGGCGGCGGACTACTGGGTTTAGAATGCGCCAATGCTCTTAAGTCAATGGGTTTAGAGACTCATGTGGTCGAATTTGCCCCTCGATTGATGCCAGTGCAGATCGATGAAGCTGGCGGCGAGATGTTAAAAGCTAAAATCGAATCCCTGGGGGTAAAAGTCCATACCAGTAAAGCCACCACCAATATTGTGAGTATCGATGGCAAGCTGGTTAAAATGGAGTTCGCCGACGGCGGAGAACTACAAACCGATATGATCGTTTTCTCTGCTGGTATTCGTCCCCGCGATCAATTAGCGAGAGAATGTGGTTTAGCAGTTGGCGAGAGGGGCGGCATCGTGATTAATGAAGACTGTCAAACTTCTGACTCTGATATCTACGCCATTGGAGAATGCGCCCTATATAATAATTTCATCTTCGGTTTAGTTGCCCCTGGTTACACGATGGCAGAAGTTGCCAGCGATCGACTTAATGGCACGGCGGGCAAAAGTTTTACTGGCGCAGATATGTCTACTAAATTAAAACTTTTAGGAGTAGACGTTGCTAGTTTTGGAGACAACTTTGGGAAGACTTCTGGGGCAAAAGAATTAGTCTTTGGCGATGCGATCAACGGTACCTATAAGAAATTAGTAGTCTCAGAAGACGGCAAGCAATTATTAGGCGGTATTCTAATCGGTGATGCTTCAGCCTACGGTAATTTATTGCAACTGGTACAAAACAAAATTACTCTCCCTCCCCATCCCGAAGACTTATTAGTTTCTCCTAGAGCAGGTTCGTCTGCCAATGTCTTGGGTGTAGATAGCCTACCCGATACAGCGCAAATATGTTCTTGTAACAACGTTTCTAAAGCCGATATTTGTACTGCCATTGCCGATGGTGTAACCGACATTGGTAGCCTAAAAAAATGCACCAAAGCTGGGACTGGTTGCGGCGGCTGTGTTCCCTTAGTTACCGACATCCTCAAAACGGAACTTAAGAAGGCTGGAGTAGAAGTTAAAAATCATCTTTGCGAACACTTTGCCTATTCCCGCCAAGAACTATATCACCTGGTGCGAATTAACGAAATTAAAACCTTCGATGATTTAATTCAACAACATGGAACAGGTTTGGGTTGCGAAATCTGTAAACCCGCTGTCGCTTCGATACTAGCATCCACTTGGAACGAATATATTTTAGAAACGCCCCATGTTGGCTTGCAAGATACTAACGATTACTATTTAGCCAATATCCAAAAAGACGGCACTTATTCAGTTATTCCCCGCATACCTGGCGGCGAAATTACGCCTGAAAAACTGATCGTCTTGGGGGAAGTTGCTCAAGATTATGGACTCTATACTAAAATCACTGGTGCGCAACGGGTAGACTTATTTGGTGCCAGGGTAGATCAATTACCCGCAATCTGGAAACGTCTAGTTGATGCGGGATTTGAATCTGGTCATGCTTATGGAAAAGCCTTGCGTACAGTAAAATCTTGCGTAGGTAGCACCTGGTGCCGTTTCGGAGTACAAGATTCCACGGCTTTGGCAATCGAAGTCGAAGAAAGATATCGAGGATTAAGATCGCCTCATAAACTTAAATCTGCCGTATCTGGCTGTACTCGCGAATGCGCCGAAGCCCAAGGTAAAGACTTTGGGATCATCGCTACTGAAAATGGTTGGAATTTATATGTCGCAGGTAATGGTGGCATGAACCCTCAACACGCGGTATTGTTGGCTACAGATATCGATAAGGAAACCCTGATTAAATATATTGATCGCTTTTTGATGTTCTATATTCGCACGGCGGATAAATTACAGCGTACTTCTGTCTGGTTTAGCAAGTTGGAGGGTGGCTTGGATTATCTCAAGAGCGTAATTATCGACGATTCTCTGGGTATCTGTGACGAACTAGAAGCTCAAATGCAGCATTTAGTTAATACCTATCAGTGTGAGTGGAAAGCGACTTTAGATGACCAGGAAAAATTGAAACGCTTTAGTCACTTTGTTAACTCAGATAGCCCTGATCCGACTCTTGTTTATGTAGAGGAGAGAAATCAAAAACGCCCTGCGACTGAATTCGAGAAAGCGGCTTTAAGAGTTTAATTTCTTCCCCAGCCTCTGTTCTACGACGACAGGGGCGACATGATATATTTACTCATTCTGAAACTTTTAATTAGTTTAATTAATTCCTATGGTTCAAGCAATTTCTAATCATCAAAGTGTGAGGCAATGGGTTACTGTTTGTAATTTAGCTGATATTCAACCCAATACTGGAGTTTGCGCCCTCTTAAATGATCAACAGGTGGCAATTTTCCGTGTTGGTAATAGCGATCACGTTTACGCCTTGAGTAACTATGAACCTTTTAGCAAAGCCTATGTGCTGTCGCGAGGAATTTTAGGCGATCGCTCTGGTATTATTAAAGTCGCATCTCCAATCTATAAGCAAAACTTTAATCTAGAAACTGGTGAATGTCTCGATGACGAGTCTGTAAAAGTCCCAACTTTCCCAGTGCGTGTCGTAGATGGGCAAGTTCAGTTAGGTGACATAGGTAGCAGGTGAGAAGTCAGATTGAGGAATAGAGGGCGAGATCGCCCTGATATTTCAGCCTTTGTAATCTAACTTTATGTAGTTGGTAATGTTCTTCGAGGACGACCGCCCCGTTTGCCATTTTCACGAGAAGCTTTCGCTTTTGCATCTGACTTAACTTTTCCTCCCTGTCGTCCCATCTCCGACATCCACTTCTGCGTGCCAAATATCCCCGCTGCAAGCTGCGGTACACCTAAATCCACATCTAAGCTCTCCCAGTGCAACCCATACCCAGATGGCGTAATTTCTACTTCTACTAGTTGTTCGGGTGTTGCATCTTCTAATCCTTGCAATAAGGTATGGGGAAACCCCATCACCACCCCATTTTTTAGCTCAATAAACACTCGCTGGGAAACCATTTCATACCAAGCTTTTACAGCACAGAGTTCTGTATCATCTAGTTCTGCACCCACCTGTCGCGCCTGAGCGATCTGTGCTTTTAGTTCTGCATCAATCGTCAAGTCAGTTTTAACCATGAATCTCCTTCCATTTTGCCAATAGCTCAAGCTGATGATCTTTCACCAGATAAAGTGCTTTGGCTACATCCTTATACCAATTCTCAAAAGTAACTGGAGACTTAGTTAATATAGATTGTCGATACACAACTATTTCAGTGTTTTGCTTATTTTAGCTAGTTTTGAGAATTGGTATTATCACCGATCTTTCCTGAAACACTCAAAAGTTTGGGAGCCGTTTCTTCATCTCCCAAATCAATTCGCACCTCGCCATCTCTTTTGAGTACATGAACATGGGAGGGTAAGTGGTCGTTTGGATAAATGACGACGCGAAACCCGTTTTTCCTGAGTACAGTTGGCATAGACACCTCGCACTCATCTATCATAACCTAACGTTTGGGTTTTGTCAGTCTTGCATCATCACTGGATGGTTTTACACCTGAGTAATTTCTAGCTATGTTTTGGTCACACGTAACGGAAAAACATCATCAAGTGGAACTGTTTCACCCCTTGCAATTTCCTGGCGCACCATTGCAGCCATACGATCTCATTGATCGTCCGTCGTTGCTGCAAAACGAGTTTCCCATTTTTGCTCATCCTGCAATTCCGCCAGAAATCTAGCCGCGATCGCATCCTGCTGCTCGGGTGGAAGTTTTTCAATTTAGGCGATCGCCTGTCGCAGTAGTTCAGTCATAGTTTAGTAGTAATAAATACCACAATTTCATACAGCTTGTTAATTTTAACCGACGCTCAATGTCAAAAGGTTTTGAACTAGTTACTCTTGTTCGGGTGTCAGTGTAATGCTCATAATGAGATGCTCTGCAAGATATCAGGAGACAGTTTCTACTCCAAAAAGCGATCGCCCGATAATCAAGCCAATTGCTGTAGTATGAACTTTGAAAGTAATCCCCAATCCCCTAAACTTAAGACTTAACGACCTATTAAGCGATCGCACATCAAAAACTTTAGCTAGTGTGAGGGGTAATTGGCTGATTGCTCGTCGTAGGACAAGCGATCTCTATAGAACCCATTTGAGATCTTTAGAAACAGATATAATTACCAGAAAATGCCATATTCGAGTAGTTTGACAGATAGAGAGTGGGAAATAATCAAACCTCTGTTACCAAAGAAAAAGAAGACTAGACCAGCCAAATGGAGCAACGCGCGACATTTTAGATGGTATTTTGGATCAACTAAAAAATGGTTGTAACTGGTGTGATTTACCATCAGATTTACCACCTTACTCCACGGTATTCTGGCACTACAAGCAGTGGAGAACAGAAAGAGTCATCCAAGAACAACTAGGCAAACAGGAAATCTGTATTGCCAGCAACCAAATTTTGACTCAAATTGGCTGCTGTGAAGCCAGTTGTTCCACTTAACCCAAGGAATGGGTCACCCGCACCAAACCCCTGATTGCCCTGGATGCCATCACTTAACGGGACTTTGACAAAAAATGAGGCTAAAAAGGGCTGAAAGCCTTATCCATCAATACTATTACCTCAAAAATACCTAAACCCTGACTACAACTAGGTTTGGGGCGATTTTACCTCGAAGAGGTAAAATCGTTACCTAGCAATGCTTTTAGCCCTTTTTGCTAAGTAAAATTGTCAAAGTCCCATTAAGCGGAACGAGGTACTACTGCCTTTGACGACTACATCGATCGCAGCAATGTTCTGGAAATCGAGCTTATCACCTCCTTTGCCTCGATTAAAATTTCTGACGGTATCACTTCCATCTCCACTGCGGTACACTACAGTGTCAATATCACGGTCAGCGCCCAAGTCAAGGAAATCATCTCCAGAACCCCCTACAAGAATATCTGACCCTGTTCCACCACGCAGTAAATCCTTACCCTCTCCACCACGCAGCACATCATTACCACTTAATCCATCGATGATGTCATCCCCGCCTTGACCATTGATCACGTCATTCGATTTATTGAAACCTAGAATGTCGTTATTGAGGTCGTTGAGGAACGTAGCTGTATTGCGATTAAAGATCTTAGGTTGGTTAAAGTCAGCATTGACGACATCGAAGCTGTCTAGGATGCTGTTTTCTCCGTTGAACAAGATATTCCCCAAATCTACTGTGGCGCCTCCGTCTCTTGTCAGGTTTTCTAGGTTTTCTAGTGCAAAGTTTTCCAGAGTAACTTTGGTATCAGCAACGCCTTCAAAAGCAATTTCTAGATCGGCTCCGTTTTGGGTGAGGAGTAGATTGCGGGCAGTTAAACCTGTACCCACAAATTTTAGGGTATCGACTTCTGCAAGTACCGCTGCTGAAGGGTTAGAGCCAGTGCCTATACCACCAAAGTCAGCGATCGTCTTGCTATCGCTCCGGTTGATGACAGATGTTTTCCTTCCACCGCTGCCTGTAGGTAGCGGTGCCTCGAAAGCGCCGATATCAACCCTGCCACCCTGAATTCGGGGAAAGCCAGTACCGCGCTGATCAAACTCTGGAGGCTGAGTAAAGTTTGGGTCACCAGCATTAATCGCCGGACTACCCAAAGATAGGGCACGTGTTCTGGTAGGACCACCATTGTCTTGTAAAGGACCTAGCAATGGATTAATCGGGTTAGTGCTGGTACCGACCTGGTCACCTGCGCCATTAAAACCAGTGCTATCGGTACTGTCGCCAATTAGGTTATAGCCACTGCTATTGAAGGAGCCAAACACATCGGTGGAAGTAACACCACCACGGCTACTAATAGTATTACCAGCAACTATTGTATTGGCGATAGAAACCTCGCCAGAGTTTGTACGAACACCTCCACCAATAAAGGCATTCCTGTCACTAAGTAAATTATTAAGTACAATCTTGTTATCGCTAATTGTACTATTGTTAATACTTAACTTTCCGTCAGAAGCATTGAAAATCCCTGCACCTCCAAATCCAGTTTGTGCAGCATTAATTGTGTTTTCGCTAATCGTACTATTCGTAATACGTAAGATACCGTTATTAACAATACCACTACCATTTTTCGCGGAAACATTGTCACTAATAGTACTACTATCAATCTCCAAGGTGGCGCCACTAAAGTTCGCGATACCGCCTGCTCCTCCAACTCCCCCCAAAAAGTTATTGCTGTTTTCCCTGATAACGCTTTCAGATATTTTTAAAAAGCCGAAATTTCCTATGCCAGTTCCTCTAGAACCACCCTTGTTATTCCTGACAATGACGTCAGATAATTTTAGGCTCTCATCGTTTCGGATCCCAGCACCAGTAGCATTTACACTAGGTAAAAGACCATCAGCAATAGTCAACCCATCAATCTCAACATTAATGAGGGCGCTTGAATCTCCATCGCTAATGTTGAACACTTGGGAGGCATTGTTTCCACTGACGGTCAGCTTATCAGCTCCCAGACCATTGATAGTTAGGTTTTTGTCGATCGCTAGTTCACCCTCGTTGAGAGTGATGGTGCCACCTGCAAGACTGGAGGCAAAGTCAATCGTCCCCCCAGCTTTGCTGAGGGCGATCGCCTCTCTTAGGGAAACATCCCCAGCACTGAAATCCCCATCGTTTTCATCCACCAGCGTGTCTACGGTAAGTTTAAAATCAATAAATACTTGCATCGTAGCAGCAGCACTGGGAATATTCTCGATCGCAAATCCACTGGGGGTTCCATCAGCCCACCGCAGCGATGCCTTCTGTGGATCGGGATTGTTTGCCAGCAAATCGTATCCTGTCGCTGGATCTGAGCCATCCCATAAAGCTTGACTGTCGTCAAAGGTATTCCATACGGGTTTAATCATCCGGATGGCACGACGACCCCAATCTCCAGCGGAGACTGTACTCCAATTTGCTTCCCATGAAGCCTGATCGAAACCAGGTGGTGTTGGTGGTATTTGAGAACCATAGATTTCTGGCTTTTCGATGACATGCCAAACCGCCAATCCTGAATCTGACATTTCTCTGTCGTAGGAGTTTCCCGGCCATCGGTTCTCAACGATAAAATACTCGTCAGTTCCCTTTTGGGGATCCATTAAAACCCAAACGTTATGGTTAGTCTCAACATCAGTAATATCGTAGTAGCCAGGTTGAGACACTTCGTTTGGTTGTACCCAACCAAACTAAAGTTTGGTTGGCTCACCGCATCCATAAAATTCCCAGGTTGTGTATTGCTCCCGAACCCCAGCAAGTTACCATCATTGCTAAAGGAAACATTAAAATTTGTTTGTAACATTTTTATCGCTCCTAGATTTGATTCATTTGACAAGTATCAATACTTCGGAAAGCTTTTGTTTACTAACGACAGAATAAGGGCTTCAGAACTCTATAACAACAGTATCGGCATCAACCGTGTAGGGTGGTTGCACCATAAACGAACCAGGTATTGACAAAAAAACGGCGATCGCGCCAGGAGACCGCAGTTGGAGAAAGATGTCTGCGTCATAAGCGGGAACAAACGGATCTCCTGCTCCCCCATCAAATGCCTCGATCCGCGATCGCTGGTAAAGATTTGCCCCGCGAAGTGTAGTTGCGCTCAACCATAGGGAATATTTATCGAGCATGATGTGACTCCAGAAAGGATTGATAAGTTAGAGTATCGTGTCGTTAATCATCGCTAAAATATCATTTATCATTGAAAACTCTGCTAATACCTTAATCAATACAACTTGGATTTTTAAAAATCAATTCGTCATTTGTCGTATATCAGTCAGTATGAAGTTTTATTTACAGTTTTTTCTCGTCAATTTGAGTTGTCTTAATCTTAAATTAACCATAATAATTTTCTAGAGGTGAGAGGCAAACCGATGAAGCAATTGACGCTCAAGGATGTTCGGAAACTACTGAAGGGAGTTCAATCTCTCTACCTGTTATTGTTAACAGAAGAACAAGTGCTGTCTTTGTTAACTGCCCTAGAATTGTTAGGTTTAAGTCGCAGAGAAGCTGAAGTTTTGTTTTGGATTATTCAGGGTAGAGGCAATAAAGCGATCGCACTACAATTGAGCATCCATGTCAGTACAGTACGCAAGCATCTAGAAAATATTTATCGTAAACTGGATGTACAGAGTCGAACAGAAGCGATCGCACTAGCACTAGAAAAGTCTGGATGTTTGCAGTCACTCCCACTGATCTGATGGTTTAAGCTTCAAGCTAAACTGAGTAACTCTTGGGATTTATATTAATTATACTACTATTCGGTTGTTCAGAGCGATGAGCAAAGCTCGCGCGGAGCGCATCGCAATAATAAAAAAATAATATTAAAAAACGCCTAGATTAATCCTAGACGTTAAAAGATAAAAATTAATATGAACTACTCACACCAAGCTAACGCTTGGTTTGACTTACGAGTCATTCCTCTTAAATTTAACTTCTCTGTAGCGATGAAGCTATTACAGCTAACTATTCCTACCGCTACTTTGTGTTGCCAATCTTGCCTTTGCCTAGCAACCTTTGACTGGATTTTACCAACAGCTTTGTTGGCTTTTTTCCAACGCCGAGAAGCTTTAATTCTTTTCTTGAAATTCGGTGATTTTTTTCTCCTACTTTTCTTAGCTATTTTGTTGATTTTGGTTTGGGCTTGCTTGATAAATCGGGGATTCTCAAGCAATTTTTCGTTGGAATCTGCAATGGCATGAAGAACTCCAAAGTCTAGCCCAATTGCACCTGTATTAGTGGTAATCCGCTCAGGAACACAATTTATCGTGACCGAGGCATACCATTTTCCTTGCTTAAAACAGATAGTGCAAGTCTTTGGAGTTCCCCAGTCACGAGCTTTTCCTCGCATTTGTATTTTGCCCAAATTGCTCAGGTTGAGAAAACCATTACAACCGTTAGATTCTAGTCGCCAACCAGCTTTGCAGGGATAAGTCCAGCCACCGTAACGGCGATTTGCTTTAAACCTGGGATAACCAGTTTTGAGTTTGAAAAACCTTGCAAAAGCAAAATCTACCCGTTTAACTGTTGCCTGTAAAGCATGACTACCAAGCTTTTTGTATTCGTCCCAGCATTCTTTAAAAGCTGGCAAGGAGTTCTGTTGGTCGAAATAGTTAACAGACTTACCAAACTTTTGATAGCTGGTTCGACGGTGTTCAACGCAAGCATTGTACAAGTAGCAATGGAGTCGTTTCCACTCATAAAGTTGTCTTTCTTGAGCAGTATTTGGATACAGGCGAAAAGTTACACGACGGGTTAAACTCATCAAAGAAGTATAACTTAGTGTGTAATGAAAAACAATAGCTTAAATAAAGCTAGAGGATGTGTTTATAGACTCAGTGTACATATTGTATTTGTAACAAAATATCGCCGTAAAGTGATCACCAAGGAAATTCTTGATGATTTAGAAAAAATTTTCTCTCGATTATGTTTGGCAAAAAAATGCCAGTTGGTAAGTTTTAACGCCGAAGAAGATCATTGCCATCTTTTGGTCGAGATGTATCCAGATGTTGCGCCTTCTAGACTGGTAAATACTTTAAAAACTGTTTCTAGTCGCTTAATTCGTAGAGATTATGCGACACACTTACAAAAGTTTTACTACAAAAAACCTGTTCTTTGGACAGGAGCTTATTGTGTTATCTCAACAGGTGGCGCACCATTGGAGGTAATAAAGAAGTACATTGAGTCTCAAGACTCACCCAGTTAAACCCTGGTCGCCACTAACTCCCACTAAATCAAAGATTTAGAAGGAGAATGCGTGGCGAAAGAGTGTTCAATTGATTTAACTACAGAGCGTTAGCACCTGCAACTACCTCAGAAAGCTCTTGAGTAATTGCGGCTTGTCTGGCTTTGTTATAAGACAAAGTTAAATTGCCCATCAATTCCGTGGCGTTTTCACTCGCGTTATTCATGGCAGTCATTCGGGCTGCCAGTTCACTAGCCGCAGATTCCTGTAATGAGCGTAAAATTTGGTTATTGAGATATAGGGGCAGAAGCGAATTAAGAATCTGTACAGGGTCTTGTTCAAAGATTGTATCTTTGGGATAGGCTTCTACTTCAGATGTAACTTTATCTCTCTCAACTCCAAACTGACCACCTTTAGTAGTTAGGCGGAAAATTTCGTCGTCTTTGACTTCCAATCCTTGAGTTGTTAGAGGCAACAAAGTTTGAATTACTGGTTTAGAGGCAATTAAAGACACAAACTTAGTGTAAATTATCTCTACTCGATCAACTTCCTCTGCTAAGAACGAAGATAGTATTTCATCGCCGATATCTGCTGCTTCTGAAGCTGTAGGAATTTGCTCTAGACCAATAAAAGTTTTTTCAATAGGTGCGGTGCGATTTTGAAAATATTGGGTTGCCTTACGCCCAACTATCACAAAAGTATATTCAATTCCTTCGGCTTTTAGCTCTTTAGCTCTGATCTCGGCACGACGAATTACATTGGCGTTGTAGCCACCGCATAAACCACGATCTCCACTGACCACTAACAGCGCGACTTTTTTGACTTCCCTTTGCTCTAATAGAGGCAGGTCAACATCTTCAAACTGGAGTTTGCCTTGTATGTTATAAAGAACCTGCGCTAAACTATCAGCAAAAGGACGGGTAGCATTAACTTGTTCTTGAGCGCGACGAACCTTGGCCGCAGCCACTAAGCGCATGGCTTCCGTGATTTTTTTAGTATTTTTTACCGACGCGATGCGATCGCGAATCGCTTTTAAATTAGCCATTTTTTTGCTCGATTAGTAAATAAACAATCAGTCATCAACTTGATTACTGATGACTGACTACTGATAACTCGTTCTAGGCTGCTGCCATGAAGGTTTGTTTGTACTCGTTAATCGCTTCTTTGAGCAGATTTTCGGCTTCGTCAGTTAGTTTTTTCTCAGAACCAATAATTTCGCCGTATCTAGCTTTACTAGTACCGAGATAATCTTGCAATCCTTGAGCAAATGCGCTGGCTTTTTCTACAGGCACTTCATCAATGTAGCCATTTAGACCTGCATAGACAATTGCTACCTGTTCGGCTACAGATAGAGGTGAGTTTTGAGGCTGTTTCAGAATTTGGCGTAGACGTTGACCCCTTGCCAATTGATTTTGAGTAGCTGCGTCTAAGTCAGAAGCGAACTGAGCAAATGCTTCTAGTTCAGCAAACTGAGCCAATTCTAGTTTAAGTTTACCTGCTACTTGCTTCATGGCTTTAGTTTGAGCCGCAGAACCTACACGGGATACAGAAATACCTGCATTAATTGCAGGACGAAAACCAGCGTTAAACAAGTCGGTAGAGAGGAAGATTTGACCGTCGGTAATCGAAATTACGTTGGTAGGAATATAAGCCGATACGTCACCAGCTTGAGTTTCAATGATTGGCAGGGCAGTCATGCTGCCCCCACCCAAAGCATCACTGAGTTTAGCCGCACGTTCTAAGAGACGAGAGTGAAGATAGAATACGTCTCCAGGGTAAGCTTCGCGTCCTGGTGGGCGGCGTAGCAACAAGGACATCTGACGATAAGCCTGAGCCTGCTTGGTCAAGTCATCATAGATAATCAAAGTGGCTTTGCCTTTATACATAAAGTATTCGGCAATAGTTGCACCAGTATAAGGGGCAAGATATTGCAACGTTGCTGGGTCGTTAGCGTTAGCTGCAACAACCACTGTGTATTCCATCGCGCCTTTCGCTTCTAAGGTGTTAATCACTTGAGCGACAGTAGATGCTTTTTGTCCAATGGCAACGTAGACGCAGATTACATCTTCACCTTTTTGGTTGATAATTGTATCTACGGCTACAGCAGTTTTTCCAGTTTGGCGATCTCCAATAATCAACTCACGCTGACCACGACCAACGGGAATCATCGCATCAATTGCGGTAATTCCTGTCTGCATGGGTTCACATACAGATTTACGGTCAATAATTCCTGGTGCCATCTCTTCGATTAAGCGACTTTCACTGCTAACAATGTCGCCCTTGCCATCAAGAGGTTTGGCTAAAGAATCAACGACTCTACCAACAATTGCGTCACCTACAGGGATAGAGGCAATTTTAGTAGTCGCTTTAACGGTGCTACCTTCTTGGATACCGAAGCCGTTACCCATGAGTACCGCACCCACGTTATCTTCTTCGAGGTTAAGAGCGATACCGATTGTACCGTCTTCAAATTCGAGGAGTTCTCCCGCCATTGCTTGTTCTAGACCGTAAATCCTGGCAATACCGTCTCCTACTTGAAGGACAGTACCAACGTTGGATACCTGAACGTCTTGTTCATAGGATTCGATCTGCTGGCGAATAATGCTGCTAATTTCGTCTGGTCTGATGCTAACCATAGCTTTTTTTGTATGTAGAAGTTACTTTTAGATTATTTGTGTGTAGAGACGCAACAGAGCGTCTAGTTTACATTTTAGTGATTGAGGTTACTGATTGAGGCTGATCTTGATGCGACGTAATTGTCCACGAAGACTGGCATCAATTACTTTTGAGCCTACTTTGATAATGACTCCCCCAATCAAATTAGGGTCAACACTAGTTTTAAGCTCCACATCACGAGCTTCGGAGATTGTTTTAACTTTCTCAACAATATTTTGCTTCTGTTCTTCACTTAGCTGGGTAGCTGAAATTACTTCTGCTAATACGGTTTGGTTAAGCTTGCGCAGTAGGTTCAAATATTGCTCGACAATTGGCTCAAGAAAAACAATGCGTCTTTTGTCAACCAACAGCATCATAAAATTTACTAAGTAAGGGTTCGCGTCGCTACCCATTACTTTTTTCAACACCGCTTTTTTGTCTTCTCCTTTAACCACTGGATTGAGGACAAACTCTTTAAATTCTCTAGACTCAGTTAAGAGAGAGCTTAGAGAACGAAAAGTTTCACCAAATTGTTCGGTTAGTTGCTGCTGCTGCCCCAAAGACATCAAAGCCTGAGCGTAGGGTTCGCCGATTTCGCTACTGACTAGAGTTCCACTCATGATTATTACGCTCCTAATTTAGCGATGCTACTGTCTATCAGCTTGCGTTGAGCTTCATCAGTGAGGACACTTCCCATGCGAGATTCTACCCCCTCTAAAGCTAAAGCAACTACACGCTCTCTCAACTGAGCGATTGCTCTTTCTTGTTCAGAGTTGAGGTCTTTTCCTGCTGTTTCTTTAAGACGTTGAACTTCTTTTTCTCCTTGAGCCAAAATAGTTGCTTTGGCTTGTTGAGCATTGGTTTCTGCTAAAGCACGAATTTTTGCTGCGGTTATTTGAGCTTCCTCTAACTTTTTCTGTTCTGCTGCTAGAGTACTCACAGCATCTTTTTTCTTCTGCTCAACTGCTTGAATTTGCTCGGCAATTTTTGAGCGTCGTTCACTCAAAATATTACCAACTATGTTTCTACCGTAGTAGAACAGGATTCCTACTAAAATTGACAGGTTGATTAGGTTAGATTCAAAAATGTTTAAGTTTAAACCAAAACCTCCTTCAACCTCTGAGTGTGCTTCTGCTAAGAATAATAAAGTCCCTATCATACCCAGATCTTGAATTTAGTTATTTTTTTTCTATTTATTCCAGCTATCAGTCGGTCTTACTTGACTAATTCTGGATCGAGTATTTTTTCTAAGATTTGACGAGACAGAGCATCTACTTGCTGCTCTAGAGTTGCAAAAGCCGCTGCTTTTTGCTGCTCTATTTCTTGAGTTGCTTGTTCTCTTTGAGACTGAACTTCTTTTTGGGCTTCTGCTATCTTATTAGCAGTAATATTTTTAGCTTCGGTTTGAGCTTGTTGCACCAGATTTTGAGATTCTCGACGCGCTTCGGCTATTTGTCGCTCATATTCCTTGACTATGCTTTCGGCTTTAGCTAATTTATCCCGCGAGTCAGTGTCACCACCACGAAGGTAGTCATCTCGTTCATCCAGTACCTTGGTTAATGGCTTGTAAAATACTGCATTCAGCAGTGCTGTTAAGAGCAAAAACTGCACTGCCATCAAAGGCATAGTAGCATCAAAATCAAACATTTTTTATAGGGCAAATTGGATTGAATAACCAAGTTTTTGGTAGAGACGCTTCATAGCATCTCTACGGATTTCAGGAAAGTTTAAACAAAGGGGTTGGCAAATAATAGTACCAAAGCAACCACTAGACCGTAGATGGTCAAGGACTCCATGAATGCCAAGGTTAACAATAGAGTACCGCGAATTTTGCCTTCAGCTTCAGGCTGACGAGCAATACCTGCTACTGCTTGACCAGAAGCATTACCTTGACCAATACCAGGCCCAATAGCAGCTAAACCAATAGCTAGAGCAGCAGCG
>Ga0209082_1000156_pt1 | contig 34262 bp, 26 predicted proteins | sample ColdCreekSource_FD_184127 | JGI IMG/M metagenome (GOLD analysis project Ga0209082, IMG submission 184127) | Groundwater microbial communities from Cold Creek, Nevada to study Microbial Dark Matter (Phase II) - Cold Creek Source (SPAdes) (version 3) | ecosystem: Environmental > Aquatic > Deep... | reverse complement strand
GGTGCTGGGGTTGGCTGGGCTGCTCGGCTCAGGCGCATCCCACGTCTTGCGCCTGCTGTTTGGAGCTGCCGCTCGCAGCGGCGGCACCTTGAAGCTCGCAGGCCGTGACTACGCACCGCGCTCGCCGTCGGACGCGATCAAGAACGGCGTCGCGTACGTGCCACCGGACAGAGCGAGCGAGAGCAGCTTTGCAGGGCTGCCCGTGCGTCAGAACCTCTCCGCCGTCAACATCGGTCGCTACTTCAAAGGTTTGCGCTTGCGCCACGACCACGAGGCCTCGGATGCCGCTGCCAGCATCAGCCGCTTCATGATTCGCGCCGCATCGGATCAGCAGCCGCTGTCCACGCTCTCCGGCGGCAACCAACAGAAGGTGATCGTCGCCCGCTGGCTCCGCGACAACCCTCGCCTACTCCTGCTCGACGAGCCCACGCAAGGCGTCGCTGCGCATGCGCGGGACGAGATTCACGGCTTTCTGCGTCAAGCAGCCGCCAGCGGCACGGCGCTGATCGTCGTCAGCACCGACTTCGCAGAGCTCGCTCAGTTGTGCGACCGCGTCGTAGTGATCGGCCGCGGCCGCGCTGTGAGCGAGCTCGACGGCACGGTCCACCAGATAGACACCCACCAGCTGACAGAGCTCGCACACTTCGCGCCAGAGGTAGCATCATGACGGAATCAGTCGCGGCCGAAACCCAGAACCAAACGGCCAGCCCCTCAATCAGCACTCCTCCTCAAAACACCTCAGCGCTGATCTTGTTGCAGCGCTACGGTTTGGTGATCTTGTTCGCACTGGTGGTACTCGCCTTTAGCTGGATGCTCCCGGACTCGTTCGCCACGTTGCTGAACTTCCGCAACATCACTGGCAACCAGTCGGTGCTCGCGATCGTTACGCTCGCTGCGATCATCCCGCTGATCTGCGGCCACTTCGATCTGTCGGTCGGCGCCAACCTGGGCGTCTGCTCGATCGCCACGGCGTCGCTCTTGTCCGCGTACTCTGCGCCGCTGCCCGTCGCCGCTCTCGGCGGCATCGCGCTGGGCGCGTTGATCGGCCTGTGCAACGGCCTCCTGATCGCCAAGCTCGGCGTCAACGCGCTGATCACCACGCTCGGCGTAGCCACTGCGCTCACCGGCTTGACCACGCTTTACACGGGTGGCCTCAGCATCATCACCGGCATCCCCGATCTCTTGACCGACTTCGGCACCAGCGCATGGTTCGGCCTGCCCTGCACGCTCTACGTGCTGGCGCTGGTCGCCGTATTTGTTTGGTACTTGCTCGAGCACACGCCGTGGGGCCGCGAGCTCCACGCAGTCGGCGCCAACCCGCTCGCCGCCCGCCTGGTAGGCATCGACGTCGAGCGCACCGTGTGGAAGAGCTTCGTCGTGTCGGGTGCGCTCGTCGGCCTCGCGGGCGTGCTGCAAGTCGCGCGACAAGGTGGCGGCAACCCGCAGGTCGGCCTCAGCTTCATGATGCCGGCACTGTCCGCAGCGTTTCTCGGCGCGACCTCGATCCACCCGGGTCGCTTCAACGTCCCGGGCACGATCCTCGCGGTGTTCTTTCTCGCCACAAGTGTCAGCGGGCTCGCGCTCGCGGGCGTAGACAACTGGGTCGAGTCTCTGTTCAACGGCGCCGCGCTCGTGCTCGCGGTCGGCATCTCGACAGTCCTCGGCCGACGCCTTAGCGGCTCGTAAAGATTGAGCTCAAACGAAGCGCGCGCGGAGCTAAGCCGCCGCGCGCGCTGATCACTCAGTCTTCGTGGATGTCCGCTTCGTCGAAGATCGCGTCGAGCGACGGCTTCACTGCCATGCCCAGCTTGGTACCGACCTCGCTCGTCAGCTCGATCGCGATGAACACGCCGTAGCGGCGCTTCAAGTCGAGCAGCGGAAATGACCCGTACGCGCCAGGATCCGTGACGGTCTGGTTCGCCTCGTTGATCCAAAACCCGAGCCCGTAGCCAGGCGCATTCGCGTTGCCGGTGCTGCCATCGTACGACGCGACGCGATCCTTCTGCATGCGCGTGGTCGCCTCTTCCGAGAGCACGCGGTTGTCGCCGCAGGTGCCGCCGCGCAAGTGCATCACGAGCAGCTTGGCGTAGTCGCCCACAGTCACGAAAGCGCCACCTTCGATGCTGGGATTGTCAGTCTCGGGCAGGTTCTCCTTCTTCGCCTGGAAGAAAGCGGGATAACCGCGGCCCCCGGACTTCCCGAACTGGTTTGTGTAGCCGAGCGTTGGCACATCACACGGCTCGCGGTAGGTGCTGTCGACCAAGCTCGCCCAGCTCTCACCGCTCACTAGCTCAGCGACCGCACCTGCCAGCTGCCATTGGCTGCCGCCGTAAGCGAACATCGTGTCAGGCGCGCGCGGCGGGTCGGTCTCGTACAACACCTTGCCGCAGTCCTCGAGTGAACCCGCCTCTGAGTACTGGCACAGGTTCGACACGAACGGGCTCGACGCATCGGTACCCGCCCCCGAGACCTCAGTCAGCGACGGCAGCCCCGAGCTGTTCGACACGAGCTGCGCGACGGTGATCTTCGACGCTTTGGTGTCGCCCCACGCCTCCAGGTACTCGCCGATCGGCGCGTCGATGTCGAGCTTGCCTTCGTCGGCCAAACGCATCAACACACCGACGCTGAGGATCTTGCTCGACGATGCGATCAAGTAGAGGCGATCTTCCTTGAACTCGCCGTAGCCCTTCGTGTGCACCACGCCGAGCTGCTCGTGTACGACCGCGGCGCTCGCGCCTGCGATCTTGTTCGGGGAGGAAGCGTTGTGATCGTCGATCGCTTTTTGCAGCGCTACGTCGAAGCGCGTGAAGTCGATCTCTTCGTGACTGTGTTCTGGCGTCTCGTCATCGGAATCGTCAGCACAGCCCAAGGCCGTGATGACAGTACAAACCGTAAGCAACCAAGCGCGTATCGACATGAATGTAAGCCTCCGAGGGGTGAGCATCGTCGATCAATGCGGCACCTATACGCAAGCGCCTTACACCGTAACCGACTCCCGGATCGTCGACGGTTGCGTCACGTCGACGGTTACGGTTTGAGGAGTGTGGAAGACATGCAGGGGACACCGTGGCGAGCCGCCTCACCACCGACCTAAGTTTTTGCTGAGGATTAGGCGTGGCATGAGCGTTGCACCGTGCGTGAGAGACACTGGAAGCCGAGCGGCATCCCGCCGCGGACGAGCTTGTCTCAATCACTGTGTGGGCCCGGCGTTTGCTGCGCGGGTCTGTGTGAGGGTTTGACCATGCGTAATCACTTAGCACTCAGCATTATCCTGGCGACCGCGGGTGTTGCTTGTGCCGGTAACTCGCAGAACGAGCAGGTGCGCGACGCGCGCAACGAGCGCATCGACGAAAACACCGTTGACCGCACGCGCGCCATCGAGCAGCGCGAAGAGAGCAACGTCGAAGGCATCGAAAAAGAGCGCGTCCTGACCAACGAGCAGATCGACGCGCACAAGGACACGCACGCCGAGGAAGACATCAAAGACGCCAAGAAAGTGATGGATGTCTCGGCCGAACGCGCGACCTATCAGACCAAGGCCAACGCGCGTGTGGAGACCATCGCTGTGCGCCTCGACGCCGTGCAACAGAAGCTGCGCGCGCTGGGCACTGCAGCCCCTAAGAACAACGTGAGCGAGGTCGAGTCGCTCCGCAAAGAGCACACTGTGATAAAGCGCGACTTGAACGCGCTGCCTGAAACGCCGGCCGCCACCTGGCAAGCCGAGCACGAAGCGTTGGACCAGCGTATCTCCGAGCTGAATCGCCGGGTGAAGTTGTTGACCGACGCCATTGAAGACGCGTGAGTCGAATAACCCCGAGCCATTCCGCTCACCGCTTTTACAACAACCGAAAGTGAGCGCTAGGATGGCCATCTCAAGCATCCACCCCTCCACTGGCAAGACTCTGCAGACGTTCGAGGAGACGACGGACGCTCAGGTCGAGCAGAAGTTGGTGCGTGCGCTCCGCGCGTTCGACATGCAGCGCAAACTGAGCTCGAACAGCGCGCGCAGCGCATGAACAAAACCGCCGAGATCCTGGAGCGTGACAAGCCGCGCCTACGGCCTGATCATGACTGACGAGATGGGCAAGACGCTCAAGTCAGCGATCGCCGAAGCGGAGAGGTGCGCCGTCGCGTGTCGCTACTACGCCACCCACGCAGCCAATTTTCTGCGCGACGCAGACCGACGCGAAGAGCAGCTACATTCGTTACCCCTGCCGCTCGGCTCGGTGCTCGCGATCATGCCTTGGAACTTCCCGCTCTGGCAGGTGACCCGCTTCGCTGCGCCTGGGCTCATGGCGGGGAACGTCGGCTTGCTCAAGCACGCTTCCAGAACGCTTCATCAACGAGCTCGAAGCAGGTCTGACATTCGTCAACGCCATGGTCGCCTCCGATGCCCGCTTGCCCTTCGGCGGCGTGAAGCGCTCAGCTTCGGACGCGAGCTCGGCAGCGTAGGAATCCGCGAACTTGTAAACATCGAGTCGGTTGTGATCCACGAAGTGGCCGCAGCGGACAAGTCCGCTGCGCAGTGACAGCTGCAGCCAACGGCGGCGAGATTATCGAGTAACCGCAGCACACGGTCGTTACCGAGGCTCCGTAAAAATAGCTCCAATCTGCGACTCGCATGGCTAGTGCGATATTCCGCTCCAGATTGGCGCAATAAAAAAAGAATGTGACCTGTACTTCGCGTCCGGCTTCACTGAAGCCAAGCTGACGCACTCGGACGGAACCGTACACATGACTGCACACACTCGGATTCTCGCAGCCATCCTTGCAACCTTTTGCGCATCGACTGCATTCGCAGAAGACTCTAGCTCCCCAGACTCGGACGGCGTCTCGGAGCTCAATCTCGTCGTCGGAGGCAAGGAGTCCGCGCCCTGTGCGTGGCCGAGCACGGTCGACATCAGTGGCTGCACAGGCACCCTGATCCACCCGCGGGTCGTCACCACGGCCGCGCACTGCCTTTACGGCAGCAGCGCGCGCGTGACGTTCACCGCCGGCAAAAATCACATGTCTAGCGCGTTCACTGTCAACGCGACTTGCAAGTCCGGTGCACGCGGCTCGAGTGGCGGCAGCACGGGTCGCGACTGGGGCTACTGCATCCTGCCTGATGATCCGCGCATCAAGATGATGCAGGTCACCCCGCCCCTCGTCGGCTGCGAGGCAGATCGCTTTTTGAAGCCCGGCAACAGCGCTTGGGTCGTCGGCTTTGGCACCACGGGCTCAAACCGCAACGACAACGGCATCAAGCGCGAGGTCGAGGTCAAGATCAACAAGGTCGGCAACGGCATCGTGGACATCGGCGACAAAGATGTCGGCGCTTGTCACGGTGACTCGGGCGGCCCGCTCTACATGAAGATCACCGATGGCACGCACGACTGGGGCTGGCGCGTCGCTGGCTCGACCTCGGGCGCCGGTGGTCCGTGCGACTGCGCGTGCAGCACGGTGTTCGTCGACATCCGCCAGCACGTCAAAGCGATCGAAGAGAACGAAGACATCGACGTAACGCCCTGCACCGATGCCGACGGCAAGTGGGCACCCGGACCGGACTGCAAAGACTTCATCACCGATCCTGCGACTGGCACGGGCACCTATCCGATGTGCACGGCGCCCACCACGAAAGAACCGATCGCGAGCTGCGGCGAGCCATCGACCGCTCCCTCGGGCGCAGCAGGTGCACCAGCGGGCGCAGCCGGCACTGCGGCCGCAGCGGGTAGCGGCGCAGCTGGTAGCGGCATCGCAGCAGCTGGCAGAGGCGGCTCGCCGGCGGTCGGCGCAGCAGCGGGCGCTGTCGCATCGGCCGCTGGTACCTCGGGCGCAGTCGGAGCGGGTCCCTCCGCCACAGCGGGTGCGGGCGCGCCCACGGCCACATCGGCAGCCACTGCAGCCGGCAGAGGCGCCCCAGTTGGCGTCGGCGTAGCCAACGCTGGCACCGGGGCCGCACGGCCCGCGGGCACGGCTGGCGCAGTCGCCACGGGCACCAACACGAGTGCAGTGCTCGCCGCCGGCACCAACGCATTGCCAGTCGGCCAAGTGACGGGCCCGCAAGACAGCGGCGGCTGCCAAGCCGTGAACGTCTCGGCTAGCAGCAACGCTCGCGCGCTCTGGTTTTTTGTGTTCGCGTTGCTCGCACTCTCGGTGCGCGGGCTCCGCAGCCGTCAGCGGCAATAGCCAGCAAACATCGGCAGATGCGATAACAACCATCGCGTTTTTCGCCATACGAAGATCCTAAACAGCCAGTTGCACGCGCGCGCGGTTTCGGTTTATCCGAAGGCCATGCGATTCGAACCAGCGCGTGCGCACTGGCTGTTATTCGTTACTGCTGTGGGCATGGTGGCGGGCTGCGGCGCGCCACAAGCCAGCTCTCCGAGCAGTCGCGCAGCACAATCCAACACGCCTGCTGCTGCCGGCACGCAAACCGCTCAAGCCGGCACGCAAGCCGCGCCCGATCCTGGCCTGACGGCCCCGTCAGCGCAGACCGACGAAGGTCTCGTGGTGCCGACTGCGCCGATCATTCCAGATGCCGGCACGCCGCGGCCCGTCGATCAAGATGGCTTCAGCGTCGCCGAAGGCGACTGCAACGATCACGAAGAGCTGATCAATCCAGGCGCATACGATGTACCCGGCAACGGCATCGACGAAGACTGCGACGGTAGCGATTCGCCGAGCGCGAGCTGCGACGACGATCTCGATATCGCAGCCACAGATCCGCTGGTGGCTGCAAAGGCGATCGAGCTGTGCAACTCAGCTACCGAGAGCGATCGGCGCTGGGGTGTGCTCTCTGCGCGCTGGACCACACCCGACGGCAAAGGCAAGCCAGGCAGCGATCTGCTGCACGGCATCTTGCCGAACCTCGGCTCGAGCTACACACCACGCCAAGGCAAGCGCTTGCTGTCTCTCGCCTCCGGCGTAGCGCGCGCAACCGGCCAGCCGGGTGCAACACGCGATTGCAGCGATTCGCTGCCCGCACAGTCGACCGGCTTGCCCGATGGCTTCGACGGCAACTCGAGCAGCTGCGACTTCACCGAAGAGATCTCGAGCGTCGAAGATGCAGTCGCGCTCGAGCTGAAGCTGCGCGTGCCCAGCAACGTCGCCGCCATCAGCTTCGACTCCGCGTTCTTCACCGACGAGTACCCCGACTACATTTGTTCCATCTTCAACGACTTCTTCCAAGTGGTCGTCATGCCGAAGCGCATGGGCTCGGGCAAAGAGGGCAACGTCGTCTTCGATCTAGACGGCAACTCGGTGAGCGTGAACAACAGCTTGCTGCGCGTGTGCGCGCCGGGTGATCACGGCGGCAAGCGCTTCGATTGCCCGCTCGGACCCTCGTCACTGATGGGCACAGGCGTCGACGACTGCGCCGGCACAGGGCTCTTGCCCGGCGGCATCTTCGGCGACCTCGATGGCATGCGCGAGTCGTACGGCGCTTCCACCGGCTGGTTGAACACGCAGTTCGCCGTTCAACCGGGCGAAGTCATCACGATGCGCTTTACGATCTGGGATTCAGGGGACAGCTCACTCGACTCGGTGTCGATCATCGACCACGTGCGCTTTCACCTGCGAAGTGAGCCGCCGCCTCCCGAAAAACCCATGACCACGCCGATCAATCCGAGCTGAGCGCGCGCGCTTGCTCGATCCAGCCTTCGCGCTTGATGCGCGAGGGTTGGATCTTCAACTGGCCCGCCACGCGACTGACGTCCGCGTTCGTCCAGGCTGCGATTTGCTTAGCGTTCGTGATGCCCAGCGCTTCTAGCTGCTTGGCGTAGCGGCGACCGATGCCGCGGACGCGGCGCAGCTTGCCGCTGTCGAGCGCCTTTTGCTCGCTCACCTGCACTTCAGGCGCGGATGGCTCTGCGGGCACGCCAGGAGCAGCGCTGGCCTTGAGCTGCTGCACCTCGGCCTCCAGCTCGGCTACGCGGTACGCGTGACCACGGGCGCGGCCAAGCAGCTGCACCAGGTCCTCGGCATTGTGGATGCCCGCAGCGGCCAGCTGCGTGGTCCACTCGTCCAGCCCGCGCTCGATCTCCACGACATACGCGTCGCGCGCACGAAGTTGCGCTTTGAGGCGCGAGATCTCGGCATCCGCTGCGGTGACTCCGTTGGCACCAAGCGCACCATGCGCACCATGCGCCCCGTGCGAGGCAGCCAGAGCCTGCTCGAGGTCAGCGATCGGGAACACACCGCTTGGGCTACGTGACGAACGCATGGCAGCTGGCAACGGCGCTGGCGGCATGCGGCGCAGCTCAGAACGGCGGGGCGGTGGTGGTGGCGGCGGAACCGCTCGCACATGTTGAGCAGGTCGATCCGACTCATCCGGATCGAGAGTGAACTCGTGCTCCTCAAGCTCGTGCGCGTCGTCTATCGGATCCACCGAGACAGCCTCCGCCAGCTCCATTTCACTTCGTACGGACATGCGTTCTTACTCCGAAATACGCCGGCTCAAGGGTTGCGTGAGCGTCGGCAAGCAAACGTCTCGTGTGCTTCGTAAGCAGCGGCGCGTCGCCGAACCCTCATCTGAAGCCACGTGATTCTAAGGCTAAGTCAAACAAACGGCTGCTGTCACGAATCGAGCAGCTCACATTAGGCTTCTTTCGTCGTTGCTTGCGCGCATTGCAAATCGCCCACAGTGAGGCCGCACAGCACACAACGTGTGAGGCTTGCACTGCAAACGCGCTGTGCTCGAAATACTTTCGACATCCCTAAAAACACTGCACTGCGCGCGCTCGGTCGCGCACGGTGTCTGCTGATGCAGATCTCAAAGACATTTCGTTCCGTGTGCAAAATAGGTGTGCGCGCTCTGCGGCTGCGCGCGGCTCGTTTGCAGGCGACACGTCAGCAAAAACCAGGCCCAGCGCTATTCCGGCTGATCGTGCAGCGCATGCGCGAGCATCGGCGACGTTGCACGCAACCTCCGGAAATCTGGGCGCCTCGCCAGCGCGCTCGCAGCGAAAATCACACATTTTGAGCCGCCAATTCCTGGAAAGTTCAGGACCTTCTTCATCAGCGACGCGCCCGAGACTCCGGACTCACAACACGAGACTCTGACTTCTGTGTCATGGACCGAGCGCAGAAATCACAGCGCTTCGTCGGGACGCTGAGAGCGGCTGGAGGTGCCGCATCGGAGCTTTGCTGTCTGATTCCGATCGCGGACAGATCACGCGTCGGTCAGGGAACCCCGCGCTCGCAAGCGAGCAGCGCCTGGTAACGCGCGTACTGGTCGCCGCCACGAGCTGCAAGCGCACCCGCCAAGCCGGCGGTCTCGTACGCTCGGACTAGGCGTAAAACCACGGCTTCTTGTGCGTCCAGCGTGTTGGCGCGCGAGCTGATCGCGTCGGCTTCGCTGCGCGCCTCGTTGTAACGCTGCGCGTGGCGCGAGCTGCGCAGCACGCCGCCAATGGCTGCCGTTTCGCGCTGCAAGGTGCTGGCGAACTCGTCGTGGAACGCGTCGCTCAACACCGGCCAGCGCGCGAGCAGCTCCGCTCCCAGCTGCGAGCGCGCGCGGTCCAGCTCCTCTTCTGCGCCGTCGAGCTCGGGCTCTAGCGCGTCGAGCTTCGAGGTCAGCTCTTGGTAGCGCTGCTCCACGGCCGCGGCATCGCTCAGACCGAGCTTCGCGCCGAGCTGCTTCACCACCGCGGCGTCTTCTGGCAACAGCTTCCATTGCGGCGTGCCGGGAGTCTTCACCACCTCGCGCAAATAGCGCTCCGAGGTCGTGGTCGGAACATCGATGGAGTGTGACGCGATTCGCGCGCGCGTATGCGCTTCGAGCAGGCTGATCTTGCCGTCGCCATCCAGATCCAGCTGGTTGCGCGGCAGTGCCTTGCCGGCGCGGTCTTCGCCGCGCAGCGCGTGCAGCAAGTGCAAGCTGTAGCCCTCCTGCGCGCGCCGATCCGGATTGGGATCGCAGCCACTTGTCTGACGATCCCACGTGCCTGCGAACAAACCACAGCGCGGCAGCGGAGTCGCACCGCGCTGCGGATCGGCGTGTGCGAACGCGAGCTCGGCGAAGCCACCGGAGTAGCAGCTCGCGATCACGAAGCGCAGCGGGCGCTTGGCGGAAGCCGTCAGCTCGTCGAGCTGCGCGACGTTCAGCGACTCGCCGCTCCACAGCTCCACGAAGTTGTCGCGCGGCTCGGTGCCCTGCAGACCGTGCGTCGCGATGTACACGAGCAGCGGTTGTTTGCTCGACGCGCTCGCGAGCGCGAGGCTGGTCTCGAAGTTCGAGAGCGTGGCCGGCTGCGCGTTCAAGTCGGTCGTGCGATAGCGACTGTCACGCGCATTGCGCGGATCGAAGATGGCACCGAGCTTGGAGAGCAAGGTCTCCTCGCGCGCGCTCGGCGCAAGCAAGCGCACGCTCGCGCTGCCCTGCCCGCCTGCAAACAATGTTAGGCCCGGGCCAGGCAACACTTGCATCGCCAGCTGCGTGTCCTGCTCCAACGAAACTTCGGTGTACTCGGGCGTCGAGCCACCACCCACGACGATGTAGCGCGGCTCACCTTCAGCATCGCGCGCGGCCGCAGCGCGCGACTTGCCCGCAGCCGCCGATGCGGTTGCAGGCTGCGCGGGCGTAGGGTCGGCCCTGCCCTTGAGCGCATACAGGCCCAGCAGCACACCGCCCAAAAGAAACAAAACCAGGAAAACAGGTTTCACGCAAAGGCGAACACTACCCCACGACACGCTGCCCCGCAGCAGCGTTCAGCGGCATCCGCCTTACAAACGACCTTTGATGTAACGCGCGATCAGCCCCGCCGTCGATGCGTCGTGACTCCCGGCCGTACCCTGCCCAGTGAGCTCGGTGAGGATGTTGCCGGCGAGCACCTTGCCCAGCTCCACGCCCCACTGATCGAAGCTGTTGATGTTCCAAATCACACCCTGCACGAACACCTTGTGCTCGTAGAGCGCGATCAAGCGCCCGAGCGCGCGCGGTGTGAGCTTCTCCATCAGGAACATGTTCGAGGGCCGGTTGCCCTGGAACACGCGATGGGGCGCGAGCTGCTTGCGCTGAGCTGCGTTCTTACCGGCACGCTCCAGCTCGGAGAGCACGTCCGCTTCGCTGCGCCCACGCATCAAGGCTTCGGCCTGCGCGAAACAGTTGGCGAGCAACTTATCTTGGTGATCGCCGAGTGGATTGTGCGTGCGGATCGAGGCGATGAAGTCCGCCGCCACCAGCCGCGTGCCCTGGTGCAACAGCTGATAAAACGCGTGCTGGCCGTTGGTTCCGGGCGCGCCCCATACCACCGGACCCGTGGTGTAGCTCAGAACTCGCTCGCCCTGCGCATCCACACTCTTGCCGTTGCTCTCCATGTCGAGCTGCTGCAGGAACGCGGGCAACAGCTCCAGGTACTGGTCGTACGGCAACACCGCGAGCGACTCGATGCCCAAGAAGTTCGAGCACCACACACCGAGGAGCGCCATCAACACGGGGATGTTTTTGTCGAGGGGCGCGCTGCGGAAGTGACGATCGCTCTCGTGTGCACCTGCGAGCAGCTCCTCGAACGCATCGAAGCCCAAGGTCAGCGCGATCGGCAGGCCGATCGCGCTCCACAGCGAATAGCGCCCGCCCACCCAATCCCAAAACGCAAACATGTTCGCGGGCTCGATCCCGAAGCGGCTCACAGCTTCGAGGTTGGTCGAGATCGCGACGAAGTGCTCGCGCACCGCGCGCTCGGAGCCGAGGGCCGTGAGCAGCCAGCGCTTCGCCGACTCGGCGTTGGTCATCGTCTCCTGCGTGGTGAACGTCTTCGACGCCACGCAAAAGAGCGTGCTCTCCGGCTTGATCTTGCGGAGCGTCTCGGCGAGATGCGTGCCATCGACGTTGGAGACGAAGTGCGCCGTGATTCCCGGCTGCCAATACGGACGCAGCGCATCGACCACCAGATGCGGCCCGAGGTCGGAGCCGCCGATGCCGATGTTCACGATGTCCGTGATGCGCTTGCCGGTATGGCCCACGTGCTGCCCGCTGTGAACGCGCTCACAGAAGGTCCGCATCTGCGCGAGCACGCCGTTCACCTCGGGCATCACATCGCGGCCGTCGCGCCCGCCGACCTGGATCGGCGAGTTGCTGCGATTGCGGAGCGCGACGTGTAAGACCGAACGGCCTTCGGTGAAATTGATCTGCAGCCCGGAAAACATCGCCTCGATCGCGGCCGGCACGCCGCGCTCGTTCGCGAGCTCCAGGAGCTTTGCGATCGTGTGCTCGGTGACGCGCTGCTTCGAGTAGTCGAACAGCAAGTCGGAGAGCTCTACCGAAAACTCGTCGAAACGCTTGGGGTTCTGCGCGAACAGCTGATTGAGATGGGTCGAGGCGGTCTGGTCACGCTCTGCGAGCAACGCACGATAAGCGGGTGAGTCGGTGAGCTGAGGCATGACCCGCAGTCTACCACCACTTACGTCGAGTTTCCGCGCTCTGCGCGCGCGCGATCGACTGGCCATTGCCGGTGCGTTTCAGCCACATGTGCAGCTGCACTCGGCTGCTACGGTGCCTGGTCCGAGCAACAACGAAAGCCGAGCCCAGGTAACACGGTGCTCGCCTGTGCCTGCGAGAGCATCGTCTGACAGGTCAAGCCGAGCCGCGGTGACTCGAACGAGCCGCCCCGGATCACTCGGATCATGGCGCTGTTGCCGGGCTGGTCGACCCACTCTTTGGCGTTTCCTGAGAGGTCGAAGATGTCCTGATCACTCTTGCATCCGGGCAAGCTGCCGGTGGCGAGCACGCCGTTATCGACGCCGCCATCTGCGTCGTCCACGGTATCGTGATCCGCGCCGTTGCATGCATCCGGGTCGTAGCTCCCGCCATACGGGTACGTACGCGTCGTCGCGCCTTCGCAAGCCCACTGCCACTCGTCGCCAGTGCACAAGCGCTTGCCCGATGCCGCGCACGCTGCGCCCGCCACGGCGTACGATACGTACGTCCACGGCTGAACACCGGGCCGCGAGCACGCGCGCGCTCCGCTGATGCCTGCACCATCCGCGAGGGCGTCGGCCCGCGACGCTTCGTACGCATAGATGTAATACGTCTGACTCTGGTGCGTCACTTGGACCATTTCGTCCAGCACGCGGTGAGCATCATCTGGGTCCGAGTTGTCGACCACGCCATCACAGTTGTCGTCGAGGCCGTTGCACAGCTCCGGCGTCTCCGGCCCGGCATTCGACACAGGATCTGGCAGCACGCTCAAGTCGCAGGCCGTGGCTTTCTGATCGCTCGTGCATGCGATCACACCGCCGTTGCGGCACGCGCCGAGCTTACCGTCGTCGCAGCTCTTGCCGAGATCGCTCCACGGCTCATCCACCTCACCGTCACAATCATTGTCCAAGCCGTCGCAGCGCCGCTCCTCCGTGTCGATACCGTTCGCGATCGCCGGATCGAAGTCGACAACCTCGGGGTAGTCGCAAAACCACGTCGTGAGCCCGCTGCGCTTCGCGCACACGACGCGCGTGTCAGCACATGGCGTGTTCGGCGTATGCCGGCACAAGGTGAAACCCTGGGGTGCTGAGAGGTCTTCGTCGGTCCTGCCGTCGCAGTCATCGTCGACGCCGTTGCAGTCCTCAGGCACCTCCGGAAACACCGGACAGTGGTACTCGCAGCCGAGCGCGTCATCGAGATCCACGAAGCCGACCAAACACGCAGCCAGCCTGCACTCACTGTTTTGGCAGGCGGTCTCAGCGTTTTCGGCGAGGCACGAATGGTCGCACTCGCCGCAGTGGCGCACGTTGCCGCTCAGATCGAAGTCCTCGTCGATCAGCCCATCGCAGTCGTCGTCGAGTTGGTTGCACAGCTCGTCGCCCAGCGCGCTGCACACTGGCGTGAGCGCGCCGCCCTCCCGGTCGCCGGCATCCGGGTTTTCGTAGGGCGGGATCAGCACACTGCCCGAGTCCATCGCGCCCGCATCGCGCGCGCCCTGGCCGCCACCAGCTGCAAGGCAGTCGAGACAGATGGCAGCGGGCTCACACGCACCGAGCGCGACCGCGCACGCGGCTGCCAGCAAGCTCTGCAGCCGTCGACGGCGCAGCAGCATCAACCCCAGCCCGAGCAAGAACAGCCAGCCCGAAGCCCCCGCGCGCACATGCGTCACGCTGCAGTTTTTGGCACCCGACGTGCTGATGTACGTGGGAGGCCGGTCGGTTTGCGGCGCGCGCGGCGTCACGCAGCGCGGTGCGCCGCTCGCGGTGACCTTGCACGTGGTATCCGGCGGACACCACGTCACGGAGCAAGGGTCGGGCACGCAGCCTGACTCGGTGACGCACACTTCGCCGATCGGGCAGGCCGTGTCGGCGCAGGGATCCGCAGCGCACTGACCTTCGCGACAAGTCAGCGCGCCATCACACTCCACGCCCGCGCACACGTAGGCCTCACACTGCCCTTGGTCGTTGCAGTGCTCACCGCTGTCGCAATCGAGGTCGTCACATTGTTCGACGCATTGGCCATCGAAGCAAAACTCCCTGGATCCGCAGCGCACGCCCGCGCAAGAGTCCACCTGACACAACCCTTTATAACAAACCTGATCGTCTGGACAGCCGGCGAAGGTGCAGTCGCGACACACGCCGCGCAGGCACGACAAACCTTCGTCGCACGTGATCGTGTCGCAGGGATCCACACACAGATCGTCGATGCAGCGCTCGTTCGAGCGGCACAGCGCGCAAGCGCGTGGCAAGCAGTAGTCGTTCCCGTCCAGGCTCGAGCGCACACAGAGGAGCCCGACCGGGCAGCTGAACTCCGAGCCACCGCAGGTATTGCGACAAGCCCCCTCGATGCAAACCGTGGGATCGGGGCACGGCGCCATGTTGTCGATCTCACCGTCGCAGTCGTCGTCGATGCCGTTGCACTGCTCGAGCTGCGGCGCGATGTCACCGACGCACTGCAGCGTGCCGGCGATGCAGCGCGTATTTCCGGGCCGGCATGCGCCGCGGTTTTCGCCACATTCACGGCCGAGCGCTGGGTCGCGCTCATCGAGCTTGCCATCGCAGTCGTCGTCTTCGCCGTTGCATAGCTCCGCGCCGCGCGGCGTGCAGTCGTTGACCTCGCACTGCAATCCCTCGTCAATCGCGAGATCACAGTCGTCGTCGAGGTCGTTGCACACCTCGTTCTGCGGATCCGGCCCGAACTGCGTGATCTTACACTCGATGCCGTCGCCAGCGTCGTTGCACTCGTTTTTGCCTGTGCCTCGGCACTCGCCCTCTTTGCCGTCGTCGCAATCGGCGCCGAGTCCAGGAAAGCCCTCGTCCACGCGGCCATCGCAGTCATCGTCCTCGCCGTTGCAAGCTTCCGTGATGATCGCTTTAGCGATGATGCCGGTGAGCGCAGGCACGAGCTGATCCGGGTCGCTGACGAAGATCGCTTCGTCGGTGCCGCCCGCAGCGGCAATGTCGTCGAGCGATTCCTCCTCCTCGGGCAGCACGCTGACCGCGACCACATTCACATCCACGCCGCGATCGTGCAGCGCCGTCGCGGCGGCCACCGGATCCTCGTTGCAGCTCTCAGCGCCATCCGTCACCAAGATCACTTGGTAGCCACGACACATTCTGGCGCCGTCTTGCTTGCGGATCGGACCGAGATAGTCCTCGATCGCCTGCAGCGATCCCGCGAGCGGCGTCGGACCTGAGCCGCGCAGCTCACAGTCGTTGCCTTCGCTGTGCCTGCACACGTCGCCCTCGCGGGTGGTGTCCGCGTCGAAGCGCGACTCGCGCCCGTCGAGCCAGCGCACCGTGTCGCGCGCCAAGCTGCCGAAACCGGACAGCACATCAGCGCCACGCCGCGGTGAGCCACACGAGCCTGCGTAGTTGATGCATTCACTCGTGCTAGAGATGGTCGGCCCGGGTATCTGGCGCACCTCCACCGAATCGCTCGGGCCGACGTCGACCGAGCACACACTGCTGCCCGTGTTGTCCGAAGGATTGTCGTACGTCGCCACGATGCCCTGACACTCGAACCAAGTCGCCGTCTGACACGAGCGATTCAAGCCTTGATCTTGGTGGTAGCGCGCGAGGGCGAACTCGATCTCTGGATACGCGCTGATCACTTGGCCGAGCGCTTCACGCGCCAAAAACAAGCGTGAATCACCTGCCGCGGCCACACCGGGATGCTCCTGGCTGCCATCGCCGAAGGTCGGGAAGCCTGCGAGGTTGAGCAGCATCGATGCGCTCGTATCCATGATCACGGCGACGCGCGGGCGCACGGAATCGGGCGGCGCCTCGCAGCTCGGATCCGTGGCGACCTCCGGATCGCAGCTGTTGGCGACACCGCTTACACAACGCGGGATCTGCTCCTGACAGGTGCCGAGCCCGCAGCCCTGCGTACCCAGTGCTTCGTCGACCATGCCATCGAAGTCATTGTCGAAGCCATCACAGAACTCGCCGACGTACGCGCCGTCGAGCTGCAGCTCTCCCGCGCCGCCGCCAGCTTCACCTTTACAGACGCTACAAGTCCCACCCTCAGCGCCGCGAACGTTGAACTGCTCGCGCGGTCCGGGCGCGAGCTCGCGCGTGACAGACAGCACGCTGATGATGCCGCCTCCGCCGCCTCCGCCGCAGTCATCGCAGGTTCCCGTCTCCTGCGCGTCATCGACGCAGTCCTCAAAATTCGGTTGGGCAGAGTCGGCAGCATGCGTGTCGCCACCCAAGCCACCTGCTGCGGAGACGCGCGCGCTCTGGTTGACCACGACGTGACCACCGACGATCAACACGCTGCCACCAGCGCCGCCACCCGCGGAGTCGTTGCCGATGCCGCAGCCGCGCTTACCACCCGCGTCGATCGTGCCGTCGATGCGCACGTTGCCAGCGGTTAAGCGGACGCCACCGCACGCTGCTGGCGCCTCTGTGTCCGCGCTCGCGCCCAAGCGACCGGCCAATCCAACCAGCACGACCCGGCCACCGCCGCTGCCTGCAGTCATCGGTTGCGTCGTCCAACCGTCGCCGTCGCGGCAGCCCTTGTCGCCACCGGCTGCACCGAACTCGGACTCGTAGATGTTGTGCCAGAAAGGCAAGCCCGCGACCGAGGGACCGACAGCACAGAAGCGCCCGTCCTGCTCCATGACGCGATCAGGACACAACGGATCGGCAGTGCCACAACCAGTGACCGCCGTGCATGCGTCATTCACGAAGCGATGACTGCAGCCCGAGACACCACAAACATCGCAGCTGTCTTCGAAGTGCGTGTCGAACACGGTCGGAGCATCGATCGTGCCGCGACCTCCACGTCCGAAGTGCGCGCCGCCGCCCCCCGAATCTGCGACCGCACAGCCACCACGCCCGCCTGCAGTATCCGTCGGCCCATTGCCGTGGTAGCACTCGCGCCCCGAGTACCCCGCGCCGCGTGCGTCGATGTGCGAGCTGCTGTCCACGTACACGGTAGACGCGATCAGCTCGAGATTTCCAGTGCCGAGCTTGTCAGCGCCATCGTACGGGTCGACCGTGATCCGGCCTCCGTTGATCACACAGACGTGGTCGTAGCGTTTGATTCCCGCGAGCGGTACGCTCGTGCCATCGACGATCAGGTTTTGAGCAGACACGCTCACCGAGACCAGAGCGCTGATGAAAGCGAGGAGGGTCGCGAGTCTCATGGCAGGCGACGCTAACACGACACTTCGCGGACAATCCGAGAGCAGAGATCAAAGCTGACGCGTACAGATGTATGCTGTAGCGCGCCAACCTGGAGCCACCTGCTCCAAACGCCCACCCGCGGTATGTAGACAAGTCGAGCCCAGCGAACCGGTCCAACATGCAGGAAAAGGCGCGTTTCCATCTGATTTACTTGGTCGTCGCTGTGATCGGCGTGCTGGTCGTCCAGCAGTTTCTGCACGAAGCCCGCACGGTCGCGATCGTTCCTTACAGCGAGTTCCAGCAGCTGCTGCGCGATCGCAAGATCAGCGAAGTGGAGATCGTCGCGGACACGCTGCAGGGCACATTGAAAGAGCCCAAGGGCGGCAAGCAGCGCTTCATCACTACGCGCGTCGAGCCGGAGCTGGCGAAAGAGCTGGACGACGCAGGCGTGCGCTACGCGCGCCGTGAAGAGAACACGTTTCTGCCGCAGCTGCTCTCGTGGATCGTGCCGGCGCTGATCTTCTTCGTGGTCTGGGCGTTCTTCATCCGGCGCATGGCCGAGCGCGCTGGCGGCACAGGCGGTGGCTTGATGGCCGTCGGCAAGAGCAAAGCCAAGGTCTACGTCGAGACCGATACGCGCGTGACGTTCGCCGATGTCGCGGGCGTCGACGAAGCCACCGCTGAGCTGCAAGAGACCGTGGCGTTCCTGAAAGACCCCGCATCGTACGGTCGCTTGGGCGCACGCATGCCACGCGGTGTGCTCTTGGTCGGACCACCCGGCACGGGCAAGACACTCATCGCGCGCGCGGTCGCGGGCGAAGCCGGCGTGCCTTTCTTTTCGATCAGCGGCTCGGAGTTCGTAGAGATGTTCGTCGGTGTCGGCGCGGCGCGCGTACGCGACTTGTTCGAACAAGCCCGCAAGCAAGCGCCGAGCATCATCTTCATCGACGAGCTCGACGCGCTCGGTCGCTCGCGCAACGCCGCCCCGTACATGGGCGGCCACGACGAGAAAGAGCAGACGCTCAATCAGCTCCTCGTCGAGATGGACGGCTTCGACGCTTCCAGCGGCGTCGTGCTGCTAGGCTCGACCAATCGCCCCGAGATTCTCGATCCCGCGCTGCTGCGCGCGGGTCGCTTCGATCGCCAAGTGCTGGTCGATCGCCCCGACAAGAAGGGGCGGCTCGACATCCTCAAGGTGCACGCGCGCCAAACCAAGCTCTCGAGCGGATTGAACCTCGAAGCGGTCGCAGCGCTCACGCCGGGCTTCACCGGCGCGGATCTCGCGAACTTGGTGAACGAAGCTGCGATCGTCGCCACGCGGCGCGGCGGTGACGATGTCACCCTCGCTGACTTCACCGCAGCGATCGAGCGCATCGTGGCCGGGCTCGAAAAGAGAAATCGCCTGCTCAATCCGATCGAGCGCCGCATCGTTGCGTACCACGAGAGTGGTCACGCGCTGGTCGCACGCTGTTTGCCCGGCCAAGACCCCGTGCAGAAGATCTCGATCATCCCGCGCGGCATCGGCGCGCTCGGCTACACGCTGCAGCGCCCGACCGAAGACCGCTACCTGATGACGCGCAAAGAGCTGGAAAACAAGCTATGCGTGCTGCTCGGCGGGCGCGCGGCAGAGCACATCGTGTTCGGCCACCTCTCGACTGGCGCAGCCGACGACTTGAGCAAAGCCACCGAAATCGCGCGCTCGATGGCAACGCGCTACGCGATGGTGCCAGAGCTGGGCAACGTGACTTACGACAGCGTCCGTTCGCCGTTCTTAGGCGATTCGCCCAGCCCGTCGCCGCAGCGCGCCTACAGCGACGACACCGCGCGCCAGATCGACGCGGCCATCCGCGACATCGTCGACAACGCGTTTCGCGTCGCGCGCGAGCTGATCGCGAAGCAACGCCCGCTCTTGGAAGCTGCCGCATCGCGCCTGCTCGAGAAAGAGACCCTGACCGAAGAGGATCTCGCCGAGCTCTGGAACGTGCTGACGGTGCAGCCCAGTGAGTCACCCGCTGCAGCCAGCTGATTGGTGATTGCAGAGCGGGCTGCCGGCTGAAATAGTCTGCTCATGAACGGTGCGCAGCGCTTGCTTCAAACCTTGGTGGCCTCGGGTGTCGATGTTTGTTTCATGAACCCCGGCACATCGGAGATGCACTTCGTCGCAGCGCTCGATGCAGTGCCGGAGATGCGGCCGATCCTCACGCTGTTCGAAGGTGTCGCCACGGGCGCGGCCGACGGGTACGCGCGCATGACGGGTCGACCAGCGGCGACCTTGCTGCACCTCGGTCCTGGTCTCAGCAACGCGCTCGCGAACGTGCACAATGCGCGGCGCTCTCACTCGCCGATGCTGAACGTGATCGGCGATCACGCGCATCAACACCAACAGTACGACGCTCCGCTCGCTTCGGACATCATGGGTCTCGCGCGTCCGCTCAGCGATTGGGCGCGCAGCTCTGCATCGAGCGACGAGCTCGCGCGCGATGCGCTCGAAGCCATTCGCGTGGCGCGCACGCCGCCAGGCAAGATCAGCAGCTTGATCCTACCCGCCGACGTAAGCTGGGGCGCGGTCACGGACACCGCACCGCTGAAGCCCGCGCTCGCGCCCGACCCTGAGCGCGTGGACGAAGCGACCATCGCGCACTGCGCCGAGGTGCTGCAGCGCAACGATGCGAACGCTCGCAGCGTGCTGCTGCTGAATCACGCCGCCCTGTCGGAACGCAGCCTGCTCGCGGCCGAGCGCATCGCGCGCAAGACGGGCGCCGCGCTCTACTGCGACACGTTCGCAGCGCGTTGGCCGCGCGGCGCGGGCCGCCCGAAGCTCGAGCGCGTGGGTTACTTCGCCGAGATGGCGCTCGAACAACTGCAGGCGACGAAGCACCTGTTGTTGTTCGGTACCAAAGCGCCGGTCGCGTTCTTCGCCTACCCCGACAAGCCGAGTAGCTTGGTCCCCGAAGGCTGCGAGGTCCACGCATGCGCGAGCGCCGCACACGACTGCGCCGATGCGCTGGAGCGGCTCGCTGATCGGCTAGGTGCGCACGGTGGCGAGCCGGTGCTGGCAGCGCACAAGCCGCCCGCACGACCAACCGGCGCGCTCAACTCGCAGAGCGTCGGTGCGGCAGTCGCAGCGCTGCTCCCGGAAGACGCTATCGTCGTCGATGAAGGCAACACCGAAGGCATCTTCACCTTCCTCCACAGTGCCCACGCGGCGCGCCATGACTGGCTGCACAACCAAGGTGGATCGATCGGAATGGGCTTGCCGCTCGCCGTAGGCGCCGCGGTCGCGTGCCCAGACCGCAAGGTGATCTGCTTGGAGGGCGACGGCAGCGCGATGTACACGATCCAAGCGCTGTGGACGATGGCGCGCGAGAATCTCGACGTCGTCACTATCGTGTTCGCGAACCGCTCGTACCGGATCTTGAACATCGAGCTCGGGCGGGTCGGCGCTGGCAGCGCAGGTCAGCGCGCCAAAGACATGCTCGATCTCACGCGTCCGGAGCTCGACTTCGTCAAGCTGGCAGAGAGCATGGGCGTGCCGGCGTGCCGCCCGAGCACAGCGGAAGCGCTGTGCGAGGTGCTAGAGCGCGCGCTGCAGCACAAGGGCCCACAGCTCATCGAGTGCCGCGTGTAGCAGCAAGCGCATCAGCGGACAGCTCAGCCGTCCTGAGCCTAGTTTCACTCAGCCGTCCTGCGCTTAGTTTCACTCAGCCGTCCTGAGCCTAGTTACACTCAGCCGTCCTGCGCTTCCATGAGCGCTTTTGTCTCGACGATGTACTCCAACACGAGCTTCGTGACGGGCCGCGAATACTGCACTCGCTGCGCCGCGATCTCGCGCAATGCCGTCACCGCAGCTCTGTTCCTGCTCTCCACGAGTGCAGGCACGCCGCGGTTCAGCTGACGCGTCCGGCGCGAGGCCAAGATGCAGAGCGCGAAACGGTTCTCTTCGTGAGCCAGGCAGTCTTCTACGGTGACGCGAGCCATGTTCACTCCGGCGGAAACTAGGGCCCGGGACGCTAGCAAAACATAAGCCATCTCGCAACCTTCACGTTTACAATAGCTTGTCATTAGAATGGTCCGTGTGCTTGCACTTCCTTCCCTCCCTTGGCTTGGCCTGATGCGCATGGCGCGCATGGCGCGCATGACGCTGTTGATCGCCGGGTTAGCGCTGCCTGTCCACGGCGCACAAGCCCAAGCGAATCCCGGTCTTTCTGAGCGCGACGTCCAAGCCCGGCGGTTGTTCGAGCAAGGCCGTGAGGCCTACAGCGACGGCCGCTATCGCGACGCGTGGGCGTACTTCCACGAGGCCTACCAGCTCAGCGGCCGCCCGGAGCTGCTGTTCAACATTGGGCAGACGGCTGACCGCTTGGGCCAAGAAGGCGACGCGCTCCGGGCCTTCAGCATGTACTTGGAGCGCCTGCCCGCTGCGCCGAACCGCAAGGACGTCGAAAACCGCGTGCGCGCGCTGCGCGATCGGCTCGAAGCCTCACAACAAGCGCAGAGCCATCCGCCGCCCACCGCAGCACCCGCGCGCCCTGCCCCCAAGCCCGACCCAGCGCAGCCCGCGACGCAACCCGCTGTGCTCGCTCGACAGCAGCCACTGCCCACCCCGCCCGAGATCACGAAGCCCCCGCGCGAGCCGCGCCGCGGCTTTCTGCTGCGCGCAGCCATCGGCGTCGGCTACCGCAGCGACGCGATCAACACATCGGCCACGATCGACGGCGTGAATGTGACCGCCGAGGGCAGCACGAGCGGCTTCGGGCTCGCGCTTGATCTCGGCATCGGCTGGGGCGTGTTGCCTGGCTTCGCGATCGGCGGCGGCGTCTTCACGGATTGGGCCAGCTCGCCGACGCTCGCCGCGGACGGCGGCGGGGAGACCAAGCTGTCGTTCTCGCGCCTCACGACCATCGGACCGTTCATCGACTGGTACCCGATACGAAAGACACTGGGCTTGTACATCCTCGGTGGCTTCGGTCTGTCCGTGCTCGCCTACAAGAGCGCAGCGGAAGGCAGCGAGGCTTTTGAAGGCGACGCATACGGCTTCGGCTTCACTCTCGGCACCGGCTACGACTTCAGCCTCAGCCGCACGGTCGGACTCGGGATCGAGCTGCGCTTCATGACCGCGATCTTGGGAGAAGCCGTAGCGAACGAGACCACATCACACGTGATCACCGCACCTTCCCTACTCGCATCATTGACGTGGTTCTAGGCTCAGTGCCCTGACCGCTCGCGTTGCGACGCAGCCCTTAGCTGCGAAACGTTTTGCGCGCTAAGCTTTCCACTGAAGACGTCCTCGGTAGCTCTGCATGGATGCGCGCGAAGGGACTTTTCTTTATGTGGAACCGGATCGCTTATTGCGCCGCAGCGCTTCAGCTGGCGGCGGCGTGTTCGAATGCAGCTGATAGCGGCGGAGCCAGCGTCGAGAGCGCTGAGGTCGCGGTGCAAGAGTCAGCGCTCACCGCGCAGCTCGACGCGCTGATCGCAGATGCCGCTGAGCGCAACAGCCGCTTCGACATCGGCCAAAGCCTCGAGACGGCAGCAGCGCAGCTCGAGCTGCAGCTGAACCAAGAGCTGCCGTGCGCCGCTGTCACGCGGCAAGGCAATTTGCTCAACATCTTGTACGCCGCGAAGCAAGTCCCCGGGGACGACGCCGCTGACAGCGGCTGCTTCTGGCGTGGCCGCCCGCTCGCAGGCCAGCACACGGTGCGCGTCATGCGCAACGCGGACAACGAAGTCGGCGTGCACCACGAGTTCACCGACTTCCGCGACAGCACTCTCTCCATGAGCGGCAGCGCCGACGTCGCCTGGAGCCGGATCTCCAAGAGCCGCCGTGTGCTGCACGCGGTGACCTTCGCTGCCCTGAGCGGCGCGAGCGCAGGCGTGACCGGCGAGAGCACCGGCGACAGCACACAAGTCACGCTCACCGACGGCGTGCGCATCAACGGCTTGCGCGAATGGCAGAGCTCGCGCGGCGCCTACGAGCTCGACATGCAGGCGATCGAGCAGCGCTTCACCGAGAGCGTGCCGTATCTCGGCGCCTACGAGCTCACGCTGCCCTCGGACTACGCGCTCATCCTGGCGTTCGGTCGCATCGACACGGACAACATCCTCGTGACCGTACAGGGCGCACAGAGGGAGCTGTCTTTCGTGGTTCGCCCTGATGGCAGCGTCGAGAACAGCGCGCACTGACACGTTCCTCACGGCCGCAACCCGCGCGCTCAGCGACGCGGCCCGCGTCATGCGTGTCTATTAACCACACTTGTGGGAGGGCCCGCTTTGGCACGACCATAGGGGTTAGCCACTGCAGGCAGACGGCTGGACGCGAGGTAGATGGGTGCCGACGACGATCGCCACGTTCAAAGAGCGCGCAGACCACGCATTGTTCGAGGAGCGCTACGGAGAAGCGCTGTTGTTCTACACGGCGATCGTACAGCTGCAGCCCGGCAACCTGGACGCGCGCCTGCGCGTAGCCGATACGCTGCTCGCGCTCGGCAATGTCCAATCCGCAGCGGCGGTGTATACCGCGCTCGCACGCAACTCTGCGCTCGCCGGCTATCCCCTGCGCGCGCTGATCGCGCTGCGCATCTTGTCCAACTTGGAGCCGAAGCTGGCCGTGCTCTTGACCGAGGTCGCGCGCTTGTACGCGGTGGGCTCGAAGCGCATCGGCAAGAGCACACGCCGCAGCTTGCCTGCACTCAGTGAGCCTGCAGACGAGACCGTGTTCCAGCGCATGCCGAAGGAAGACCGCATGCTGCAGCAGCACGCGCAGGTGCTCGCGACGCGTTACGATCAAGACTGCGTATTCTTTCCAGAGCGCCTGCTGCCGATCCCGCTGCTGTCGCTCTTGCCCGAAGACGACTTCGCCCAAGTCCTGAGTGTGTTTTCGGTGGTGCGCGTGCGACCAGACACTTGGATCCTGCGGCAGGGCGAGCGGGGCCACAGCTTCTACGTGCTCGCACGCGGCACGATCGAGGTCAGCACCGAGCGCGAAGGCGAAGAGGTCAAGCTCGCACAACCGTCGGAAGGAACGATCTTCGGTGAGATGGTGCTGCTCTCCGATGCACCGCGCACCGCCAGCGTGCGTGCGGTCACCGACTGCGACCTGCTCGAGTTCGACCTCGAGCAGCTGGAAGCGGCGAAGATCAAGCTCACACACTTGAACGATGCACTGGGGGGCTTCGCTCGCGAACGCCTGCTCACCAACGTGACGCTCACCTCACCGCTGTTTCGCCCGCTCGATCCGCGCGAGCGCGTCGACCTCGTGCGCCGCTTCGTCAACGTGAACAAGCGCGCGGGCGAAGTGGTGATCCGCGAAGGCGAGCATGGGACCGGTCTCTACGTCGTGCTGCGCGGCGACGTCGCGATCCTGCGTGGTGAACAAGAGGTCGCACGACTCGGGCCCTCCGAGCTGTTCGGCGAAATCTCGCTGCTGCGCCGCGAGCCCACCAGCGCGACCGTAAGAGCGCTCGATGGAGGCGTCGAGCTGCTGTTCCTGCACCGCGACTACTTCGAGCGGCTGATCGGCGCGTTCCCCGAGTTGCGCGCGTACTTCGAGGGTCTCAGCGACGCTCGGCTCACAGACTTGCGGTCCCTTCGCCCCGAAGCCGGTCCGACCCCAGGAGACGAGATCGAAGTCGAGCTCCTCTTCTAAACATACACGTGCCCGTGCCCGTGCCCGTACGCGATCTGCGTGTACGGGCACGGGCACGGGCACCTTTACGGGGAGGACTAACTAGCTCTTCCGCTCGGCAGGCGTACCAGCGCCCTCGCGATGGAGCTCGGAAGCCCCCGAATGCGAGCTGACCTGCTTGTCGGCCTGGGTGACTGGCGTGACGTCTTCGTCGTCGTTCTGGACACCCTTCTTGAAGTTCCGAATGGCTTTGCCCATGCCATCTGCGAGCTCGGGCAGCTTCTTCGACCCGAACAACAGCAGCACAATGGCAAGAACGATCACGAGCTCTGTGATACCGACGCGCACTGGCAAATCCCTTGGTTGCGACTGAGGTGGACACTCTAGCTCCCTTCCGGGCCGAAACCAAACCGACGTGTGGTGCCGTACGAGACAGGATCGTTCCTGCCACATCCGCAGGCCTGCGGAGCGCGGCGTGAGATGTGGATTCTGAAGCGGGCGCTGCCAGTTGCCGTAAATATGCCCATGAGTTACGTAGCTGCCCCCAGTACATCACAGGAGAGAGCACATGCCGACGCAGGCGGAAAAAGCCATGGAGATCTGGAAGGGCCTGATTGGTAAGCCCGAGGGCACCGGAGAGTGGCTGAAAGTGGAACAGAGCCGCATCAACACCTTTGCGGACGCCACCCTCGATCACCAGTTCATCCACATCGACCCTGAAAAGTCGGCGCAGCTGTCCCCGTACAAGGTCACGATCGCGCACGGGTTCCTGACCCTGTCGTTGGTCCCGCACCTCGGTGCGGCCGTGCCCATGGCCGACCCGAAGGCCTACGAAGGCGTCGTCGCGGGCGTGAACTACGGCCTCGACAAGGTGCGCTTCCCCTCGCCCGTCAAAGTGAACTCGCGCATCCGCGCGCACCGCGAGCTGCTGAACGCTGAGCTGGTCAACCCCAGCACGATCCAGCTCAAGCAAAAGGTGACGATCGAGATCGAAGGCGAGACCAAGCCTGCTTGCGTCGCCGAGACTCTGTCACGCCTGATCTACGGCGGCTGAACCGGCCCTGCCAGACGCGGGAGCGTGCGTTCATGAGTGAGCCCGTACGAGTCACGAACGCCGCTCCCCGCGTCCAGATATCCGGTGTCGAGCCGATCGCCCGCGCGCTGCGAGAACGCAACGATGTGCGCGTGCTCTTGATCCCTGTGGACGACACCTCCCCTGAGATCCTGCAGCTGGAAGCTGCAGCGATAGCTCACGGCGCGCGCATCTGGCGCGGCGGTCCCGGCGACATGCGCCGCATGGGCCGCGGTCCTGATGCCGAACGCGCGGTCGCGTTGATCGGGCACAGCCCGCGCGCGAGCCTCGAGGAGCTGCTGGCGCGCGGCGGCATGTGCTGGCTGCTACATCGCGCGGGTTATCCGAGCAACGTGGGCTTTGCGATCCGCACCGCGGAGGTCTCGGGCGCTGACGGAGTGATCGTCGACGCCACGTTCAATCACGAACAACGCGGCCGCATCGGTCACGTGTCGATGGGCGCGTCGGACCTCTTGCCAGTCGTGTACACGACCACCGACGAGACGCTAAGCGTTGCAGCCCAGAGCGGCGTGAAGACGGTCGCGATCGAAGACAGCGGCGCCTCGTTGCCCTGGCAGGTCGACCTGCGCGCACCCTCTGTGTGCATCATCGGCAACGAACAGACCGGCATCGACGCGGAGCTGGTCGCACGCTGCGACTACAGCATCCGCATCCCGATGGCGGGTTTTGTGCCTTCGTACAACGTGCAAGCAGCCATGACCGCGATCGCAGTCGAACGCTTGCGTCAGCTCGATCAATCGTAGACTCGATCAATCGTAGAACAGCTCGTCGACGCGCTGCAGCGCGCGCGTCGCGCGACGGCGTGCGACCTTGTTGCTCATGCGAAAAGGCGCGCCTTGATCCGGCGCTTCGATGATCTCGCGCATCAGCGACAGGAACAGCGCGCGATCGCCCTGGTTCACGGCGTACAACATCGCGTAGTTGATCTGCACGATTTGGTTCTTGCGCTTGGTCAGCTCGAGCGCGCGCTCGAAGTAGGCTTTGCCCTTCGCGGGATCGCCACCCACAGCCTTTGGCATCGACGACTCGAAGCCACCCAAGAACACAAGCGCGCCCGCGTCCTCGTAGCCGGGATTGCGCGCGATCACCCAAGCGGCGATCACGCGCAGCTGCGCCATGTCGGCCAGGTCCTCGGAGTGCGGGCTGTTGTTGATCGCACTTGTCCACGACATCATCAGCCAGAACAGCGGTGCGATGTCGTCCTCGTCGAACTTACGATCGAGGTATGCCGCCAGCTCATTGGGTGGCAAGGTCAGCGACTGCCGGATCTCCGGATCGCGCTTTTCCACAGTGCGTAGCGCCAAGTCACGCGCACGCGAATACATCAAGAACGCACGCTGCTTGTGATGCTCCGCCTGATCGAAGTCGCCCTTGTGCTGCGCGACCTCAAAGGCGTCCATGACCCAGCCGTACGCGTAGGCCATGTACGCTTTGGAGATCATGAGGGTGAGCTCCTCATTCTCAGGGCTGATCAAGTGCATACCTTCGAACTGGATGATGCCGGCCGGCGTCGCGGAGCCAGCGCTCTCCCAGTCGAAGTAGCTGCGTGCAACGATATCGCCTTCAGCCAACACAGAGGCGGTGGTATCAACCGCAGTGCGACGCAAGCTGCAGCCAGAGGCTGCGAGCAACACACCGGCGAGCGACACGCCAGTGAGCAGCTTGGATAAGAATCGCCGTTTCATACTCCTCACCTACTCCGAGATCGACGGACGTCAATTGTGTCAAAGCGGCAATTCGATGCGGAAAACCGTCCCGTTGCCGGCCTCTGATTTCACCGTGATGCGACCGCAGTGCGCGTCGATGATCGACTTCGCCATCGCTAGCCCGAGGCCTGAGCCCGCCGCCTTGCCGTGACTCGCGAAAGGCTCGAACAGCTTGCCTTCCATTTCGTGTGGGACGCCGGGTCCGGTGTCAGAGCACTCGAACACCATGTACTCGCCCGCGCGTTCTACCTTCCAGATGAACTTCTTCGCGCCGGCCTCGCCTGCATTGCACGCGAGGTTCCAGAGCACACGCTTGATCTTCTTGGCGTCGAAGCGCGCCATTCCATCGCAATCGCCGTGGATCTCGAGCGTCGCGCCCAGCCGTCCGAGCTCTGGTTCGAGCAGCTCGCGCGTCTCTTCGACGAAGCGCGACAGCGGCAGCCGGTCGACAGAGACCTCGCGCTGTCCACGCGCGAACGACAGGATCTCATGCACCATGCGCTCCACATGCTCCAGGCTACGCACGGCACGCTCTGCGTAGTCACGGCGCACTTCGGGCTCTTGCGCGGAGGCCATGACCTCGACGCAGCTCGCCACCGCCGTCAGCGGCGTACGCAAGTCGCGTAGCACGGCCGAGACCGACTGCTGCAACAGCACCATGCGCTCATTGCGCAACAAGTGATCGCGCTCGCGTCGCCACATGATCGCGCGCCCGAGCTGTCCAGCCACCAGGCTCACGCGCCGCTGCACGACGTCGTCCGGCGCGCCGAACGCGAGCTGCGAGACCAGCTGTAAGATCCCCACGTGCGCGTCGCCACCGGAGATCGGCACCTCGAACACTTTGCGCTTTTCGTCGAACGCGAGCGAGAAAAACAGCCCCTGCGCTTTGGCGCTGTCGTCCGGCGCGACCTGCCGACACTGCGTGCCGCGCGAGCGCGCGAGCCAACGCTTGGCCACTGTCCGCGGCACCGGGCGCTGCTCGAGCGGACGGTCGCGCACGAGCGACAGCACCTTGGCGTCCTCGCCGTCCACGTACAAAAGCGCAGCGGCTTCGAAGCCCGGCCCTACGCCAGCAGGCGCAACCAGCAGCGAGAGCACGCTGCGGACCAGCTCACCCAAGCTGTGCGCCGAGGAGATCTGCTGCTCGATCCCGTACAGCAACTCGAGCTCGGCTTTGGTGCGACGAAGCAGCTCTGCATCCGTGGGCATCGACTGACTGGTCGGCTCACTCGATCGAACGTGCTCAGTGCTGATGCGGTCGATGACGGAATCGTCGTGATGACTGATTGGTGCGCCCATGAGGAAGCTTCAGTTTGGGGGAATTATGCAGGTGGCTGGCCCAATAATTCAACCGCGACAGCCTTGTCGCTCAGGTCACAGCACAGGCGTACACTGTCGGTCGTTAACCTCGAAGGACGACCATGCCAGCTGACAGCGTGTGTTTCGGCATCGATTTGGGTGGTACCAAGATAGAGCTGATCGCGCTGCGAGGCACGCAGGTTTGTGTCCAGCGACGCGTCGCGACGCCGTCACATGACTACGACGCGATCGTGGAGTGTGTCGCACGACTCGTGGAAACTGCTGAATCAGAGCTGGGCGAGCGCGGCAGTGTGGGCGTCGGAATGCCTGGGGCACTCTCCCGCAAGACGCACACCATCAAGAACTCGAACACACTGTGCTTGAACGGTCGCGCATTCGATCGCGACCTGAGCGCGCGCCTCGCGCGACCGATCCGCATCCAAAACGACGCCAACTGCTTCGCATTGTCGGAGGCGATCGATGGCGCGGCAGCGGGCGCGGAGGTTGTGTTCGGCGTCATCCTTGGCACCGGTGTGGGCGGCGGCATCGTCGTGCGCCAACAAGCGCTGATCGGCTGCAACGCGATCGCCGGCGAGTGGGGTCACAACGGACTGCCATGGCCGAGCAACGCAGACGAGCCCGCCCCCGCCTGCTACTGCGGCCGTAGCGGCTGCATCGAAACCTATCTGTCAGGTCCCGGTCTCACACGCGACTACGTACAGCACGGCGGCGCGAGCATGCCTGCAGCCCAGATCGCACAATCCACCGACCCGCTCGCGCGACAAGCGCTCGATCGCCACTGCGAGCGGCTCGCACGCGCACTGGCCAACGTGATCAACATCCTCGATCCCGACGTCATCGTGTTGGGCGGCGGCCTCTCACAAATCCCAGAGCTCTACACGCGTGTCCCCGAGCTCTGGTCGAAGTTCATATTCAGCGATCACGTCGCAACAGCGCTCCGCGCAGCAAAACACGGCGACAGCAGCGGTGTTCGAGGTGCGGCTTGGCTTTGGGCGGCGTGAGAGCGAGAGTTTATCGCCAAGGGACGCCAGCAGACCCGGAGAATTATAATTCTCTTTCTCACTTGGCGTTCCTTGGCGTTCCTTGGCGGTCCTGGCGGTTCAAATCCTCTTCCGTCACGCACCTACGAGAGCGTCAAGTGCTGGTAGAGCTCGCCATCTCGGAATCCCCGTGCGCGGTAATACGGCCTAGTTCCGACCGCCGAGATCACCGCCAAGCCCCGAAAGCCCGCTGCAGCTGCTAGCCGCGAAGCTTCGTTGAGCAACCGCGTTCCATAGCCGCGATGCTGGGCGTCGGCGCGGGGCGCTTGCCCGAGCGCGAGCGACGCTCCATACACATGCAGCTCCCGGATCATCGCACTGTCCTGCAACTCCCCGTCTGCAGCTGCTAGCGGCAACGACAACCGACAGAACCCGAGCAGCGCATCATCGTCCGTCACAAGCTCGATGAAGCGCTCCGTGCTCACGGAAGTCGCATACTCCGTGACCCGCAAGCGCGCTTCGCCATGCGCCTTGTGCTTGATCTCACGGCTGCGAATATCTACAAGCCGCACGCCCTGTGCGCGCAGCCGCCGCTCCGCGACCTCGCGCAAGTTCGAGAGCCGATTCCCCGCCACGATATCGCCCGACGAAATATCGCGGATCACCCGCGCCAAGCGGCAATAACGCGGCGCCCGCTGCAGCGCCTCACACACCACGGCGAGCAGCTCCTCCGGCTCATATGGCCGATACTCACCCGCCTGGTAATAGCGCATCAGCTCAGCCGTCTCGATCAGACTGCACGGATACAGCTTCAGCTCGTCCGGTCGAAACGCCGGATCATCGAACAGCTGCACGATATCTTCCAAGTCGCTCTCGGGTGTCGCACCGAGCAGGTTCGGCATGAGATGCGCGAGGATCTTGAAGCCTGCCGCCCGCAACATGCCAGTCGCACGCCGCGTCGCTGCAACATCGTGTCCACGCTTGTTCGCGCTGAGCACCTGATCCGACAAGGTCTGATAGCCGAGCTGCACCTTGGTGCAGCCCAAGCGTCGCAGCATGACGATCTCTTCCGCGTCGATGTGATCGGGCCGCGTCTCCAGCACCAGCCCAACATTGCGCGTGCGCGAGCGCTCATTCTCCGCTTGTGCGGCGCGCAGCTCATCCCAGCTCGCCTGCTCGAACGTCTCAGTCAACGCACCGCCTGCACGCTCCCGCAGAAAGTGTGTGACCACGCGGTTGTACGTCGCCGCTCTCGGCTGCCCCAAGCGCGCGCCATCCACGACGTCGCGCAGCTCGGCCAACGACAAGCTCTGTGCTTCCGCGCTCGCGCACGCGTCGCGCCCTGCGCCAAAGTCATTAAACGCATCGAAGCAGCGCTTGATGAACCAGCGCCGATAGGCCTCTGGGTAATAAGAAAACGTACCACCGAGCACGATCAGCTCAGCTTTGTCGGTGGGGTGTCCGATCGCATGGAACGCGCGCAAGCGCTGATAAGTCTGCAGATACGGATCGAAGCCATTGGCTTCAGCGCGCTGGCAGCCTGGCTCGGCCGACAAGTAGCTCTTGGGCATGCGCACGTCGTTCGGACAAAACACGCATTGCCCGGGGCACGGAAACGGCTTGGTCAGCACAGTCACCGGCGTGACCCCGCTCTGCGTACGCACCGGCCGCATCTGTACGCGCGCGACGAAGCTCGCTTCATCGAGCGCGAAGCCCTCCGCGCCCGCAAACGCGCGATAGCCAGCGATCAGCTCGCTGCGCGAAAAAAAGCCCCGCCCGTCGCGAGGATAGCGGCGCAGAATCCCATCCAGCACCGAGCGCGGCAGGGCCGAGAGTTGAGGTGCAGCCGCGGCCTCGATCTCGCGGATCACCGCGCACAGCACCTCGCGGTAGGGCATCGGGTCGAACGCTAACGCAGCTTTACTCGCTCGCGACTGCATGACAGGGAGCTGGTATAGCGCACAGCCGCAGGTCCGGACCAGGCAACACAACAACATGAATCGAGCCACCCAGCTGGCGCTGAATCGCATCAATCAGCGCTTTTACGCGAGCATCGCGGCCCAGTGGCCGGACAAGCGCAAGCACGCGTGGCCTGGCTTCGAACGCGTGTGGACGCGTTGCAGCGCCGCTGTGGGCGGCGAGATCCCGCTCGTGCATGTGCTCGATGTGGGCTGCGGGGACGGCCGCTTCGCCCAGTTCCTCGCCGCACACGCGGTCAGCCCGGGCTCGTACCTCGGCGTAGACAGCAGCCCTGCGCTGCTCGCACATGCGGCACAGCGCGCGCTCACTGCATCGTACCGCTTCGAGCAGCTCGATTTCGTGGGCTCGCCGATCGCAGAGCACCTGGCGGACGCCCGCTTTCAGCTGATCGCGCTGTTCGGTGTGCTGCACCACGTTCCAGGACGCACGCAGCGCGCCGCGCTTATCCGCGCGCTCGCGACTCAGCTCGCCCCGGGTGGACACTTGGTTTTTACAATCTGGCGCCTGGACGAAGATCCACGCTTCACCTCACGCAACATCGCATTCGCGGACTTCAACCAGCGCGCTACAGAGCCGATCGACACAACGCAGCTAGAGCCCGGAGATCACTTGCTGCGCTGGGACGACCAAGCAGCGACGGCGCGCTATTGCCACTTCCCAGACAGCGCCGAGCTGAATCAGCTGATCGCGCACAGCGGCCTCAGGGAACAGGAGCGCTTCCGAGCCGATGGACACCTGAACCGAATGAATGAATATGTGGTACTGCGAGCACACTGACACCGCTGACCCCACTCATTCAAAAGAGGCGCGGCGCCTTGCCTCGGAACGGAGCTCACGCATGGTTGTTAGAACGGACGGGCCCATGAAGTGGTCACCTCTCCAAGGGGCGAACATCTCCTTTCGCCAGCTTCCGGGCTGGGTGTTTCAGCTCACGCACAACGGCAAGCGCACGCTCGGCGTCTGGACCAACGGCAAGTCGGTTTGGACTGTGATGGCGTTCGAAGCCTGAGCGCTCAAGCCGTTACTTTTTCCAGCCACTCGCCCGTCGGCACCGCGATCTTGCAGCGCACATCGCCGAGGTCTTCGAAGTGTTGCTCGAGTGTCTCACGCCGAGCGTCTTGCACCTCGAGCAACCAGATCTCCCCGGGCGCCATGCTGCGACCCGCGCGCGGTGCGAGCACGTTGTGCTCCGCCGCATTGTGCGCCGTAAGCAGCGTGTGCCCGTGCACGTCGTCGCCTTCGACGCGCGTGATCTCCACATCGACGATCACAGGCAACGGATCGAGCACCGGCGGCAGCTTCTCGGGATCGAGCGCATCGAATGCGCGCAGCTGCTCGTGCAGGCGCACGATCAGCGCATCGTTCAGGTCGACGTGCGAGAGCGCGAGCGGATGCGAGAGGAATGGATTGTCTTTGGGCAATAAATCGAGCGCACCAGCTTCACGCGCGAGCGCGTACAGCGGCGCGGGCCAAATATGAAACAACGGGTGGTGCGTGAGCTGATCGCCGAGCGGCTCACTGTGTACGGCCACCGCGGCAGCGACCGTGCTGCCCGAGCTCCAGCCCGATCGCTGACGCAACGGCAGGAGCTCACTGAGCCGAAACAAGCTCGTGCCGCGTGTCTCCGAGCGCAGAAACAGCACGAGATCGTGATAAGCGCGCCGGCGCGACGCCGTGGGTCCGCGCTCCTGCTCACACAACCACGGGTCCCCAAGCATCTTCAACGTGCGCTCAGCTTCAGCGTCCGCACCGAGCGCCGCGAACACGAAATACGCCCAGATCACATGGCCATGGCCGAGCACCGATTGGGCTTTGGCCCCGGGATTGCGCCGTACCGCGAGCACATCGCAGTGCGCGCCTGCGATCGTCACGAGCGCAAAGCGGTAGATCAGCTGCGCCATGTCCGTGTCGGAACCGCTAGCCAAACACGCCGCGAGCGGCGCACCTGACAGCGCCTCGCACAGCTGCGCGAAGTCGCTGCCCGGCGGTCCGTTGCGATCGGCGGGCCAAGGCACGCGCGGGTCGTATTG
>Ga0209082_1000152_pt1 | contig 34779 bp, 35 predicted proteins | sample ColdCreekSource_FD_184127 | JGI IMG/M metagenome (GOLD analysis project Ga0209082, IMG submission 184127) | Groundwater microbial communities from Cold Creek, Nevada to study Microbial Dark Matter (Phase II) - Cold Creek Source (SPAdes) (version 3) | ecosystem: Environmental > Aquatic > Deep... | reverse complement strand
TTAATCTGAGTCGCCATGAGATATTGACAGTAATCCAAACAGGACATTCTATTTGCCATGATTTGACATTAACTTGTTTGCTCTTACCTAATCAAATTTTTCTTTTGCGTAAGTCCTAATTTTAATACTTTAGATCTGATTGCTTTGCTCAATGAGATCGCTTTTTCTGATAGAGTTAACTAAAGAACTATGGAAGAAACACAACAACAGAGAACCCTTGCTGCCTGGCAACTCTTCCTCAACACCTCTCTAGAAACCAAACTACAAAACATTGACGAACAAGTTACTGAAGATCAAGCTTTAGAGCTATTTCATCAAGCAGCAGCAAGCGTACCAGCCTATAAAACCTTTCTCCAATCAGCAAAAATTAATCCTCAATCTATTCAAACCTTCGCTGATTTTCAAACTCTCCCTTTACTTACCAAAGATAACTATATCAAACGCTATTCCTTAGCCAATCTTTGCCGACAAGGAAAACTAGAAACCTGCGATCTGATTGCGGTTTCTTCTGGTTCGACAGGACAACCTACTTTTTGGCCTCGTTTTATTAGCGATGAATTAGAAATTACCACGCGCTTTGAACAAATTTTTCGCGATAGTTTTCAAGCCGATACAGGAACTACCTTAGCAGTTGTCTGTTTCAGTCTCGGAACTTGGGTAGGAGGTATTTACTCCGCTAATTGTTGTCGTCATCTGGCTGCCAAAGGCTACTCGATTACAGTAGTCACTCCAGGTAATAACCAAGCTGAAATTTTCCGCGTAGTTAAAGAGTTAGCACCAATGTTTGATCGCCTGGTTTTATTAGGTTATCCTCCTTTTATTAAAGACGTTATTGATCGCGGTATTGCCGAAGGCATTAGATGGCAAGAACACGACGTTAAATTAGTCATGGCGGGGGAAGTATTTAGTGAAGAATGGCGCGATTTAGTCGGAGAAAGAATCGGTTCGACTAATCCCTGTTATGATTTTGCCTCTCTTTACGGTACGGCGGATGCAGGGGTGCTGGGTAATGAAACTCCCCTCAGTATCTGTATTCGTCGCTTTTTTGCCCAAAATCCCGATGCAGCTAAAGAATTATTTGGCGAATCTCGCTTACCAAGTTTAGTGCAATACGATCCGCTCAGCCGCTTTTTTGAAGTTCAAGACCAAACCCTCCTGTTTTCTGGAGATAACGGCATTCCTCTGATTCGTTATCACATTGCTGATCAAGGGGGAATTGTTTCTTATGAAGCGATGCAGCAATTTTTGTTAGATTGGCACTTCGATCCCATCGCCGAATTAAAATCTCAAGACAATCAACATTTTTATCCTTTACCGTTCGTTTACATTTTTGGTCGGTCTAACTTTACCATTTCTTACTATGGTGCCAATGTTTATCCAGAAAACATTCAAGTGGGTTTAGAACAGCCAGAAATTAGAGACATGGTGACTGGTAAATTTGTGATGGAAGTCAAACAAGATATAGAGAACAATTCGTGGCTGGCGATCGCTGTAGAGTTAGGGCCACAAATTGTCGCTAACGAAGAATTACAACAAGCGATCGCTTTTTCGATATATACTCAACTACTACGTCTCAACAGCGAATACGCCAATTACGTTATTCCCGAACGTCAATTACCCCAAATAACCCTGTTGCCGCTTGGCGATCCCCAATATTTCCCTGTGGGTGTTAAACATCGCTATACCCGTGCTAGTGTTCTGTCAATTAATTGACGACTTTTTAATAGTACCCTCAGGAGCAATTTTCTCACATCAAGCGATCTCGGTCAAACCTGGGATATAATTCATCTTCCAGAAGTACATGGTTACATTCGGGGCAACCTCATCGCTGTGTCTCCCAATTTTGCCACAGATCAGACTATTTATGCCTCAAGTAATCAAGGAATTTATCAGAGTCAAGACAGTGGTAAAACTTGGCACAATATCCTTGAGAATGACGATTTAAAGCATTTAACTTGGATTGCCAGCGTTAGAGGGAAAGGAGCCTGGAAAACTATCATGGAATAGCTCGATGCAGAACAATCGGCATCGTACCAATCTTGGGGAGCTTGATTTGCCAACCTGTAATTGGGTTCGATTTGAACTGAGGAAATACAAACGAATGGGAGCGATGGGTGAATTTGAACCAGATTCTGTTATTTAGTCCTGACTACGAGCAAATCTCCACAGGAACTTGAGCAACAATTTGTTTGCCAATTTCGAGAGAAGCAGTAGCTGCGGGAGAAGGTGCATTACAAACGTGCATGGCTTTATCACTATTAACAATTAAAAAATCATCTACCAACTTGCCGTCGTTTTTCAATGCTTGCGCTCTAACTCCAGCGTGGGTAGGAACTACATCTTCTGGTTGAATTTCAGGAATCAATCTTTGTAAACTGCGAACAAAGATAGCTTTACTCCAAGACCGAAGCATCTCTTGTAAGCCTTCGTTGGCGTATTTCGCACTCAGTTTCCAGAAACCAGGATAGGTCATTGTATCCATAAAATCTCTGAGGTCAAAATCGCCTTTGTGATAACCTTCACGTTTCAAACTTAATACCGCATTCGGCCCGGCGTGAACGCTTCCATCAATTCCTGGAGTGAAATGAACTCCCAAAAAGGGAAAATCAGGATTAGGAACTGGATATATCGGTTTATTGACTAAATAGCGTTTTTCTGGCGTTAATTCATAATATTCGCCGCGAAATGGCACTATCTTAGCTGGTGCTTGTTCTTGAGCTAGTTTTGTAACGCGATCGCTATATAGTCCAGCACAGTTAATTAAAAAGCTTGTTTTGTATTCGCCATTATTAGTTTCTAAGACGTAACCTTCTGAGATCGACTTGATCTTGTTTACGCAAGTATTATTATACAAGTCTACACCGCGATCGCTTGCTAGGAGCGCGTATTTCTCACAGACTTGCTTGTAGTCGACAATTCCTGTAGATTTCACCCAAATTCCTGCCAAACAATTGACGTGGGGTTCAATTTCTTGGACTTGTTCCTTGTTTAATTTACTAATTTCAGTTTCATTAGCCAAACCCCGCTGATAAAGATTTTCTAACAAAGGTAGTTCTTTTGGCTCAGTCGCGACGATCACTTTGCCACAAACTTGATAGTTGATGTTATGTTCTTCACAGAATGCGACCATAGAGCGATTACCCTCACGGCACAATTTAGCTTTGAAACTACCTGCTTGGTAATAGATGCCAGAATGAATCACACCACTATTGTGTCCTGTCTGATGGGCAGCCCAAGATGCTTCTTTTTCTAATAAAGCAATTTTAGCTTTGGGAAATCGTTGACTTAAAGCCATCGCTGTAGACAAGCCAACAATCCCGCCACCAACGATAGTGAAGTTATACATAAAATTACAAGATATTAGATGAGCAAAACAAAATATTGACGGGACAAAGGGAGTAAATAACAATTAATTAACTTATTATTTACTCCCTTATCATTCATTCCTTTAGATAGCCACAATCTCAGCTGATACGCCCATGTCTTCGAGCATAGTACTAATCTCATCGCAATAAATAGCATTCATCACGATGACTTTATCTGGCTGGTAAGTTTTAAGAAACTCTGGTGCCATAATTTCTTTACCTACCCCAGGAATAAACTTACCGTGACGATGAGGATTAATATCGATCGCATATTCAATTTTGTCTATAGTCTGGAGAGTAGTCAAGAAAGCCACACATTTAGAACCAGAACCCCAGACAACTACTTTTTCTTGTTTTGCCTGTGCTTCTTCTAAATATTGTTTCCAATATTGAAGCTTGCTCTCAATCTTTTCGGAGAACTGCTGTACATCTTGAGCTACTTGTTCTACTGTTTCTTCAAAAGGATGAAGGTTTTCCGAAGGAATACTAACTGGTCGAGCTTCAATTAGTAGATATTGATCGCCGTAATCGCAATACAAGTCGGTTACTTCAAATCCACTGCTGCGGAAAAGACGAGCCAAAGTACCAGGACTAAAATAGGAACAGTGTTCGTAATAGATATCTTCAAAGGCTTGGTCGCGTAAAACTCTAGTATTATCTGGTATTTCAAATACTACCACAGTATTTTTGCGATCGCCAATAGATTTACGGACAGTTTTGATAAATTCAGAAGTTGGTTGAATATGTTCTAGGGTGTGGCGACAACAAATAAAGTCACCGACATATTCAGCGTGTTTTTCTGAATAATAATCTTGAATAAACGTCACTCTATCTGCCGCTTTGCTCTCGACTCGACCAGGAACAACACTAGGATCGATACCCACACCGCGATTATTACCTAATTCGCAGAGTAATAGTAAAAAGTCACCTTTACTACAGCCAATTTCAAGAATGTCTTTATTGTGCAGATCGTATTTCTCAATTAAGTTGTTAGCTAGCTTCAGAGAAAACTTATTGAAGGTAGGGGAAAAACTCTGTTGATCTTCGTAATTAGGTGCATAAGCTGACCATTTAGCATCGAACTGAGTGTTGGTAATAAACCCACAGCGAGCGCAAAAACCAAGAACTACATCACCACAGGGAAAATCCTCAGCTTCTTCTTGGCTAGACATCATCAAGCAACTGTGTACTGGAACGTTGCGGACCTCATAAAATAAGGACAATTCATGATGACCGCAGTTAGGACAGGAGTGCTGGATTTTCACCTTTTTTGTTTTTAGTTGATTTGAAGTTGATATTAGATTTAGATTTTGTACCATTGTTAAGTATTTTCGCTATTGATACTATTAATTTTTACGGTTATAGTCTATGTTTTTAGCCTAATCTAAAGCTCATCTAGAGCGATTATCCGCCGTAAATGAATTTTTGATTTTAAACATTTAACTTTCCAACTACACAATTTTTGGTTGGGGAATCGGAATAATAAACTGGCCGCCAGATTCGCGATAAGCTTGTTGTTGCTGCATGATTTCCTCAGCAAAATTCCAAGCCAGAATTAATACATAGTCTGGCTGATCTTCAACTAGTTTGTTGGGAGGAAAAATAGGTAAATGGTTAATCCCCATATAACGACCGTGCTTAAACTGATTTAAATCAACTACATAGTTCTAAAGGATTTTATCAATTCCCAAATAATTAAGCATAGTTGTAGCTTTAGCCGCCGCGCCATAACCAACTATTCTTTTGCCTTGCTTTTTCAAGTCCCACAAAATATCTAACAAGGAATATTTAAACGCCATTACACTATCGGCAAAATTGCGATAGTACTCAAGACTATCTACTTCAGATTCTTGCTCTTCTTTCAATAGAGATTTAACCGAATCTTGCACTGCTTCAATTGGTTCAACATAGAGGCGCAGAGAACCACCATGAATTTTAGTTCTCTCAATATGGTTTAGATATAAAGAATGTCGTCTAAATAGCTTGTCTAATGCTGTAGCCGAAAAATAGCAAAGGTGTTGATGATATATCGTATCGAATTCGCAGTGTTCGACCAAATCAACTACATAAGGAGCCTCAATTACAGCTACACCAGTTTCTTTGAGCAAAATAGAAATACCTTCGACAAAGCCGTTAAGGTCTGGTACATGAGCCAATACATTATTAGCTAACAGAACATCAGCTTGTTTACCTTCTGCCCGTAATTTTTGAGCTAATTTCTGATTAAAAAAGGTACAAATAGAATTAACTCCAGCTTTCAGGGCGACTTCTACTGGCCCTGAAGCAGGATCTATACCTAATACTGGAATATTTTGCTCGACAAAGTGTTTTAACATATAGCCGTCGTTGCTAGCTGCTTCGATGACTAAACTATCACTGTTTAAATGTCTAGTTTCAATAAGATTTTTAGCACTATCACCGAAGTGCCTTAAAAGAGATGAAGATATCGAGGAAAAATAAGGATAATCTTGACAGAACAAAATTTCAGGGGGGACTTTTTCGGTAATCTGCACTAAAGAGCATTGAGGACAAAAAGCCAAGTCTAAAGGAGCAGTATATTCTGGTAAATCCAACTGATCTTTAGTTAAAAGATTATCTGCTAAGGGAGTGTAACCAAATGATATAATTTGATCCAGATTTGAATTACCGCAAGACAAACAAGTGAGTTTATCAGAATTCATATTGTTTACTTTTATTTAACAATTTAACAATTAGCTTCACTTACAGGGGCAATCACATAGATTGCCCTTGCTTCTACTAATCTAGTCTGAGATTATTTAGATTGCCAATTACCAATTTAGAGAACTGTAAGGGGTTCGTGTTGCCAACGTAAGTCTTCATTTAGCAATCCGTCACTAAGTAAGTACTTTATATGAGCAATCCTTTGATATTTAGGACCTTCAAATTCTTCCAGAGTTAAACCTACTCGTTTATAAGCCTCATACAACTCAGCTGCTCCTTTACGAGCATCCCATTGAGGTTGAAAACTAGGCAAAGTTTCAGCAATTTTGCTACAGTTAACTCGATAACAGCGTTTATCGGGGCCAGTATCAGAAGCATATTCAACTCGACAGTTAGGAACTGTTTCTTGAACAATGTCAGCTAAGTCTCGAATTCGATAATTATCTTCGTTACGACCAACGTTGAAAGCCTCGTTATGAATCAGTTCTCGCGGTTCTTCCAAAATGGCAATAAAGGCTCTGGAAATGTCTTCAATGTGTACAATTGGTCGCCAAGGACTGCCATCGCTCTTAATATACACCAGACCTTTGGTAAAAGCCCAAGCAACTAGATTGTTAAGCACCAAATCAAAACGCAGTCTGGGTGATACCCCATATGCGGTTGCATTACGCAGGAAGGTAGGACTGAAGTTATCATCAGCTAACTTACTCACGTCTTGCTCTACTTTAACTTTGGAAACTCCATAGGGAGTGACGGGATTAAAAGCGGACTCTTCATTGAGCCAATCTTCTCCTCCCGCACCGTAGTTACTACAAGAAGAAGAGAAAACAAAACGGCTTACACCAGCTTGTTTAGCTAATTTCGCGAGTTTCACAGAAGCTAAATAATTAATTTCTTCTGTTAATTTAGGATTGAGATTACCTAAAGGATCGTTAGAAAGACCAGCTAAATGTATCACAGCTTCAAATCCTTCTAAGTCTTCTAGTTCTACGTCGCGAAGATCTTTCTTAAGTTCGGGAATTTCAGTGATTCCCGTTCCAAAAGTACTTCTTGCATAGAGATCGGTATCCAAACCAACGACATCATACTTTTTGTCGAGCAACATAGGAATCATTAGTGTTCCTATATACCCCTTGTGACCAGTCACTAGTACTTTCATATTTTCTGTCCTCCCAGGTTTTCCAAGGCGCGTCACCGTTAGCCCACAGAGTTTCTAAGCGATGCTTATCTCGCAAGGTATCCATACATTGCCAGAAACCATCGTGCTTATAAGCCATTAACTGACCATCTTTAGCCAACCTTTCTAGAGGCTCTTTTTCCCACTGAGTGTCGTCACCATCGATGTAATTAAAAATCTCTGGTTCTAGGACGAAGAAAGCACCGTTGATCCAACCTTCTTTAGTTTGAGGTTTTTCGGAAAATTCAGAGATTTTATCTCCATCTAAATCCAAATGACCAAATCTCGCAGGAGGGCGAACGGCAGTTAAAGTAGCCAATTTGCCGTGAGAGCGATGAAAAGCTAGCAGTTCGTGCAGATTAATGTCAGAAACTCCATCACCCCAAGTTAACATAAACGTTTCTCGACCTACATAGGGGGCTAAACGCTTGATCCGTCCTCCTGTATTGGTTGACAAGCCAGTATCGATTAGATCTACGTTCCAATCTAATTCATAGCCACCATGAGGTTTAACTTCACCATTACGGAAGCTAACGCTAAGATTGCTATTTAGCGCACAGTAGTCTACCATATATTTTTTAATAACTGCACCTTTATAACCAAGTGCGATCGCAAAGTCTTTAAACCCATAGTGATGATAATGCATCATGATGTGCCAAAGAATTGGTTGCCCACCAATTTCTACCATTGGCTTAGGTTTATGTTCCGTTTCTTCCGAGATACGAGTCCCCAAACCACCAGCTAGAAAGGCTACTTTCATAATTTTTCTCCGCTTTAAGCCATAATGCTTAGATAAAAATTAAATAATTTTAATTTCACTGATCAGTAGATACTTAGATACTTAATTTAATAAATACTGTTATATTCAGCTCTTTTAACTCATTGTAGATACACGAAAACAAATATGGCTTAAAGTTTTGATGAAGCCGTTGGTATAAAACGCCACAAGCTGCCTAAATAATCATAAAAAATCAGAGTAAAATAGCTCAAAACCTTGATAATAGTGTGTTTTTTTCTTAATGAAAACTTTAAAAAGCAGACATGGGATTGAGCCAGATAATTATTTCTTTTTTCAGGCTGTATAAGCTACGAGACAATTCCTGATTGACCCATTGTCCAATCGCGTCGAACGGGGTGAAAAATTCGCCAGCTTTCCACTGAATTTCCTGATTTAAAGGTGTTAAATGATTTCCGTTCAGAGTCCGCATGGCTATCATATCAGGAAATCGCCGCCGTAAAACTGGGTTAAGCTGGATAGTTTGATCAATATCATCGTTGGTAAATTTGATCAAAAGATTGCGGCGAATATTATAATGCTCGGCAATTAACTGATTGGTTTCTAAGGGAGAAGGGCTGAATTCAACATTAAAAGCAGGAGTTATATTGAATTGTTCGACAAAAGGAATGGCACGGCTAGCAGGATAGTTATTAAAAGAAATGAGAATATTGCCTGCTCTTTCAACGTCGTCATACAGGCTGCCAATGAGCAGGTGAAGCTTACAACCCATGCTATGTCCTACACCGTAAATAGGTAAATAGCGTTTGCCTAACTTGTTAGTTGTTTGTAAACGATCTAACACGGTTTCAAAACGATTGAGAACTTCACGAGCGATCGCGCTATGATCAAGAGTATTTAAAAAAGGAGTTGCGATAATCGCATACCCTGCTTTCGCGATCTGCTCTAGTATAGAGCGATATGATATCTGGGGTGCTGTAGCCACAAATGCACCACCTAAAAAATGAACAATCCCGATGATCTCTTGCTTAGGGAGATATACCCAGTTACCTGAAATTTCTTGCCATTCCATGATTTTTGTGATTAATTAACAACCCTTACTTAGTCTCTTAAAGTTAGTGTAAAGAATATGAGGTTTGTACCTTATTCTACTAAAGGCGATTACCCTGCGGGTAGCTAAATGCGATCGCACTTTCTTCATCTCAACAATTAACCCTACTCAAACTTTTTTAGTAAGCCCTAAATAGCTAATCATTAGTTGCTAGTTGCTGCTTAATTAGGTTGAGCTATTTATCAATAATTGCATCACGGTCTAATAGTAATAGGTTACGCAAACTATTAGTATCTAAATCTGTTAACCATTGTTCTCCCGCATTTACTGTTTGTTCAGCGAGTTCTTTTTTGCTTTCAATAATGTCATTAATTCTTTCTTCTAAAGTTCCTGTACAGACAAATTTGTGTACTTGCACATTACGTTTTTGTCCGATACGAAATGCTCGATCTGTTGCCTGATTTTCTACGGCAGGATTCCACCAGCGATCAACATGAAAAACATGATTTGCCCTGGTTAAGTTTAATCCTGTACCGCCAGCTTTTAAGGATAAAATAAATATCTTTGGTCCATTAGGTTCATTTTGGAAACGATCTACCATTTCTTGTCTAGCTTCACGGCGAGTTGAACCGTATAAGAATAATACTTCGACCTTTAATTTGTTTTCTAAGTAAGGTTTTAATAACTTGCCCCATTCAGAGAATTGAGTAAAAATCAAAGAGCGATCGCCTTCTGCTACAATTTCTTCTAACATTTCTTCTAAACGCAACAGTTTGCCTGAAAGATTGCTAAAGTTTTCATCATTTATTTTATTCTTTTTGCTTTTAGTTTCTTGAATTAATACTGGATGATTGCATAATTGTTTTAAGCGCAATAACAGAGTTAAAATTAAGCCTCTGCGCTTAATTCCTTCTGAGTCTTCAATCTCATTTAAAGAGTTATCTACTAATTGTTGATAGAGTTCGGCTTGTTCGACTGAAAGTCCACAGAACACATTCATTTCTTGCTTTTCTGGTAAGTCTTGAATGATATTTTTATCAGTTTTTAGACGGCGTAGAATAAACGGTTGAACAAGCGATCGCAAGATATTTAAAGAATCGCGATCGCCATATTTTTCAATTGGTACAGCAAATCTTTTTTGAAAAAAGTTACGATTGCCTAAAAAGCCTGGATTGAGAAAATCTAAGATAGACCATAATTCCGACAGGCGATTTTCTACGGGAGTACCTGTTAGAGCGATGCGGAATCCTGCGGGAAGTTGGCGTACTGATTGAGACTGTTTGGCAGAGGAGTTTTTAATATTTTGAGCTTCGTCTAAGACTACTCCTTGCCAATCAATTGCCGACAAGGTTTTTAAATCGCGATGCACTAAAGAATAGCTAGTAATTACTAACTGCTTATCTTTTACTTGTTTAATAAAAGTTTTTCCTTGATCGCGTTTATCTCCATGATGAATTACTGTTTTTAGTTCAGGAGCAAATTTTTTTACTTCTCTTTCCCAATTATTAATTACGGAAGTAGGGCATACTAATAAAGTTGGCTTACTTAAAACATTTTGTTGCTTAAGATTAAGTAAAAACGCAATTAGCTGAATGGTTTTTCCCAATCCCATATCGTCTGCTAAACAAGCACCTAAACCCCAGGTTTCTAGGAAAGATAACCAACCAACCCCTTTTGCTTGGTAAGGGCGTAATTGACCGCTGAAGCCTGGAATATTATCGATTGGTTCGACAGCTTTATTGTCAGTTAAATTATTAATTAATCCTGCTAATACTCCCGTCGATTCAAATTTAACTACTGGTAATTTGGCTAAAGTTTTGGTATCCCCTGTCGATAAACGTAGGGCATCTTCTACAGATAAATTCATCTGTTCGTTAGATTTATTTAATACTGCTTGAGCTGCTTTTACATCAGAAGGTTGCAGCGCAATCCATTGTCCATCTATTTCGACAATGGGAGATTTTTGCTCTAGCAAACGTTGAAAATCTTTTTTAGAAACAGTGCGATCGCCGACAGCAATTTCTAATTTATATTTCAGTAAACTTTGCAAATTTAAACGTTCACCTTGCTTCGCAGAAACACTAGCCGTCATTTTAATTCCTAATCTTTGTTCCCTATCTCCTGATGTTAAACCAGGAGGAACAATTACCCCTAAACCATTGTCTTGTAATTGCCAAGCGATCGCACGAATAAATTCATAAACTTGAATCGGATTAAGTTGGCAACTAATAGGTTGACTCTGTTCTAGACTCTCTTTTATCGGGCTATAAATACGACTTGCTAAACCCAAACCTTTTAATAAAGTCTCTTGTGGATTTTTAATTGTTCTACCATTAATAGTTAAAGAATCAGTTCCACATTGCCAAATTCTAGCCGCGTCCAGATAAAACTTTGAATCGTCTAATGCTTGGAGATAATATTGTAGTTGCCAATCACTTTGTTCTCCATTCGCTTCAGTTGCAACAGGTGGCTGGAGAGAAAAACAAACACGATATTGATTTTGTCCAAAGTTACTGTTTTTGCTATTAACTAAAGATTCACTAATTGGTAATGTCCAATTATAAAGAGCATTTTCTAAGCGATTAATATTTTTAATATCTGTTTCTAATAAAGACGATTTAGAAAGCGATTGCAACCAAGGTTGAATAGTAATATCCTTAGACGTATTTTCACTATAATCAATCCAACTACGCAACCTAGTATCTAAAATAATTGAAAGCGATCGCAATAATAATTTTTGTCCTTGTATCTGTTTATTTACTTCATTTATATTTTGATAAGCTAAACAAACATCAGGAATTAACTGAGTGAACTTTGCTAAACGAACCCGATCTACTTCACTATCTATTAAAGGTTGCCAAACACCTTTTACTTCTACTGCTTCTGACTCTGAGCTTTTAATTCCTGGTAAAAACTTCTGTCTGATAATTAAATCTAGAGTCCAGCGATAAATATGGCACCAAAAACGCAAGTCTCCTGCTAAATAATTTGAATCTGCTTGAAGAGAATTAAGCGATAAAACCTGTAATAAATTTATAGTTTGTGTAGGAGCTAAACAAAAACCTTCCACTTGCCAAGGATAAGATTGAAGATCCCCAAAGCGATCGCTTTCTAATTCTAAACTATCTCCTGCAAAAAGTGGCTGAATCTTTTTACTTTTACCTCTGCCTGTTTCAATAGTAGGAATAGTTATTGTCTGAGTAATCCAGTTAGTTGTTTCTGATAATCCATCAATTACTAAATTGTTACTTTGAAATAAAGACAATAATTCTTCTAATGGCAAACAAAAAGGATGAATTGAATCACCTTCATTATTAGCAACAGAATCCAGATTAATTAAAGAACGCCAAACCTCTCCCCAAACAAAAAAATAATCCTGATCTGAAATAACAATCCAACTACCATGAATAATCGACATAAGTATAGTGAGTTTGTTTTAGCTGTTAACTATATAGCGGTTCTCAAATAATCTAGCTAGTTGACTAAAAAATCTCAATTTCGTAGGCTCGGTTAAGTTATTAAATTTATCAAACCTAGCAATTGTAGTAATTAGTTGGGTTTTACCATCATTGAACCAATTAACGATTTTCTAGATATTTCAGCCGTTTTGTTGGTCAATAAATATCGATGCCAGAAAAGAAACTAGTGTTTTGTCCATTAATTAAAGATAAATTAATATCTCTCTGCCCCTGCTTTCAAGGGTATGTTTTTAACCAAGTCGTGAGTTTTTACTCCAATTAGAACGAAAAAACGACCTTTTTCTCCTCCGTCTCCTCTGTTCGTCTAAACCCATCAATTAAAATTTGACAGACTACTAGACAAGACTAAAGCTAGTTTACCAATTTTAGGTCTATGACGGACAGGATGAATATGCCTTCGGGTTCAGTAGGGGCGTTACTCTACGATTCGGCTACATAATACGCGTGCGCGTCCCTATTATGATGTGGAAATTACTTGAAATGACTATAGAATAAGAAGATTGAAATAAAACTAAGCAAAAACATGGCAGATATTGTTGATATCGCAGTTCAATCAGACGACTTTAACACTTTAGTAGCCGCAGTCCAAGCTGCTAGTTTAGTAGAAACTTTGAAAAGCCCTGGCCCATTTACAGTATTTGCTCCTAATGATGCTGCCTTTGCGAAACTACCTCCAGGAACAATACAAACTTTATTACAAAATATTCCCCAACTTGCCAGAATTTTGACTTTTCATGTTGTCCCTGGCAAATTAATGAAAGCAGATTTAGAAACTAAAACCTCTGTGATTTCTGTAGAAGGTTCACCAATTAAAATTGATTTTAGTAATGGTTTTGAAGTTAAAAACTCCACTGTAATTGCAGCCGATATTGAAGCAGACAATGGGGTAATTCACGTTATCGATAATGTAATTTTAATGGGATAAACATTAACATATATATGTTCGGGGAAGGAAGTCATCAGTAAAATGCGATCGTCTCTAGACGGACATCTCGGCATAATAAAGATCTATAAAAGTGCCTGAGTCAAGACAATTAAGATAAATTTTCTCAATTCTATAACGTATGGAAGTTAGAGCCGAGAAATCAGAAGACTTTAGTGCTGTTCGCAAAGTCAATATTGCGGCATTCGGACGAGACAATGAGGCAAATTTAGTTGATAGATTGCGAGGCGTTGCCTCTACGCTTTTTTTGATTGTCGTACAATCCGAGCAAGTGGTTGGACACATTTTCTTCAGCCCAGTTTCGGTCGAAGGGAAACGCGCTGATAATTCGCTTATTCTTGGGTTAGCACCAATAGCAGTGCTACCTGACTATCAGCGACAAGGAATCGGGTCATTGTTGATTCAGCATAGTTTAAAGGAGTGCGCTCGGTTAGGCTACGGAGCCTTGGTAGTGCTGGGTTATCCCGAATACTATCCACGTTTCGGATTTATTCCTGCAAAAGAGAAAAGATTGAGGTGTGAGTACGCAGTGCCAGATGAGGTATTTATGGTGTTGGAGTTGAAAAATGGAGCATTGGATGGATGTGTAGGAACGGTAAAATATCGGTCAGAGTTCAGTGAATGTGAGTAACAATAGTCTCGCAGGTACTTACGATCTGCTCTCCACGATCCGTTTTCGATTTTTCAGCCAAATTTAATGATTTCTCTTCCTTCCATAAGAAGTCGATCTCCTTGTTTATAAAGGAGCAAGTTTTGCTAGCGCATCAAATTATCTTGCCGCTCCACACAAAGGATATCCTTGAAGTTGTGTTAAACCAATTTACCTTTTCTTCTATTGCGTTATAAATAGCTTGTTTACTTAATTAATTTAATAGTGACTCCTGTTGCTCCTCTGAACCTATGCAAACAAACAAGTCTCCCCTGCAAGTTTTTCAAAGTCGCAAAATGCTAGCCTTGCTATTCTTAGGTTTTTCGTCGGGGATGCCTCTATTTCTAACCAGTAGAACTTTACAAGCTTGGTTGACAGTAGAGGGCGTAGATTTAGCTTCGATCGGTTTACTGAGTCTCGTTGCGCTGCCCTATTCTATCAAATTTCTCTGGGCACCTTTTTTGGATCGTTATATTCCACCATTTTTTGGTCGTCGGCGAGGCTGGTTAGTAATTGCACAGGTTGGATTAACAATTGCGATCGCAACTATGGCTTTCCAACAACCAAAACAAAGCCTGCAACTGCTCGCTATCAATGCTCTTATAATTGCTTTTCTCAGTGCTAGTCAAGATATTGCTTTTGATGCTTATCGTACCGATATTTTAGCACCCTGGGAAACAGGCGCAGGTGCTGCGGTAGGGGTTTTAGGCTATCGTATTGCTTTGTTAATTACAGGTGGATTGGCACTGGTTCTGGCTGATCGCATTTCTTGGCAGGGAGTCTATTTATCTATGGCGGGATTAATGGCATTGAATATTATATTTTCTATTTGGTCGCCAGAACCGATTTTAAAAGAGCATCCACCTACTAATTTAGCAGAAGCTATTGTTCTGCCGTTTCAGGATTTTTTTCAACGTTTAGGCATAGTCAAAAGTGTTCTGATTCTAATTTTTATTATTCTTTATCGATTAGGAGATGCCTTAGTAAATAATATGGTGACCCCGTTTTTACTTCAGATGGGTTTTACCCAAACAGATATTGGTGCAATACAAGGAGGAATGGGATTAATCGCGACTATTGTAGGTACATTATTCGGCGGGTTAATTCTTAGTCGTGTAGGAATTAATCGTTCTCTGTGGATCTTTGGGTTCTTGCAAGCTTTTAGTAATTTTGTGTACTTGATCTTGGCACAATTAGGACACAATTATCAGTTCATGGTTGTGGCAATTAATGTAGAAAACTTATGTTCAGGGTTAGCAACAGCAGGTTTTGTGGCATTTCTAATGAGTCTGTGTAATCAACGTTTTTCTGCCACACAATTTGCTCTTTTATCGAGTTTAATGGCTTTTAGTCGTGATATTCTGGTCGCTCCTGCTGGAATACTAGCAAAAGAAATAGGATGGCCAGGATTTTTCTTGTTTACTCTGTTTGCAGCTCTACCTGGTTTGATTTTACTACCTTGGTTTGCTCCTTGGAAGCTGGAATCTGTTTCTATAGATGATTCGGAAATCAAATAATAGCAATTTTCAGCGGACATCCTGGCATAAGATAAATCAAATTTGCGATCGCTTTTCAATAAGACGGTAATGCGATCTCTCCTCACTCATTGAATTTTAATAAGTAACCTTTAATCTGCTACTAGCTATTGGGATTTCTTGATGTTTTTCTCGATAGTCTTCTTTAACTAATTCCCAAGCAGTTTTTAATTCTTCTAGTGCTTCTTGGGGGGTATCTCCGAATGCAGAAATAGTAGGTATTTCTTGAAAATGTGCCAACCAATCCCCTTGTTCGTCAACATATAAATTGATAATAAAACCATCAAAATTATAATTATCTAGAGACATTATTCTTCCTGCTGACATTTAATAAATTGCTGAACTTGATAAACTTTTGCCTTACCATCCTTTCGAGGCTGAATTGGTAAAGATTGACCGTTAGGAGATGACCATAGACGATGACTTCCTCTTTGACGCTCAAATATCCAGCTACTCTGTTCTAAAAGAGTTTCAAATTCTTGGAAAGTTAGATTTTGTGGACTTTGTTGTGCTTTTCTCCATAATTTTTCTTTTTTGGTCATGTTCCAATTATAAAGTCTGTACCTTAATTGACTGAAGGCGAACGCTCTAACAACATAAAAAAAAGCGATCGCACTTCGCGATTTTAAAAATGGTTTAGTTTTCGTAGTGCGATCGCTTTGCTACAAGATCTTCGTGTGATCTATCTAGTTGACAGTGAAATTAGCCTTGACATTGTATTCTCTAATTGAGAACATAAAAGAATTAATTGTTGTTTAGTAGACAAATGTGCATATCATAAGCCGAAAGATTCTCCGCGATTATTGTCAAGCTCATGCTGATGCTGGCAATTCTCTCTATGACTGGTATAGAGTTGCCAGCAAAGCTCAATGGAAGAATCTAACCGAAATTCAAGCTACTTACAAAAATGCCGAAGCAGTTGGTAATTTTACAGTATTCAACATAAAAGGTAATCGCTATCGTTTGATTGTCGATATTATCTACCCTAGTCAAAGAATTTATATCAAATACGTTTTAACCCACGCGGAATATTCAAAGGATAAATGGAAAAATGACCCTTACTACTAACCCCGAATCTTATACTCAGTTACTAGCTAAATATCAACCCAAAATCATAGAAACAGAAGCAGAAAATGATCGCGTCATTGCTTTAGTTCAAGAATTAGAACACAAAGCTAATCGCAGTTTAGAAGAAGATGCGATCCTCGAATTACTACTTACCTTAATTGAAAAATTTGAGGAAGAAAATTATCCCATTCCATCAGGTACACCTCACTCAGTGTTGCTACATCTAATGGAAGCAAGCGATCTGAAACAAGAAAACTTAATCGGTGTAATAGGTTCAAGAGGAGTAGTGTCTGAAGTAATTAATGGTAAGCGTAGTATTAGTAAAGCCCAAGCAAAAGCGTTGGCTAAATTTTTCTCGGTTAATGTTGGATTGTTTATTTAGAATGGCGATCGCTTTTATTTAAAACACAGGCGAGATCGCTTGTCCGTAGGACTCAGACATCGCATTGCAACAAGATGGTAGTGCGATCGCACTTGGTAAAATAGCTTGTCATATCTCATCGGGATTTTAATACCTCTTCAATTGTTAAGTCGATGTCTTTGGCAATTTGCTGCAATAATCTAGGGGAAATATCACGTCCCTTATGAAAAGGAACTGTTGTAGCTCGACCATCTTCATGACGAAATTGCTTGTGTGAACCTTTTTGACGTACTTCGACAAATCCGAGATTATTTAAAATTCGGACAACTTCTTGTGGCTTAAGGACTGGAATCTTACTCATAAATCGTTAGATTACAATCTGTTGTGTTCCCACAAACTCTGTCTCAAAGGTTAAATTTTCATTTTCCAACAGCATTTCAATTACTTCCTTTAGATTCTCCTGCAATTCATCCAAAGTTTCACCTTGGGAATGTGCGCCTTTAAATCCTGGGATGTAACCTAAGTAAAGCTTGGTATCAATATCTCGCTCGACGATCGCTGTGAATGTCTTCATAAAATCATATATTTTAAATAGGATTGAAGTAATAAGTATTATTATCTCATTGCTTTAAAAATATTGAATCTTGATTGGATAAATGCGATCGCTTTTCCATCTAAGTTTTTGACTAACGGAGATCGCTCTACCCAACCTACAGAGCAGCGAGCTATCCCTTTAATCTTTTAATTAATTCTTCAGGATTTCTTTCATTTTTTCTTCTTTTTGCTTAAGATAAGTTTTGCATTCTTGTTTAGTTTTTACACCTATTGTGTCCAAATGGTTGTTACATATATTTTTTTCGTTATGGTATTTCTTATGAATGTTCCATAGCTCTTTATCGGCTTTAGTCATTTGTGGAACTAATTTTTGACAATTTATATTGTCATGAGTTTTTTCAAAATCTTCACCTGGGAAATATAGACTAATAAACCTCATCATGAATACCAATATCAAGTAGGATTATAAGTTTTTTATCATTTTTTGGGTCTGTTTTGATCGCAAAGACAATACGGCAATCATATCCGCAAGAACAGCCTAATAAATCAGCTAGTTTACCCTCTAATTTATGAGTTGCCAAAGCGGGATCAAAAGTATCTTCAGATAATTTAGTAATTACTTTCTCGATTTTGGCTTGAAGCTGTGTGTTACGGCGAGTGAATTTGCGAAATGCTCTTTTAAATTTATTAGAGACAACAATTTTGCTCATTATTCATGCTCAATAAATTCTTGCAACTCACTAATCGCTTCAGCAGCACTTTGAATTTTAAGCTTACCTTCTCTGAATTCAGCGAGGGATAATGTAGCATCTTGGGCAATCTCATCTCTACGTTGTTCGATCATTCGTCTTTGTAATATTTGTATCAGCACCTCTCGTTGTTCTACTGACAAGTTCATCGCCTCATCTAAAACTCTATCTAAATTGGACATTGTAGTTGTACTTTTCTCTATAATTTTCCTTTTTTGGTCACATTCCAATTATAAGATCTGTACCTGATTCTACTAAATACGATTACCCTACAAGTACGCTTTGCGATCGCATAGGCTAAAATAGAGAAGATATAGGAACAAAATGCGATCGCAACTTTAGAGTGTGTTTTTTAACTCCGTAGAGCAAATTCTTGCCAAAATTGTTCAGCAACCAGGCTGGGAAAAGTATCGAGAGTACCTTCAACTACTAGAATGCTGGCAAAAAACTGTTAACCAAAATACTGCCAAACATACTCGTCCTCTCCACCTCACTAGACAAGTACTTTGGGTTGCTACTTCCAGTGCAGCAAGAGCGCAAGAACTTTCGTTTCAAAGATATGCTCTGGTAAAAAAACTCAATTCTCAATTGCCGTTTACAATCAAAGATATTCATTTTTCTTCATCTCAGTGGCATCAAAAAGTCAACCACGCCAGCAGTGAAACAACCCTATTTACCGCCAAAAAAACTCTAGAATCTAAAATTAGTTTAAATTCTCCACAACCATTGGATGAGTTAGTCAATAATAATCCTGAAGCTTTAAAGGAATCTTTGTCTTCACCTACAGAGGCTCAAGCTGCCGCTCAACACTGGCTGAAAGTAAATCAACAAAGAGCTGACTCTTGTTTACCTTGCCCCGATTGCGCCTCTAGCACACCATCAGCAGAAATAGAACGCTGGGGCTTATGTTATCACTGTATTGCCAAAAAATGGTCTACAGAATATCGTCCGCCAACTTTTCCAGAGCGAAAATAAAAAGCCAACTTAAACATCATTAGATTTGATTGTTCACGATCCCTAGTAGGTTCATGGCGTATATATCTATAAAACTCTTGAAAAAAAGTTATTTTGGATACCATTTTTCTTTGTCCTGTATCTATTCATTAATCAATTATAAAGAGAATGTGAAATATATATAGTAGCTGGGGATCACCTAAAGCCTTACCAGATCATAGCTTGAATTAGATAAACACCAATATGAAGAAGAAGCACAATAGGAGGAACGGTATGGGCTAAAACCGATCCTGGAATCACAATCTAATGAAAGAAACAAATTTATCAAATTCTGCTTGTCGCTATTGTCGTTCTTACCAGCCAGAAGGACGTAGAGGCGGTTATTGCCAAATACTAGGCGTGCCAGTGCAAGGCAGTTGGAAAGCTTGTGTTTTAGCTTCTCCACCTTTTAAAACAACTTTAAAAAAATTAGAAGATATTTTTCAGTTGGAAACTTCGGTTTTGGAAACTTCACTCTCTCTAAGTTCTTCTTCTCCATCAGAAACCAAAACTAATGTCAAAGATAGTTCTCAACAGGCAGGAATTCTAAACCTAGCCGAAGGCATCCCTAGTCTAAACCAGTAAAATATAGGTAGATAGAGAGATAGTTAAGCTGTTACTCATTTAATTTAACTATATTTAACTATGCTCACTTCTAAGATTACTAATTTGTTTTATAGTAAGTCGCAACACAATTTATAACTGGTTTAATAATAATAATTTTGGATCTCATCAATATGAGAATTGCTATATGAGTACCTCAAATCAGCAATGCCTGAGTTTTAAGTAGTTTTCCTAAAATTGAGATGCCGCGATCGATTATTTCAGGAGAATGAGAAAAATTTAAACGCAGGGCATTATAGCCTTCTTGTCCAGGAAAGAATGGTGTTCCAGGGTAAACCAATATTTTTGATGACCAAGCTTGACGACAAATTTCGGCGATCGCAATTTCAGGTGGTAACTGTACCCACAGAAACAAGCCACCATTTGGGATAGTCCAAGTAGCCTCTTGGGGAAAATAGCTTTCTAATGCTTGCAGCATGGCATTACGACTACAAAGATTACTAGCTCTAAGATGGTTGAGATGATGGCGATGATGCCCAGAAGCTAAATATTCGCTGACAATTGCCTGAGAAACCGTCGAAACGTGCAAATCGTGGAAAAGCTTTTGTTTTAATAAGGGACGATAACACTTTCCTGTTGCCAACAGATAGCCGACCCTCAACCCAGGCATGAGCGTTTTAGAAAATGTGCCAGTATAAATAACCGAATCGCTGCGATCTAATGATTTGAGTGGGGGAGGTACTGGTTTAAAGTTCAAGCCTTCGTAAGCATTGTCTTCTAGAATCAAACATTGATATTTTTCAGCTAAAGCTAGTAATTGTTGACGGTGCTTGAGTGCAGTGGTTATGCCTGTAGGATTTTGGAAGGTAGTGACGGTGTAAATTAATTTAGGGCGATGACTTTGGAGATATTGCTCTAAAAGTTCTAAATTCATCCCCGATCCTTGCATGGGAATACCGATAATTCTGGCTCCAATATTTTCGATAATGTCCAGAGTTCCATAATAGGTAGGACTTTCTGTAACTATCCAGTCTCCTGGTTGGAGGTAATGATTCATCACCAGAGACAATCCTTGTTTAGAGCCATTGGTAATAATTAACTCATCAGCAGAAGCTTCTAATCCCAATTGAATCAGCATTTTGGCAATTTGCTGGCGCAACACAAGCTGTCCTTGAGGAAAGTCGTAATGGAATAAAGTCTCTGCTACTTCTTTCATGGCTCGTCTGGCATGACGCTGTAGATGTTGCAAGCCAGAAGATATGGGAAAACCACTACTAAAATCAATTATTCCTGGCTGGCTTTTCGCTTGTACCGAAAGCTGATATATGTCGAAGAAAGAAACACTTTTTTGTTGAGGAATAATTACTTCTTGAGTTGGAGCAAAATTAGATTGAGATTGAGTAGAAACCAAAGGCTCTTGATTGACAAAATAACCTGATCCTTGACGAGCCAGGATTAAACCATCTGCTTCTAAGACGTTATAGGCTTCAATTACTGTTAATTTATTAACTTGAATATTTTTAGCTAAAGCCCGAATCGAGGGAAGGCGATCACCTGTTTTCAACATTCCAGATTGAATTAAACGGCTAAAGCGATCTCGAATTTGCAAATATACTGGTTTGATTGCTTGACGGTCGATAGGAATTCTCACTCCGTCTTCCTCTTAATCTTTAAGGCTATGATACGCGATCTCTTCAACATTTTCCTGGTACACTTCTGAGCTTTTTTTAATAGAACAGTTTGAAAAAAATGTAATTGTACTAGTCAGAATTCAACAATTTTGTACCTTACTATTTTTGCTGTTGTAACTAACACTAATAATTAGTCCAATAACCTGATTCGCTATTTAATAAATAGTTTATAAATAGTTTTTTTTGTTGGCAGATTTTGAAATTACTAAAGTTTTAATGAATCAATATTTACAGTCACAAAAAGAATTAAAAGAATTAATCGGTTTTGGATTTGGATTTCTAGGAGTACTAATTTTTAGCCTGACTCTGCCAGCTACCCGTCTTGCTGTTTCCGAGTTAGATCCAGCTTTTGTTGGTCTTGGTCGAGCGGTTGTTGCGGCATTTTTATCATTAATTTTGCTGGTCATAACTCGTCAAACCATTCCACCTTGGCGATTTTTACCTAGATTTATTGTTGTTGTGGCTGGAGTAGTCATTGGATTTCCTTTACTTTCTGCATTGGCAATGCGTGATGCTCCTGCTTCTTACGGAGCAGTAATTACAGGACTACTGCCATTAGCTACGGCTCTCTGTGGTGTTTGGCGAGGAGGTGAAAAACTCTCTTTATATTTTTGGATTTTTGCATTGATAGGAAGTGGATTAGTAATTAGCTTTGCTCTGTTATCTGGCACTGGGTCGATTAGTTTCGCTGATCTAGCTTTGCTAGGGGCTGTCGCTGCGGCTGGTTTGGGGTATGCAGAAGGGGCGGTTTTGGCTCGCACTTTTGGCGCGTGGCAAGTTATTTGCTGGTCGCTCATCCTTTCTATGCCAGTTTTGCTACCCGTTGTACTTCAACATACTCCTGCTGCATTTTCTTCTATTTCTATTAGTGCTTGGCTTGCCTTTTTTTACGTGAGCATCTTTAGTATGTTTCTCGGATTTTTTGCTTGGTATCAAGGTCTTTATTTGGGTGGGATTGCCCGTGTCGGTCAAGTTCAACTTATTCAACCGTTTCTGACAATTTTGGCATCTAGTGTATTGCTCGGCGAACCTTTGACAATTACAACACTTGGTTTTGCTGCGGGGGTGGTTATTTGTGTCGCATTGGGCAAACGTGCTTAGAAAATTTCTTAGAAAATTTTAACCATGAAAATTAACAACTATATTCTTAATAAATTTAGAGAGATTGGGGACAGTTTAGTAGCAAACAGAACCGAGCCTCAAATTAAGCAAAAATGCGATCGCAATGGTAATTTTCATTGGCAGATATACGATCCAGTTTCGGGTCGCTACACTTGTTTTGGTTCAGAACAAGATGTTAGAGCCTGGATCGAAAACCGTCACTATCGTTCTTAAAACTAGGGGCAATTCAGATTATTAGATCGGATTGTTGATTGCTGCTAATGCTGCTTTAATTAATTGAAAATAAGGAGGTTGAGTAACATTAACTTCTTTAGCATTATCTCTACTTGTACCTAATAATCCTATACGATCGCCTTGGTTAACAGCTAATACCTTACCGCGATCGTTTCTAATTCTTAATTCTTTTAAAGACTGTTCTAAGCTACAAATATAAATTCTGCCGCTATGAGTAAATACTGCTTTCTGGACATGGTTATTTTTAATATTATTGATTGCTTTAATATTATTGGTTGGTTGTGATTGTTGCTGCTTAACACCGACTAATTCTAGTTCAATACTCGTGTTACCTTGCCAATGATTTTCTTTTAACTTGTAAGCAATATCTAAACAGGTGGGTAGAGGAAAATATTCACCCCAACGCCAAGCGATCGCCTTAATTGAAAATTCGGAATTCTCTGCTTGTAAAACTAGTTTTAAGTGATTTTTACCAATAATTTTTTGCTCTTTAATCTTAACGTTGGGTGTCCAAAACACTGGGGTACTATTACCAATACCCCAGGGTTGTAGACTTTCAATTTGTTCATAAAGTGGCAAATTAATTTGATTTAAACTAGCTTGAGCATCTATTTTAATTAAAGGTTTTAAATGTTCTTCCTCTAAACATTTATGGGCAAACTCACTCAGCCTTTCCTTAATTGCAGCTAAATTACTAGCAGGAAAACTAAAACCGCCAGCGGCTCGATGTCCGCCAAACTTGCCTAATAAATCCTCACAGTAATTCAAAGCATCAAAGACATTAAACTCATCAATACTTCTAGCTGAACCGCGAATAACACTGACAGTTTCGGGGACATCTTTGGATTTAGAATTAGCCTCAGAATCAGTCTCTTTTTCTTCGTAAGTACCAATAAAAACAGGAACACCATAGCGTTCTACTAACCGCGAAGCCACAATACCAATTACTCCATGATGCCAATCTTCGCCAATTACTACTAAGACTCGCGCCTCTTTCCAAAGAATAGGAGTTGATTCCACTAAAGCGATCGCACTTTGTTCAATTTCTTCGCATAATTGACGGCGTTTCTGATTAATTTGTTCGCACTGCATTGCCCTTTCCAAAGCTAGTCCAGGCTCATCGGTGGTTAATAGTTCAATCACCATTTGTGGATCACCAATTCGCCCAACAGCATTAATTCTCGGCCCCAATTTAAAACCAATATCATCGGGTTTTAATTGTTTTTGAGCTTCGTCAACGCCCGCCATCTGAATCAAGGCTTGTATTCCTACTAATTCTGAATTAGGCAAAGCTCGTAAACCCCGCTTTAACCAGCGACGATTTACTCCTACTAAAGGAGCAAGATCGGCAACTGTGCCAAGGGTAAATAATTCTAAAATTGGATTGGTTAAACCCTTTAACTTACCTAAACTTTGAGCTGTGGCGATCGCTAAAACATAGGCAACTCCGACACCTGCCAGCCCTTTATAGGGAGAACTATCTAGAAGTAATTTGGGATTGAGAATAGCGTCGGCAGGGGGGAGCTTCGCTGGTAAATCGTGATGATCGGTAATAATAACGCTCAATCCCAATTCTACGGCACGGGCGATCGGATCATAAGCAGAAATACCGTTATCCACAGTCAGAATCAAACCGACTCCATTCTCGGCAAATTCTTCCACAATCCTAGTATTAATACCGTAACCATCCTTCATGCGGCTAGGAATAGCATAATCAACGATGCCGCCTAAATGCTTTAAAGCCCTAATCAAGAGAGCTGTACTCGTCATCCCGTCAGCATCATAATCGCCACAGATGGCAATCTGTTCACCTTCAGCGATCGCATCTTGCAACAGCTTGACACTAACAGCTAAATCCTTAAATTCTGTTAAAGGAGAGGGAAGACTTTGAGATTCTGGCTCAATGTAGGCAGTCGCTAATTCTGGTGTCTCTATACCGCGATTAATCATTACCTGAGCGACCAAAGGCAAAAGACCAGTAGAAACAGTTAACTGAGCGGATTGCTCTGGTTGTGGGGAAGCAATCTGCCATCTTTGATTAGGTAAACGTTTTGCAGTCGGGCGATCGCTCATTAGTAAAAACTTGGTACATCAGTCTTAAGATATCGGAAAATGTTCCTAAATACTGCACCAAATTAGAAATTGTTCAGATTCTCTCCCAATTCTATTTCCGAGTCAGCATTAACCTGTTTTTTCCAATCCCGACCAATTTGAATTGTGATATCAGAATTCACAACTCCTGTACTCTCAACCACTATTTCTCCTACCCCCAAAACAGCACGCACCGCCTCAGCCGATTCCTTATCCCCCGATTGAGCAATAATTCTAGTTTTAGCTAACGGGTCTTGCCAATTTTTACTAGCGGAAACTCTGCCATAACCAAATTCTCTTAAGGTATCCAGTGCTGATTGGAGTCTTTCTTGCTCTCCTGTACTATCTTGAACTGATATTCTCAATTTGGCGACGGGAGTCTGGGGTTGATCTCCTAAGGAGGCGTATTGAGCATTACCTAGTTCATAATCATCTTCGTTAGTTGGCAGATTAAAATGCTGAGTCATCAGCTTATGAATGCGTTGTTCATCGGGTAGCCAATAGCTCACTCCCTCGCTAGGATCATTAAAGTCCCCAGGTAACATTAGCATTTGGACATTCGACCTTTCGGTTTTAGAAGCAAAATTAGACAGAGCCATTAACTCTTTAACAGTTAGATTGGTATCAATATGAGATTGAATAACTGATAATAGTTTGGGAATTTTAACTATAGTCGCTGGTTTGAGGGTCTGCTCAACAGTAGAACGCATGAGCATTTGTTGACGCTGCACCCTAGAAATATCCCCTAAGCCATCGTAGCGAAAGCGCAAGAATTGCATCGCTTTATCCCCATCTAAATGCTGCCTACCTTTACGGAGATCAATATAAAGATGTTGGCTAAAATCATTATATTTCATATCTTTAGGCACGTTAACCGTTACGCCACCTAAAGCATCAATTAGTTTTTCTACTCCCTGGACATTTAACCGTACATAGCGATCAACATTAATTCCACCTAATAAATCGCTAGCCGCCGCCGCAGTTAGGGCAGGGCCACCAAATTTATTGGCATGGTTAATTTTTCTAACTCCGTGTCCTTCTAGATAAACACGAGTATCTCTGGGAATCGAAAGTACAGAAAGTTTTTCTTGTTGGGGGTCAAATCTCAAAAGCAACATCGTGTCACTTAGACCTTCAAAAGAGTTAACTAAGTAGTCATAACCTAAATCTTTTTGGTTTACTGGTTTTCCTTCCTTTTCCAGGTCTGATCTAATAACTTTGATACCTAAAACCAGAATATTTACAGGACGAGATAATTCTGGCAAATTCAAATTTTTGGCAGTGACTGTTTCTTCTTGACTAAAAACTTTTTGATCTTCTGAGCTTAATTCTGCTTGCTGCAAAGGAGAAGCTGTGGAAAAATTTACGGCTAACATTGCTCCGACTGCCGCAGAAACTACAGAAACAGTAGCTAAAGCGAATCCGACTAAAATAGTTCGCCCTGCCTTCAATTTTCTGGGCGTATTATTACGTTTGTATGTCGGCTGTCTTCCAGAAGGAGTGGGTTCATAAGCTTTTCTTGCTGACACTAGATACCCTCACACTTAATAAAAATAAATTATGGTTAAAAAAAAATAAGATTATGTGTACAAACATATATAATTCGACTAATACTACCAGTTATTTGCTACAAAAAATAATAGGTAAAGAGTAATCATGCTTATATTGTTAACTTAAAAGCTTATTTAAGCAGTTAATTATAATCATCACTACCTTAAAAAATACTTTTTGATTTTAGCTCGCCAATTCAGGTAATGACAGTCTCAATTACTAGATATTTAGCTATTATTACTCAAGATGCGATCGCATTTAAGCACATTTATTGGTAAATTTACTAATTAAATTTACTAGTTATTATCCGATAACGGTAAGCGTCCTGTTCTTAAACGAGACATCAGTATTGTACAAGCAATAAAGTATCCTGTAGTTATCAGAGCGTTAGTATAAAGCAAACGAAAAGCTAATATTTCTGAAGCCTGACTCGCTCCCAAAGAAAGCAGGGAGTAAGAACCTAGCCAACCTAAGACTAAAGTAATTGCTAGACGACTGACTTTTTGTTGCTCACGATTGTTAGCAGAATCTGTTTCTAAGTTGCTCTTATTGCTATACAGAGTCCAAACGGCAGGAATTACACCAACTATTGGCAGTAAATAAAGCCAAAGTTGGAGATGTCGCTCGGTTTGTTCTTGACTTGAATATCGATGGTTCATTGTAAATAATCGATTAGATTTCGGATTGAATTAGATTGAATTTAATGGCAAAACCGATTAAAGATGTTCAAGATGCTATTACCGCTATTGTCCTGGCTGGAGGAGAAAGTTCTCGCATGGGGCAAGATAAAGCTTTACTAACTATCGGTAACCATATTTTGCTCTCTCAAATCTGCATGATTGCCCGCGAATGTACCAGTCGAGTTTATGTAGTTACTCCTTGGATTGAAAAATATCAAGAGATATTACCTACAGGATGTGAGCTAATCAGAGAAAAATTACTCTCCCCAAGGAATAACTCGAATACGCCCTTAATCGGATTTATTCAAGGGTTGCGGCTAGTTAATACCGAGTGGGTATTATTACTCGCCTGTGATTTACCTCAACTACATTCATCTCAAGTAAAACAATGGTCAAAATCTTTGGCATCAGTATTACCCACAGAAGTTGCTCTTTTGCCAACTCATCCTAAGGGCTGGGAGCCTCTCTGCGGATTTTATCGTCGAGACTGTTTACCTTTATTAGAAGTATATTTGGCTGAAGGGGGACAATCTTTTCAACGATGGCTAGCACAACATCCTGTTCGAGAATTACCAGTTAGCGATCGCAATTGTCTATTTAACTGCAATACTCCCGAAGACTTGGCATCCTTGGAAAAGTAATCAAGAGCTATATATATCAAGCATTTTTATCTATCACTCACCACACAGAAACTCGTTTTGAGTTGTATTTGAAATTTGCTGGAGCTACTTAATTTTGAGAAAACCTGTTAAGAAGGACTATAAAAGAAATTATCAAACCAACTGTGCGATCAAGAATGCCTTCTAAATTTAGCTTAAAACTTAGATATTTCGGACAATACTTGCTCTCTTTATTCTATCCTTGGCGACAAGTTGACTGGTTTTTATTGTTACTAATATTTGGATTGGCGATTTTCGGTGGATTAACCATCTATAGTATAGAAATAGTCGAAGGATACACCCGTAGTTATCAACACTGGTCAATCAGTGCTGTGGGAATGGCGATCTCTATAGGATTGGCTCGTTGGCGCTATCAATCTCTATTACAGTGGCATTGGGCGATTTACGCTGTCACTAATTTATCTCTCATCGCCGTAATGGTCACAGGAGTTACTGCCAAAGGAGCGCAACGCTGGATTAACATTGCTGGATTTAATGTTCAACCATCGGAATTTGCCAAAATTGGCGTGGTCATCACCCTGGCAGCACTATTGCACAATCAAAACACCGAAAAAATGGGTGTTTTTGTGCGGACTTTGGCAATTACAGCTATTCCCTGGGGTTTAGTATTTCTACAGCCCGATCTAGGTACTTCCCTGGTGTTTGGCATCATTGTTATCACCATGTTGTATTGGGCAAATACAAACATAGGGTGGTTGATTTTGATGGTTTCACCCTTAGTTTCCTCGATTCTGTATCATGTATATCTTCCTGGTTGGTTAATCTGGGTGTTGATCATGGGTGGGATTGCCTGGCTAACTTTTCCTCGAAAAATAGCTGCTACCCTAAGTGCGATCGCGCTTAATTTAAGCGCAGTGGAATTAGGCAACTTTTTGTGGGGGTTACTCAAAGAGTATCAAAAAGCACGCCTAATTATGTTTCTCGACCCTGAGCAAGACCCTTTAGGGGCTGGATATCATCTGATTCAGTCTCGCATTGCCATTGGTGGAGGCAAACTCTGGGGACAAGGATGGAGTCAGGGTAGCCAAACTCAACTTAATTTCATTCCTGAACAACATACAGATTTTATCTTTTCGGCGGTGGGAGAAGAGTTTGGTTTTATCGGTAGTATTCTACTGCTGGTCGTATTTTGGCTAATCTGTGTGCGTCTAGTTTGGGTTGCTTCGACAGCTAAAGATAATTTTGGTTCTCTACTTGCGATTGGCATTTTCGCGATTATCGCTTTTCAAGTCGTAATCAATATCAGCATGACCATAGGACTCGCGCCAATTACGGGTATTCCTTTACCTTGGATGAGCTACGGACGTTCTTCTCTAATATCTAGTTTTATTGGAATTGGTTTAGTGGAGTCGGTAGCCAATCATCGAGAAAGCAAAAAGAGAAAGTCTTATAGCGGTTCTTAAATCAGTAAGGTACACCTAAATTAACGATTAACCAGGGTGTTGGCTGTACTTTCTTTAATTGAGAACCGCTATAACTTACCTGCTAGTTGCTAGTTGCTAGTTGTGCCGACAAGAGCGCTCTTGCCGAAAGGGTTTCCCGATGTTATGCCCTTGTGGTACATAAGCGCTCTTGTCGAACCCGAAGGGCTAGTCGCTAGTTGCTAGTTGCTAGTCTCTGTTTAATTAGGTTGACCTACTTATTGCCTACCAATTGTTATTGGTTTCATAACCTAACTTGATCAATACATCGCCAAACAATTCTTTGAACTGCTGTTTGTGATTTTCATTAAAAAAATCTCGCCATTCCCCACAACGACCAGAACGCAGATGAGAATTGCTCTTTATTGTTCCCACTTTTCTTTTAGCTTTATTATTAAAACTAAATTTTTCTGACATACTAAGGCAATTTTGAATAGCTTCTTCGCTAAATTCATAATGCTTAAAAATCTGATAAAAAACCTCTTTTTCATGATGAATAATATCTTCATATTTAAATTCAAAAAAATTGGGATTGCTATAATCCCAATTAGACATTTCTTCAATAACTTCTTTAGATGTACCTTTCATTTCAGCTAGTAAACCTTCTTCTTGATTAAGGGATTGTAAATACTCCTGATAGGTCATATTATCTAAATTTTCCCTAGGAATATGAGCCCATTCTTCTTTAGTCCACATATGGTAAAAATACCCTGATATGACAATATCCCTGGGATCGCGAATCATGTGAGAGCCTATATAAGTCGGTAGTTTCTTTACATCAACGCGACTCATATATTCCATAAAAATGTCACTATCTTCTTTTAGCTCACTTTGCTCACAACGCTGAAAATTCAGCCCATAATAACGGGCAATCCGTCTGAGTACTCTGATGAACCAAGCAGTTCCAACTTTGTGATAGCAACAATGAACAATTAATTTTTGATCTTCAGGATTAATAAAAGGAGTTCTCAGTTTTTGCTTGACTAGATATTCCAATTTGGTGTAAAACAGCAATGTCATAAAGCAACAAGATATCTTCTCAATGTGTAATTGAGTATATTTATCAATTACATATTGACTATACCTAAAATCAACTTAATTATCTAGCTGCCTTAAACTTTAATTAGACCGACTTGATGTTCTGAAAATGTTAATGACTCTGTGGTACTTTCAAATATGACAGTGCCATCTGTCGAGAGGATTAGGTACATTTGGAATAGTTAATATATACTTTGTAATTGCCTATTTCTGGTAACTATAAAATGCCCCTGTTACGCCTACTGTCTCTATTTGGTGGTCTTAGTATAATTCTAGGATTATCGATCTGGCTGGTAACTTCTCTTTACCGACTTTATATCCAGATTTCTTTTACCGCACCGCTTTTAGCTAACTTACTCTTATTGTTGCTGATTATTCTAATCGGAGCTTTAATTGCTGGATTTGTCTACTATTTAAACAAGTACACGACTAAAGGTTCTCGTAAAAAGAAAGGCAAACGTCGCTTCAATGCCAAAGTACCAGAAGCAAAAACTCAAGCTGCTGCTGTTAACCTCAAGGCTTTAAGAAAACAAGTCGGACAGATACAAGACAATATTGCTCAGAGGGCTTTATTTAGCAAATCGCAACAGATAGAAGCCGATTTAGAACGAGGGGAGGTAAAAGTAGTTATATTTGGCACTGGTTCGGCAGGAAAAACTTCTGTGGTTAACGCTTTAATTGGGGAGATAGTTGGGGAAGTGAATCCGATTATGGGAACAACTACCAAAGGAGAAACCTATAGCCTGAAGTTAAAAGGAGTCGGTAGGGAAATTTTAATTATCGACACTCCAGGCATTTTAGAAGCAGGAATAGCGGGAACAGAACGAGGCGAGTTAGCCAGACAGCTAGCTACAGAAGCAGACTTGCTGGTGTTTACTGTTGATAACGATTTACGCCAATCTGAATACGAACCACTTAAAACTTTAGCGGAAATTGGGAAACGATCGCTGTTAGTATTTAATAAAACCGATCTCTACACTGATGAAGATCGAAAAGTAATTCTGGGACGTTTGAAAGAAAGAGTTAAGCCTTTTATTGCTGCGAGTGATGTAATTGCGATCGCTGCAAGTCCTCAACCAGTGCAATTATCCAGCGGCGAGATCATTGAACCCACCGCTGAAATCTTACCTCTGATTAAAAGATTGGTAGCGGTATTAAGGGCGGAGGGAGAAGATTTAATTGCTGATAATATTCTCTTGCAATCCCATCGTTTAGGGGAAGAAGCCCGCAAAATCATTGACAGACAGAGACGCAGAGAAGCTGACAAGGTGATTGACCGCTATCAGTGGATTGGTGCAGGGGTAATTGCTGTTACACCTTTACCAGTTGTCGATATGTTAGCAGCAGCTGCCGTTAATGCCCAAATGGTTATTGAAATCGGTAAGATTTACGGTGTGGAATTAGATATGGAGAGAGGTAAAGATTTAGCTTTATCTTTAGGTAAAACTTTAATTAGTTTGGGTGTAGTAAAAGGTGCGGTAGATATATTAGCCAAAGCTCTACAATTTCACTTTGCAACCTATATAGTTGGCAAGGTTATTCAAGCAGTTTCGGCAGCATATTTAACTCGCATTGCTGGTAAAAGTTTTGTTGAATATTTTCAACGGAATCTTGATTGGGGAGATGGAGGAATTACCGAAGTAGTTCAACAACAATTCCAGTTGAGTCGCCGCGATGAATTCGTTAAATCTTTTGTCAAAGATGCGATCGCAAAAGTCGTTCAACCCTTGTCTGAAGCTTGGGGAGACGAAGAAGAAGATGATGATCAAGTAGAAAACCAAGAGGAAAAAGTAGTGGTAGCAGAAATGCAAGCACAACTAGAAGATGATTGGTAAATGATAACTAACTAATTAATTTTAATTACTACACTTTTTAGGATAGATGTCTTTTTAGGAAAAACTACCGATGCACTACCTGGAATAAGGGGTTAGAAATTGGGAGGAAAATATTAACTAAGCTAAACTTATGAATATCCAAAGGTATACTATTTCTTGTCTAGTTGCGATCGCATCTTTAGTTTCACTAACTCCTACTGCATCGGCTTTTAATATTTTTACTGGCGATACCAATCCTGGTACTACTCGCTCTAATTTTAATAATAATTTTAATACTAATTCTACTTCGAGTGTTATTGATAACGGTACGACGACGGGTTTTGGTGGAACTGCTCCCAGCGTGGGGACTGGGTTACCCTCTGTATCGAGAACTGGTAGTCTTAACGGTTCTAGTTTTACTTACACTGATGATACTGTTGGCGAAAGTAATCAGTAAAAGCTTCAAACATAATCTCAAGCGAGTTGATTAGTACAAAGACTCTGTAAGATGGCAGACAAGTTCTCAACTATTACATGGTTCGAACCGATATCCTGAAAGAAAATAGAAATTTGGGGACAATTTGAACCAATGTCATTACATCCACAACCCATTCCACCAGTGCCAGAAGAAACAGTACGAGTCGCCCGTGCTGCTTTTCCTAAAGGCAATATTTACCTAAAGATTCGAGATACCTTGGGCAGTATCTACGTTGATGAAGACTTTACGGATTTATTTTGCATCAAAGGTCAACCCGCTCAATCACCTTGGAGATTAGCTTTAATCTGTGTGATGCAGTACATGGAAAACCTATCAGATCGTCAAGCAGCGGACGCTGTGAGGGGAAGAATCGATTGGAAATATGCACTCTCTCTATCTTTAGAAGACTCTGGTTTTAATTTTTCGCTCTTGAGTGAGTTTCGAAAACGCTTGATCGAAAGAGGCTCTGAAGAGCTTTTACTAAACCGAATTTTAGAACAATTACGAGAAAAAGGATTGATTAAAGGGCATAAGCGACAACACACCGATTCTACGCATATTTTAGCTGCAATTCGCCCCCTCAATCGGCTAGAAACCCTAGGGGAGACAATGCGAGCAGCCCTTAATAGTTTGGCGGTGGCTGCTCCTGATTGGTTAGCCAAACGCCTCAAACAAGATTGGTGTGACCGTTATGGAAGGAGAGTTGAAAACTACCGCCTGCCTAAACTAGATTCCGAACGAGAAACTTTAGGTAATCAAATGGGAGAAGATGGCTTTGATTTGTTGAAAAAAATCTATGTAAAAAATGCTCCAGAGTGGTTACGAATGATTCCTGCTATAGAAACTCTCCGACAAGTCTGGGTTCAACAATTTCATGCTCCTATTGACGGAAAAGTAAAATGGCGACCTCCAAAAGATCTGCCTCCCTCGACTATAGCAATTCATTCACCCTACGATGTAGAGGCTCACTATAGTTCAAAAAGAAGCGTGAATTGGGTTGGTTATAAGGCTCACATAACTGAAATTTGTGATGAAGACTCTCCTCACTTTATTACTCACGTTCAGACAACTTTATCCACTGTTACTGATGAAGCAGTGGTTGAACCAATTCATCAAGTCCTCTCCAAGAAATCATTAAAACCAGAAGAACACTTGATGGATTTGGGCTATGTAACAGCAGGTCATTTAGTTGCTTCTCAAGAAAACTATGGAGTTGAATTAATTGGTCCAGTTCGCAATGACCCTACTTGGCAAGCCAAACATCATCCTAAATTTGCTAACTCTAATTTTAAAATTGATTGGGAGAAGCAAGTAGCTATTTGCCCAAGAGGACATCAAAGTAAAGGATGGATTAATAAAATCGATTCTAAGGGACAACCAATAATTCATGTTAGATTTTCTCAATTGAACTGTGGTGCTTGTCCTTCTCGTAGCCGATGCACACGTGCTAAAACCGAACCAAGAAGTTTAACTATTCATCCGAAACAAGAATATATTGCTCTTCACGAGCGCCGTGAAATCCAAAATACTCCTGAATTTCTGAAAACCTATAATCAGAGAGCAGGAATTGAAGGAACTATATCTCAAGGAGTGAGACGTTCGGGTTTGCGTCAATCTCGCTATATTGGTTTAGCTAAAACTCATTTACAACATATTTTTATGGCTGCTGGATTAAATTTATGTCGTCTTGATGACTGGTTGAATGGTGTTCCCCTCGCACCCAGCCGTTATTCAAGGTTTATGACTCTTAAACCAAAAACTAGCTAAATTCTTGCGCCTGTTAAGATAAAAATAATTGTCTATCCATGTATTACTTGGACGAAGATAAGATAAGTTCAATCAATCGTTTGAAGCTCTTCTGCACGAGCTTGTAAGATGACGCTTGCTTACCTAATCTTAATTCTTTTAGAACTTTTTCCGCACTTGAACTCAATTCGTTTTTATTTAGGACTTACGCAAGAATCATTTCGAGAGAAGGATTTTTAAGCTGCTGAATCAGGTAATCTCGAAGAAGACCATTTTTTAGTTGGTAAACATTAGAATGATTGGCGATCGCTAAATACTTTAAGCGA
>Ga0209082_1000150_pt1 | contig 35013 bp, 28 predicted proteins | sample ColdCreekSource_FD_184127 | JGI IMG/M metagenome (GOLD analysis project Ga0209082, IMG submission 184127) | Groundwater microbial communities from Cold Creek, Nevada to study Microbial Dark Matter (Phase II) - Cold Creek Source (SPAdes) (version 3) | ecosystem: Environmental > Aquatic > Deep... | reverse complement strand
TGGCAGAGCCGTACGATCTCCGCCCTGTACTCGTCGGTGAAATTACGCCGCTTGCGCTTCTTCTTTGACATGTCTTCCGGACGCATCTTGCCTCATTGGCGTTGTCCAAGAAAACGGGGCAGAGCTACTAGGCGCTCCATGTAGCCTCGGGACTCCCTGGCTCCAAAACTCCCTGTTCATTCTCTTGCTTCGCGCCCCGTTCCGCGCAGTTGCCTCTCGGTCTACAAAAGCACCAACTTCATTGCGAAACTTGTGACCAGTGGTCATACGGGCACGGGCACGCGTAGGGTAGCCGAGCCTCCGCCAGGCACTAGTGAGGACCTCGCTGCCCGCGTCTGTTACACTGCGACGCGATGCACGAGTCTTCGCTTCGCAGTGTCTTACTGATCCGCTCGATCGATGAAGGGGACAAGTCCGGCCAGGTCCTGTCGCTCGACGAGCGCACCGAAGCGACGTTGGCTGCCGCGAAGGGTGTACCGACCATCGCCAGCGGTCTCACCGGGCCGACGCTGCCAGCTGCAGCCGAGAGCATCTTGGTGCGGCGCGCAGAACTGCTCTTGGCCAAGCTGCGTGCGCGCTCACCGGTCGTCGATCGCGTGATCGACCTGGCGGACGGAGTTTCTTGGCTCGGGCCAGTCGTGCTCGGTGTGGCGTTCATGTTGGGTGTGGGTGTGTCCGCGCTGAACGGCAGTCAGCGCATCGAGATCCTCGCGTTTCCAGTGTTCGGGCTGCTGCTCTGGAACTTCGTCGTGTACATCGCGCTGATCGCGCTGTGGGTGCGCGCGCGACGCAAGCCTCAAACCGCAGGTGCGCGCTTGTCAGGGTTCTATGCCCGGGTGCTGCGTGGGCGCGCGCAGGCCCTCTTGAAAGACACCGCGCGCTTCAACGTGCCGCTCACCGAGGTGCTTCAGAGCTTCGCGAGCGAGTGGGTCTCTGTCGCGCGGCCTTCATGGCAGCTGCGCACTACGCGCTTACTGCACATGGCAGCGCTCGTGCTGGCGTTCGGCTGCATCGTAGGGCTCTACGTGCGCGGCTTGGTGCTGCGCTACGACGCAGGTTGGGAGAGCACATTTCTCGACGCGAGCCAGGTGCGCGCGCTCATGGGCATCATCTACGGCCCGGCGTCGGCGCTCACCGGCATCAACTTACCGAACGAGGCCGAGGTCGAAGGTTTGCGCTGGAAAGACCCGGTCTACGGCGCACCCGCCGCTGACTACATCCACCTGCTCTCCGTGACTGTCGCGCTGTACATCGGCATTCCGCGCTTGATCGCCTGGATCGCTTGCACCATGCAGCTCTGGCAACAACGTCGTGTGCCGCAGCTGCCAGCGTCATTCATCGGCTATGCGCGCAAGATCTTGGTGCAGACCGGGCGCGTGTCCGGCCTGCAGGCGCACGTGTACACGTACGCTTACGAGCCTTCGCCCGATTCGATCGCCGGCATGACCGCGCTGCTGGCTGACGCTCTGGGCGGCGAGGTCAAGTGCGAGGTGCGTGCAGGCATCGGCTACGGCGAAGAAGACAACTTCGCGGAGCGCATCGCCCGCGAGCCGCTCGCCCACGCTGATTGTTATGTGCTCCTGATGAGCCTCGCTTCTACACCCGAGTCTGAGAACCACGGGGCGTTGATCACCGCGCTCAAAAAAGCGCTGCAGGGTCGCGGCACGGGATTGTTAGTGTTGATCGACGAATCGCCTTATGCCGCGCGCTTGGGTGACGACCCCGCGCTCGCACCGCGTCGCGCCGAGCGCGCACGCAGCTGGCGCGACTTTGTCACGCAGCTCGGCGACACACCGTGTATCGCGGAGCTACGCATGTTGCGTCCCGGCGTTGACGCCAGTGGCGGCGCAAGTCGCGAGGTACGGGCCGCCCTGCAGCGCGCGGAGCAGACATGACGACGATCGGGGTGGGGCTGATCTCGCATACCAACGCTGGCAAGACCACGCTGGCTCGGACGCTGTTGCGCAGCGACATCGGCGAGATCGGCGATCGCGCGCACGTCACCGATGTGTCCGAGCGGCACGTGCTCATCGAGTCAACACAAGGCGATGTGCTGGAGCTGTGGGATACGCCGGGCTTCGGCGACAGCGCGCGCTTATACCAGCGGCTGAAAGGCCAAGCGGATCCGATCGGCTGGGCGCTCACGCAGATCTGGGATCGTTACGCGGATCGGCCGTTCTGGTCCGGGCAAAAGGCGCTGGTCAGCGCACGTCAGAGCTGCGATGTGATCTTGTACGTGGTCAACGCGAGCGAGCTGCCCGAGGACGCGCGTTACGTCGAGACTGAGATGAAGATTCTGGACTGGGTGGGTAAACCCGTCATCCTGGTTCTGAATCAGGTCGGGCCGCTGCGGAGCCAAGCGCGCAGCGAAGCCGAGATCGCGCTCTGGCGCTCGCACCTTGCCGCTCACAGCTGCGTGCGCGGCGCGCTCAGTCTCGACGCATTCGGGCGTTGTTGGGTGCAGGAAGATCGCCTGCTCGCGCTGATCGAGGCGCTCGTCCCGGACGAGAAAAAACCGGCAGGTGCGCGGCTGCGCGCGGCCTGGCAAGCGCGCAATTACCAGACCTTCGAGCACTCGCAGCAGACACTGGCGCACGAGCTCGCGTGTTTGGCTGTAGACGAAGAGACGTTTGCGAAGTCGAACCTGTCGCAGAAGGTCGGCGGCTGGGTGAAGAGCAGCGTGCTCGGCGCCGACGGTGAAGCCGCGCAGCTGAAAGCGGCACAGCAGGCCATGCTGCAGCGCTTGGAGAGCTTGGCGCGCGCGGCGATGGACATGATGATCAAGTTGCACGGTCTGTCGGGCAAAGCTGCGACAGAGCCGCTCCAAGAGCTGGCGCGCGAGCTCGCCGTGGAGCGCCCAACCGATGAGCACAAGGCCGGTCTGTGGGGCGGTCTCGTCTCGGGCGCGGCCGGTGGCTTGGCAGCGGATCTCGCCACCGGTGGGCTGAGCTTCGGTGCCGGCGCGTTGATCGGCGGTGTAGTCGGTGCGCTCGGTGCGCTCGGTGCGGTGCAGGCGTACAACACCGCGCGCGGGAAGGGCAGCGGACGGCTGCACTGGTCTTCGGACTTTCTGACGCGTCGTATTGCGACCGCGCTGCTCGGTTATTTGGCGGTCGCCCACTTCGGGCGCGGACGCGGTGAGTTTGTGCAGTCGGAGAGCGTGCCCGATCATGTCAAGCAAGCGCTCGGGGTGCTCAATCAGTACCGTTCTCAGCTCGACCGGATCTGGCAGAGCGCACGCAGGGATCGCGACGTTGCAGGGACCGAACAGCAACTGGTCGGTCCCCTCACCGCGCTCTCGCGTGACGTTCTACTGACACTCTACCCAGATTGCTCAGCGGCGCTGACGAAGCCCTAACTCACTCATAGGCGTGCACGTACTCGATAACGTGCGCTTGCGCGTCAGGCTCGGCGGCTACGCGGACGCGCACGCGTACGGCTACCAGGACGAGTACGTCTTACGAGTACGACTACGTGATTGGTTGGGGCTTAGATTTTAAGATCCTCCGCGGCGATGAGCGCGATGTTGCGTTCTGCGAGCGCGGTGACTGTGAGCGCGGGGTTGGCTAACAGGCCGCGTGGGATGAGGGAGCCGTCGATGACGTACAAGCCGTTGTAGCCTTGTACGCGGCCGCTGCTGTCTGTCGCTTCGCCGAGCGGGCAACCCCCGACAGGGTGATAGGTCAGGTTGTCCTGCATGTCTTTGCCGCGGAACATCGCCGTTTCGTAAGTAGTCAGGTTCACAACGGGCCGCGTCACATCAGCATGCTGGAGGTCGCGCGCCAGCTCGGTTTCGCGGAGCGCACCTTGCGCAGACGCCTCGCGGAGGAGGGCACGAGCTATGATGAGATCGCGAGTGCCGCACTCGCGAGCATGGCTGCCTCATATCTGCTCGACCGACAGCGCACGATCCAAGAAACGGCGTTCGAGCTCGGCTTCACCGACCGCGCTGCGTTTCATCGAGCTTTCAAGCGCTGGACCGGCACGACGCCTGCTTCGTTTCGCAAGAGCCGGCTAACTGGCTAGTAGCCTTTTTTGCGTGCGTGTCAGGAACCAAGGTGAGAGCCTACGCGCATGCGGCTCTCCAATCTTTCCTCTAGGTTGAAGTCCCTCGCCTCTGTGCTGTTGCTCTGTGCGAGTTGCGCTTCGCAGCCGAAGCCTGTTCCCGAGTTTGCAGCGAGCACACCGCCGGACCCTGTGAGCGCCGCCCCAGTGCGGCCCAACTGGGACGACTTCGTGAACGGGCTGATCGAAGAGTACTTGCGCCTGCACCCGAGCTACGCGGTGGGGCAAGGTCGTCACGAGTACGACGGTCAGTTGCCCGATTGGAGCGCGGACGGCTTGAAGAGCCTGCTCACGTGGCTCGACGAACAGCGCGACAAGCTCGCCCAGTTCGACGACGCGGGTCTGTCCGAAACGCAGCTCTTCCAGCGCGATTACGTGCGCGCGAGCCTCGCATCGGAAGCCTTTGGTCTGCGCGAGCTGCGCCTGCCTGCGAAGAGCCCGATGTTCTACTTGGGCACTGGCTTCGATCCCAACTCGTACGTCGCCGTGCCCTACGCGCCGATCGAAAAGCGCGTCGAAGCGTTCATCAAGTATCTCGAAAAGGTGCCTGCTGCCGTCGCACAGATGCGCACGAACATCGAGCTGCCGCTGCCGAAGACGTTCGTCGACTACTCCGCCGTCAGCTTCAAAGGCATGGCTGAGTACTACCAGAAGGACGCGCTGCTCGCGTTCGCCGAGATCAAAGAGCCCGAGGTACAAGCGCGCTTGAAGACAGCGGTCGAGCCGGCTGCCAAGGCCATGCTCGAGCTGAGCGCATGGTTCAGCTCGCAGACGAGCTTTGCAGAGAAAGGTTACGTGCTCGGCGCAGAGCGCTTCAGCGCGATGCTCGCGCACGCTGAAGGCGTCACCACGCCGCTCGCAGAGCTCGAAGCGATCGGCAACGCCGATCTGCAGCGCAACGCGGATGCGCTGAAAGAAGCCTGCGCGCGCTACGCACCGAAGCTGTCGATCAGCAAGTGTGTCGACAAGCTCAACACCAACAAGCCGAAAGGCGGCGCGGTGGAAGGTGCGCGCGGTCAGCTGCAGGAGCTGAAGAGTTTCGTCCAGAAGAAGGACATCGTCTCGATCCCAGGCACCGAAGAAGCCAAGGTCGCCGAAGCACCGGCGTACCAGCGTCAGAACTTTGCGTACATCCAGATCCCTGGTCCGTACGAGACGAACCTGCCATCCGTGTATTACATCGCGCCGCCCGATCCGCGCTGGACCAAGGCGGAGCAAGCCGCCTACGTGCCGGGCAAAGCTGATCTGCTCTTCACCTCGGTGCACGAAGTCTGGCCCGGGCATTTTCTGCAGTTCCTGCACAGCAATCGCGCGAACTGGCGCTTCGGTCAGCTGTTCGTCGGTTACGCGTTCGCCGAAGGTTGGGCGCACTACACCGAAGAGCTGATGGTCGAGCAAGGCATCGCAGAAGGCTCGCCCGAGCTACACATCGGGCAGCTCTCGAATGCGCTGCTGCGCAACGTGCGTTTCCTGTGCGCGATCGGCCTGCACACGCAAGACCTCAGCGTCGCGCAGTGCGAACAGATGTTCAAAGACAAGGCTTACCAAGATGCTGGCAACGCACGCCAACAGGCATCACGCGGCACCTACGATCCGGGCTACCTCAACTATACGATGGGCAAGCTGATGATCCGCAAGCTCAGGCAAGACTGGCAAGCGGAGAACCCAGGCAAACCCCTACGCGAGTTCCACGACGCCTTCCTCGGGTACGGCGGCCCACCCATCCCATTCCTACGAGCCCGCCTCCTCAAAAACCCAGGCAACACACTCTTCTAACGGCTGGTCGCGTCACCACACTGTGTCGATTCCAAAGTCTTCAAATGCAGAGTCGCGCGTGATCAGCGGGAGGCGCTCTTCTCGACTCTGTGCTGCCAGCATCCGGTCGAACGGATCCTTGTGCACAACGTTCCACGAGCCAGCGAGCAGCGCATGCGCGCTGTTCATGCCTAGCTCTGTAAAACCGGCTTTAGTCATCCAGGCCGAGAAATCGCGGACCAACGGAGCGGCCGAATCGAGGCGACCGATCCGATGTTTGATCGCGATTTCCCACGCGCTCGCGCTCGACACAACAATACGATTGTCGGGATCTTTAAGCAGAGCGCGGGCCTTGCGCGACAGGCCGCGATCGTCGAACAGCCACCACAAGAGCACGTGCGTATCGAGCAGGTAGCTCAACGCTCCCATGCGCTCAGCTCATCATCCGGCAGCGGTTCGAAGAACGATTTTTCGAGCTTGCCTTTGAGCAGGCCGGGCTCGCGTTCCTTCGGCTTATCAAGCGGCAACAGCCGTGCGTACGGCTCGCCGTTCTTCGCGATGATGATCTCTTCGCCAGCGTGAGCGCGTTCGAGCAATCGCGAGAACTGTGTCTTCGCTTCGTGCACGTTCACTTTGGCCATACACGTAACTTAGTCCACTGGATGGACTAAGTCAACCCGATGGGGCTAGCGGCGGCGGCCTTCTTGGAATGTCGCTGAGAGCGGCAGCTCGTGGCCTTCGCGTAGGACTTTGGCTGTGACTGTTTCGCCGGGCCTGGCTTGCATGAGCACGAACATCAGGTCTTCGACGCTGGCGATGTTGAACTTGCCGAGCTTCACCAGCACATCGCCGCGCTTGATCCCCGCGAGGTCCGCGCCACCACCCGGGCGCACGTCCGCGATCAATACGCCATTCGTGCCCTTCGGAGGCCCGCTGTAGTCCGGGATCGTGCCGAGCGACGCATTCCAGCTGCGCGCATCGCCGGGCCCCGCAGGCGCCGCGATCTTCTGGTAAGCGAGCTTGATCGACTCGGTCTCGCGCACGAGCGAGGTCACCACGTCAGCGACCTTGCCCATGCCTGCCGCGTTCAGCTGCGGCGCAGTGTCAGTCGGCTTGTGGTAGTCGCTGTGTGCACCCGTGAACATGTGCAGCACGGGAATACCCGCGGTGTAAAAGCTGATCTGATCAGAAGGCCCATAGCCATCGCCGCTGCCGAGGCAACGCACATTCGCTTCCGTGCACGCGCGTTCGATCAGCGCCGGCCACTCTTTCGCAGTTTGGCTGCCAAGCACGGTCAGCGTGTTGGCGCGCAAGCGCCCGACCATGTCCAAGTTGATCATCGCGCGCGCTTGCGTGAGCCACGCGGGCTGACTCTGCACGAGCGCGGCCGAGCCGAGCACGCCCGATTCTTCGCCGGAGAACAGCGCCACGATCACAGGTTGCGTCAGGGTCTCCCGCACTTGACTCAGCCCGCGTGCGATCTCGAGCACGGTCGCGACACCACTCGCGTTGTCGTCTGCGCCGACGTGCGGCGTGTGCTGGTCCGGCGCGAGCGAGTCGCGACCGCCGTAGCCCAGATGATCGTAGTGTGCGCCGACGATGATCGGCGCTTGTTGCGCAGCCGCAGCGCTCGTGGGCTCGATCCGCCCGACCACGTTGAACGCAGTCTCATGCACGCGCTCGAAGCCCACGTTCAGCGCGACATTCACAGACTTCTTCGCTTCGAGCTGCGACCACACCGAGCTCAGCGCCTCGCGCTTCACCACGACGACAGGCAAACCCGCGTCGCCGGAGCCGCCCGGATGCAGCTCTGGCAGACCAGCTTCGTTCGGCAGTGACGTCGCAGCTTGGCCGCTCTCAGCTGCAACCACCGGCCAGTCCACGACCACCAGCGCCTTGGCACCGTGCGCCTTGGCTTGAAAGGCCTTCTTACGCAGATCGCCCACGCTGCGCTGCGCGGCAGGCGTGTCCAGAGCGGCGAGCTCCGGCGCGAAGCGACGCGCGATCACGACTTTGTTCGTGACATCGAGGCCCTTGAAGTCATCGATCCCCAAGCTTTCGTCGACGATCGCGTGCCCCACCAGCACAGCTGGCGCGCTCACGCTGCCCTCGCTGCTGTAGCCGAGCGGTGTGAACTGCGCCGCCGTCAGCGGATGCGCGGCGATGCTCAACGCGCTGCTCGGAGCGCGCTTGACCTGGGTGGTCACCTCAAACGGAAAGCGGTAATCGCCTGCAGCTCCGAGCGGCGTCAGCCCCAGCTCGCGCAGGCGACCTTCGATGAACGCGCCAGAATGCTCCAAGCCGCGCGTGCCGATGCCGCGGCCTTCGCGCGCGGGATCTGCGAGCCAAACCGCGTCGCTCTGGATGCGCTCGGCTGCCGCGGTCTTTTGCTGCGGCGCGTAAGGTGCGCTTGGCTCACTCGCGAAGCGCGCGAGGAACAAGTTCGTGTCGTGCTTGTCAGGTGCGGTCGCGCGGTTTGACGCGAAGATCAGCCACTGCCCATCGGGCGTGAACATCGGAAAGCCATCGAAGCCCGGCGTAAACGTGATGCGCTCGAGCTCGGTGCCATCAGCATTCACTGCCCACAGATCGAACTCACGACCTTTGGCGTCGCCGTAGTTGGTCGAGAAGATGATGCGGTCTCGGTTCGGGAACCAGAACGGCGCAAACGAAGCCGAATCCAAGTACGTGATCTGCTTCGGATCGCTGCCATCGCCGTTCGCGACGTACAGCTCGAGCTTGGTCGGACGCACCAGACCCTGTTTCAGCAGATCGCGATAGTTGTCGAGCTCCGGCCCGGGCTTCGGTCGCGACGCACGCCACACGATCTTCGAGCAATCTGCGTTGAAGAACGCGCCGCCGTCGTAGCCCGGCTCGTTGGTCAAGCGCTTGACGTTCTTGCCGTCCTTGTCCATGCGGTACAGCTCGATGTCGCCATCGCGCACCGAAGTGAACACGACGCTGCCGTCTTTGCCGCACACAGTGCCTTCGGCATCGTAGCCAGGCGTCTCAGTCAGGCGCGTCACCTCACTGCCATCGCTCTTCGCCGAGAAGATGTCGTAGCTGTCGTAGAGCGCCCAGACGTAGCCCTGGCTCATGTCGGGCTTGGGCGGGCACTCCGGGCCTGCGAGATGCGTCGATGCGTACAGGAGATGCTCGCCGTCCGGGTAGAAGTGCGAGCACGTGGTGGCGCCCTGGCCGCTCGAAACTTGCGTCGGGGTGGCGCCGGTCACAGGCTTGCCGCCTTCGAAGATCGGCAGCGTGTAGATGCGATCGCAGCCGATGTCGTCGGTACGGCGCTGCAGGGACACGCGCTGACCGTCGAAGCTAAAATACGCTTCCGCGTTCTCGCCTCCGTGCGTCAGCTGGCTGAGCTCGCTGAGCCGCCATTCCTCGGTCGGATGGGCAGCGCCAGCGGTAGGCGCGCTCGGGGTGGTCGGTGCTGGGGACGCAGCGTGCGTGCACGCTGCGAGCGCGCAGCAAAGAATTGCGATGACGCGTAGCATGACGCTCGTATACGTCGTCAGGGGGCGTCTGAAAAGTGCGACTGACTCGCGAAGCGGCGGCCAGCCCACAACCGTAATGTGGTGTGCCAGACAGACTCGTGCTCGATCGCGCGTAGCCTTGCGCAGAAAGCCTCGAAGCGCTCGGCGTTCATGGCCGGTCCGATGAAGGAAATGGAGCCCAAAATGCGCTCGACCTGCGCGATCGGGACCTGCTGCTCGAGCTCGTAGGTCGCGAGCAAGCTGAGCTCGACCCCAGCCAGCGTCGCGAGCTGCGTCATCGCGCCGTCAATACGCCTCGGCCGGCGCGGCGCGGACGCACGCATCAGATCGCTGAGCGCCTGCATGAACGGCGATGTGCCGAGCTCCACTTGCACGATGGCCAGCACGCCGCGTCGGTCGAGCACACGTGCGAGCTCGGAACCGGTGAGATGGGCATCGAGGAAGTGCAGCGCGTCGGCGATCACCGCGAGATCTACGCATGCATCTGGCAGCGGCAACGCTTCGGCTGCGGCGTGCACGCATGCGATGCTCGCGTGCTCGGACGCACGGCTTTGCAGTTGCTCGAGCATGGCGTGCGCGGGTTCTAGTGCCGTGACGCGATGACCGAGCGCCGCGAGTGGCAGGCTCAAGTGCCCGATGCCAGCGCCGAGATCGAGCACGTGCGAGGGTGATGCGCCTGCGAGCTCAGACAACCTTGAAACCAGTGCGTCTGGATATGCCGGGCGCGCCGAGTAGGCCTCGGCCATGCGGTTGTATACCCAACGTTCGGGCTGATCTAAGCGCACCCGTCTGCGGCTGATTCCCATACTTTTCGCATCATACATGTAAGCTTATTCGCGCCACTCTCAATCACGTGCCCGTGCCCGTGCCCGTGCCCGTACACGATCTCCCGTGATTCGCGGCGACCTGGCCAACGGACAACGCGTGCGGGCACGAGCACGGGCATGGGTTGTAGATGCGTTGCAGTGCGCGCGCGATGTACGACTTTTGCCTCGCGACGTGCGTGGCTCTCGCCTACAGTGACCCGCTCGCTGCTGCAGCAGTGCGCATAAAACTATCGGAGGACCCAATGAGTGATCGCCACCTTTCGTCTTGGCCGCCCAGCGCCCCACGGGACCTCGATCCTCCGCGCACATCGCTGTGGGCAAACATCGAAAACGCAGCGAAAGCGAACCCCGATCGTCGCGCCCTGGTCTTTTACGACAGCACGCTCACATACAGCGAGTTTCAGCGTGAGTGCGAGCGCATGGCCGGCTACCTCACCGAGGTATGCGGCGTAAAAAAGGGCGATCGCGTCGGCGTGTACATGCAGAACAGCCCGCAGTTCGTGATCGCGTACTACGCGATCCTGCGCGCGAACGCTGTCGTCGTGCCCATTAACCCGATGAATCTCACCAAAGAGATTCGCTACATGCTCGAAGACAGCGGCGCAAAGGTGTTGTTCGCTTCGCAAGAGCTGGCAGCGCAAGTGCTGCCGCTCGCAGGCGGCGATCCCTTGTCGCACCTGGTCATCGGCACGTATTCGGACTACCTGCGCACCGAGACCGATCTGAGCATTCCGGACTTTGTGCGCGCACCGCGTCAGAACCTCGCGGAGCACGCGAGCCGCGGCGTGATCGCGTGGGCCGATGCCACTGCCAAAGACTTGAAGCCCGCCGCTCACAGCGTCGGCCCGGATGACCTGTGCGTGATCCCGTATACATCGGGCACGACCGGCAACCCCAAGGGCTGTATGCACACGCACCGTACGGTCATGTTCACCGCTGTCGCGCCGCAGTACTGGTTCGAGCAGGCGGAAGATCTAGACTCCGTGTTGTGCGTGCTGCCGCTGTTCCACGTGACCGGCATGCAGAACAGCATGAATACGCCGCTGTTCGCGGGCGCGACGGTCGTGATCTTGCCGCGCTGGGATCGCGGCGTCGCCGCGCAGCTCATCCAGCGTTACAAAGTCACGAGCTGGACGGCGGTGCCGACCATGGTCGTCGACTTGCTCTCGAGCCCCGACATCGACAAGTACGATCTGTCGAGCATCAAGGTGATGGGTGGCGGGGGTGCAGCCATGCCCGAAGCGATCGCACAGAAACTGCAAGACCTGTGCGGCATCACGTACCTCGAAGGTTATGGCTTGTCCGAGACGATCGCGCCCACGCACATGAATCCGCCGCAGAAGCCGAAGAAGCAGTGCTTGGGCATTCCGATCTTCGGCACCGACTCGCGCGTGGTCGATCCGCAGACGCTCAAAGAGCTCGGCCCGAACGAGGTCGGCGAGATCATCACGAACGGGCCGCAGGTATTTCTCGGCTACTGGAATAAGCCCGACGCCAACCGCGACTGTTTCGTCGACGTTGATGGCAAGAAGTTCTTCCGCACGGGCGACCTCGGTCGCGTCGACGAGGATGGCTATTTCTTCATCGTCGATCGCCTGAAGCGCATGATCAACGCCTCGGGTTTCAAGGTCTGGCCGGCTGAGGTAGAGGCCATGTTGTACGCGCATCCCGCGGTGCAGGAGGCCGTGATCATCGGCACCAAAGATCCGCGCCGCGGCGAGAGCGTCAAAGCCGTGATCGTGCCCAAGGCCAACATGCGCGACAAGGTCGACGAGAGCTCACTCATCGAGTGGTGTCACGCGAACATGGCTGCGTACAAAGTACCGCGTAGCGTCGAGTTCGTGGAAACGCTGCCGAAGACAGGCTCGGGCAAGATCATGTGGCGCGCGTTGCAAGAGCTCGAAGACAAGAAGCTCGCGCAGCAGCAACAGCAGCAGTAGTAGTAGTAGTCTTTTTAGCTGCAGTCAGGGGCCGCCGAGCGATCGTGCGGTCCCGCTTTGCGTCCGTCCTGTGTCCCAAGGCTCGAGGCTTGCAATGGATAACAGCGCGGAATAAGTTTGCGCACATAGCGTTTGCAGCTGCAATCACGACGCTCGTGCACGCGTTGGCCGAAGCCGACCCCCACTGAGCAAAGAGCTAGCAACACTAAAACAAATCTGCGCAGGTCTATTTTTTCGACCGCGAACGGCGCGAAACTGCTGAACACCGCAGCCGGCGAAGTCGGAAAGCTCGGCGTTTAGGCCTTCTTCTACGAGATCGCGCGAGTTCACATTTCGGCGTGCATGCTGAACAGTCCGCGAAATGGACATTGACCACTAGTGGTACACCGGTACTACTTAGGCCATCGATCATCGGACGATCGATAGGTGAACGGTGTTTGGGTCTCGGTCCTCCGGCGTGTGTCTGAGGACGCTTTTCATAGGGTTTCCCCGCGGGTGAGTACATGACGACGAAATCGCATCGGGCTTTCGCGCTCTCTCTTTGTGCGTGTCGGCCGAACTTGGCGCTGACCTTGATTGGTGCTGGCTTGCTCTTGGCGTGCGGGGGCGGAGAAGCTCCCGTGACAGAAGGCGCGCCAGTTCAAACCTCGACCTCGCCAGGTGCCACGGCCGGATCGGCAGCGACCACACCGGGTACAACTCCCGGTGGTGCGACGCAGACCGGCGCGGCTGGCAAGGCCGCGACCACCACTCCGCAGACTCCCGGAACAACGACCCCGGCCAACATGACGCCGGGCACCACGACCACTCCGGGCAACACCACGCCAGCGGCCGCTGGCTCGCCGGCTGCTGCTGCGGGCGCACCTTCCGCGGGCGCAGCAGGTGCTGCAGGCGGCCCAACCGATCCGGGCGCGACGCCGACCGATCCCGGACAGCCCATGGGCTCCGAAGCCGACTGGAAAGATCCCGGCGCTGGCGAATGGGAGATGGGCACCGCGGAAGAGTGCGGCATCAACCCGGCGATGATCATGGCGCGCGGCAACATCGCTGCGTACCGCCACGGCAAGCTTTGCTACATCAACGGCGGCGACACTTCGGGACAGAACTACTCTGCGACCAAGACGCTCGGTGGCGTGGCCGCCGGTCGCGCTGACTACTTGGTCAAAGACGTGATGCGCAGCGGTCCTGGCACCGGCCACATCATCCACGAGGACAAGGCGACCGACTGGCTCGGCAGCGTGAGCTATAACCGTGAAGCCATGTTGAGCCACGTCATGTCGATGACCGCGTTCAACAGCAATCTCGCGTACGGCAGCAAGACATACTCGTACGATACGCTCGGCACGCGCGAGATCAGCTCGATCATCGACGTCGCGATGAAGGCCGTCGGGCAGGTGCAAGGCGTGCCGACGAACTCGGGCGAGTTCTTCCGCACAGAGGTGTTCGATAAGCTCGGCATGACGAGCTCGAGCTGGTCTGGCGGAACAATCGGTACGGGCTGGACCGGCAACATGAGTGACATGGGCAAGCTCGGCACCATGCTCGCGCGCGACGGTTGGTACAACGGCGAGCGCTTCATGAGCCGCTACTGGGTCTACCGTATGGGTCACCCGGCGCACGAAGACGCGAACACGTCCTACGGTCAGCTCGCTTGGCTGAACCACCGCGGCAATGCAGCTGGCATCGGCGGCGACATCGCCTCTGGTTCGAACTCTGTCGATGGTGACCAGTGCGCGCCTGCAGCATTCTGGCCCAAGTATCCGCACGTCGGATCCGAGGCTCCCGATTGCCGCTCGACCGTCGGCGACATGAGCTGCGTGCAGAAGCACGACATCGGTATCTTCAGCGCGCAAGGCTTGGGCGGTCAGTTCGTGGTCGTGCACCCCGGTCTGGACCTCGCGATCATCGCGCACAACTGGTCGAACGCGGGCGGCCCGATGGGTATGTGGGAGACCATTCGCCCAGGCCTCGTCGCGATGGACCCGATGTACAAGGGCGACGATGCGGCGTTCTGCGCTGCATATGGCAAGGGCGATTACGCGCCTGACCTGAAGATGCCGCGCGGTCCGGATCTCTGATCCTCAGCGCTCGCGGCTCCACATGTCCTGGGGGTCCACCGCACGACCGTGCATGTGGTACTCCCAGTGGACGTGAGAGCCGCGGGCAAGTCCGGTGTCTCCGACTTCACCTACGATTTGGCCGCGCGCTACGCGTTCCCCTGGGAACACGTAGATAGCGCGGCAATGTGCGCTGAAGGTTACGCTGGCGTCAGGATGTACGATGACCAGCAAGTTGCCGTAGCCGCGCACGCGGTTGTCGCTGTACGCGACCACGCCTGGATTCACTGCGTAGAGCGGCGTGCCATGCGGCGCGCCGATGTCGATGCCGCGGTGGATCAGGTGCTCGAACGGTGCGCGTCTCACGTAACCGAACCGCCGCCATAAGCGGCTATCGGTTCGGGGCACCGGCCAGAGCAGGTCGGCGGGTGAAGCGGGGCCGCCAGCAGCTTCAACCCATGCAGCTCGTGGCGGCGCGGACAGCAATCGACCCACGGTCAGCAGATCGCCCAAACCGAGCTTGTCGGCGACCTCCGCGGCAGCGCCGTGTGGCTCGGGCACGCGCCGCGGCCCTTGGCAAAAGCGCTCGTACGGCGGGTCCATGGCCTCGCAGCCTTGCACCGGCAACCAGCCCTGCGGCTCAGCCTTGTGCATGGCCTGCAGCACTGCCGCTGGCAGCTGCGCTTCGAACTTGCTGAGACGGCCTCGCTGCGAGTGGTCTTCTGGCTCGCGCTGCTCCTCGTCGATGCCGTCGGGTGAGCCGATCTCGATCGTAGGCGCGGGCACTGCACGCAGATCCACGCTGGCTTCCAGCTCGTTCTTGCGCAGCATGCGCTCCAGCACATCTACGGTGAGCACGATATCGAGCGTCACACCGGGCACACCGGCCAAAGTCACACCCTCTTGATCCACCGTGCCTGCGACGGGTGGGCGCTCGACCACGTTGCGAACGGCGCGCACGTAGCGACCGAGGTGAGCGCGGTCGATGTGGGGCGCCCAGGCGAGCTCCACGCCCTCGCGCCGCGCGCGCTGCCACGCCCACACGTCGTCGAGCGGATTGCCGCTGTGGCCGACTGCGAGCGCGCGCGCGGCCATGGCTTCGGCGTCGAGCCTTGCGCCCAGCTCTTTACGCGTGGCTGTGGTCAGGTGGGGCTTTGTGAACAAGCGGATCCGCGTCCGCTCCCAGGCTTCGGCGCGCGCGCGCAGCAGGGGTAGCGGATCAGCGCTGCGCTCCAATGGAACGCCCGCGATGCGCAGGCCCGGCAGGCTGCGCTTGTCGAGCATCATGAATGCCGCTCCGAGCAGCACAACTGCGCCGCCCAACAGCAAGAGCCGCAGCAGCCAGCGCTGCAGCGAGTACAGCCGGAGTCTGGAGCGGTGGTCCATGCGAGCGCTATCGCCCTGCAGTATACCTGGCTCGCACGCGCTTCGAGCATTCCTGCGCTATGGTAGGTGCGGTGTACACGACCTCCGGCAAATCACGGCGCAAGGTGCTCGAGCACAGCGAGCGGCTTCAGCTCGACGATCAGAACGGCCTTCGGGTCGCGATCGTGGCAGACACCCACAGTCAGCCGCATCCCAGAACGGCCGAGCTGCTGCGTGCGGAGCGGCCTTCGGCCATCCTGCATGCGGGCGACATCGGCGACCTGGGCGTGCTCGATCAGCTCGCCAAGATCGCGCCAGTGATCGCGGTGCGGGGCAACATCGATGAGCGTGCGCCGCATTTGCCCGACGTCGTGACGATCGATGTTTGTGCCGGCGAGCAAAGCGCGTTGCGGCTGCTGATCACACACATCGCCGTCTATGGCGCGAAGCTGCGCGCCGACGCAGCGCAGCTCGCCGCGCGACACAGCGCACGGATCGTTGTGTGCGGTCATTCCCATGTGCCGTTTCTGGGCCGGGACCGCGGGCTGACTGTGTTTAATCCAGGCTCGATCGGGCCGCGCCGCATGCACTTGCCGATCGTGTTCGGCATGATGGAAATCGTAGATGCCAAGCTAGGTTTCCGGCACATCGACTGCGAGACCGGGCACGCTTGGTCGCCGTAAAAGATCGCTTTTGTCCTTGCGAGTCTCGCCGAGCTGGGCTGATTCGACTAGCGTGCGGCGTCCACTGTGAGTGCTGCATCCACGAATGAGAGACCTGCGTCTGCGCGCTTGGCCCCCGAGCTCGCCGCGACGTTCTTGTTGTCGATCGCTATGCTCGGCATCCAGATCGGTTGGACGCGCATCTTCTCGTTCATGATCTGGTACCACTTTGCGTTTCTCGTGATCAGCACTGCGATGCTGGGCTTCACGGTGGGTGGTCTCTTGATCAACCTGCGGCCTGGTTTGCTAGAGCGCGGCCGCGACGGCATCTTGCTGCCGAGCGCGTTTGCGTTCGCGATCACGACGGCTGTTTCACTGCTCGTGGTCTGCAACCTGCCATTCACTGGCGGCGTGCTCGACTCGTTCGGTAACTTCGCGCTGTTTCTCGTGCTCGTGCTGCTGTTGGCGGCGAGCTTCTTGTCTGCCGGCTTGTTCGTCGCGGCGATGGTCGTGCAACGCGCGAGTGGTGTCGCACGTGTGTACGCCGCGAACATGATGGGCTCGGGCTTGGGCTGTGCGATCGCCGGTCCGCTGCTCGACCGGCTCTTGCCTGCGAGCACAGTGCTCGTGTTCTCGCTGATCGCGTGCGTTGCGACCGTTCCGTTGCTCGGTCGGGCCCAGCGTCCCGCGCGTGCTGCTGTGCTGTCGGCCGTGATGGGGCTCGTGGTTGCGCTGAGTTTGTGGCGCTCGCTCGACCCGCTCGCTGAGCCGTTCTACATGAAGTCGGCGAAGCCGTTTCCCGCGTTGAGCAAGGAGCGCATCGTCGCGCGCTTGAGCAACTCGCTCTCGACGATCGATCTGTTCGTCGCGGAGGATCTCACAGGGCTTTGGGGGTTGTCGGATCGGCGCTACTTCCAAGAGAACATGGCGCGTGCGTTTCCGTCGCGACTCGGCGTGTGCATCGACGGTTGGGCGCTCACCTTCATGTACCACTCGGATGGTGAGATCACTAAAGAGCCTGTGTTTGATTACTTGCCAGCGACGATCGCGTACGACGTGGCGAGCCCGCAGTCGGCGCTGATCTTGGGCTCGGGCGGTGGCATCGATGTGATCAGCGCGCTGCGACGCGGGGTGAAGCAGATAACCGCGGTCGAGATCAACCAAGCCACGATGGACATCTGCCGGAACATGGCGACGTTCAACAATGGCTTGTTCGAGCGGCCTGGCGTTGAGCCGGTGGTGGCTGAAGGCCGCAGCTTCGTGACCTCGGCGGGCGATCGCAAGTGGGACTTGATCCAGCTCTCCGGTGTGGACACGCTCGCAGCGAGCCAAGCGGGTGCATTCACTTTGGCGGAGTCGTACCTGTACACGCGCGAGGCGTTCGAGTCGTATCTGCAGCATTTGACGCCGGGTGGGGTGCTAACGCTCACCCGCTGGATGTCGGAGCCCGCGCGTCAGACGTTGCGCGTGATCAGCATCGCGGACGCTGCGCTCAAGAACATGGGTGTGCGCGACACGCGCGATCACATCATGTTGATCACTGACAGCCGACGTGCGTTTTCAGTGTTTGCGATCTCGACCACGCCGTTTACGCGTGAGCAGTCGGAGCGTGTGCTGGCGGTGACGCGTGCTCGCGACTTCATTCCGCTGGCGTTGCCGCATCTGCAGGTCGATAAGCCGGTCAATGTTTACGAGAAGATGATCGGGCTCGAAGACAAGAGCGCGTTCATCGCGAGCTATCCGTTCGACATCAGCGTGACGACAGATGACAAGCCGTTTTTCTTCGAGCACACGCGCTGGAAGAACGCTTGGAAGTATCCGGATCGGATCTTGGACCGTTTCAACGGGCACTTGATCTTGCTTGCGACCACGTTGCTCGTGGCGCTGCTCGGTGTGGTGTTCATTCTTGTGCCTGCGCGGTTCGGCTTGGGCTCGAGCGGTGTGGGTTACGGGAAGGAGCTCGGGTACTTCGCGTGCCTCGGCGTCTCGTACGTGCTCGTCGAGATGGTGCTGGTGCAGAAGCTCACGCTGTACCTTGGCAATCCTGCGTATGCTTTGGCCGTCGTGCTGTCGGCGCTTCTGATTTTCTCTGGGCTCGGTAGCTTGATGTCGGGTTGGCTCAGCGCGCGCGTGTCGCGGGCAGCTGTGCTCTCGGCGGGTGCGGTCGCGCTGTGCCTCGTGGTCTATCGTTTTGGGCTGGACGGCGTGCTGCACGCGACCTTGTCGCTGGCGCTCGGTGCGCGCATCGCGCTCGCGATCGCTTTGCTCGCAGTGCCTGCAACGTTGATGGGCATGCCGTTTCCGATCGCGATCGCGCAGCTCGCAGCGGCGCAACCGGGCCTGCTCATTCGCGGCTGGGTGATCAACGGGTACTGCTCGGTGCTTGGATCGTGCTTGGCCATGATCCTCGCGATCAGCTTCGGCTTCGGTTTCGTCCTGCTGCTCGGCGCGGCGGCCTATGCTGGAGCGAGCTACCTGTGGGCCACTAACGCGCGACGCGCGTAGGAGGCAGCGCGGTCGGTTCGAGAGTCCATGGCGCGGTCGAAGTCCACGCTGCGGTTACGTCAAAGTCGCGCAGGCGCCGGCCCATAAGACACCGCCGCGCGGTTCGAAGTCGCCCGCTGCTTAGGCGTGGGTGAAGCGGGTCTATAGGGGGCGGCGTTAGCTCATGCGGGACGCGCGGGCGTGCGAGCGGCTGACTTGATCTCGGGCGAGCCTGGCGAGCTCGTGGGGTGGGAGTCGGCCGAAGCGTTGCAGATCGGCGGCGTGATCTGCGCCCCAGTGCAGCTTGCTGGTATGCTGGACCGAGGCGCTGAGCGCGGCGCGGACCGGGGCACCGCCTTCTGCGATGCAGAACTGCAGGATGTCCCAGGCGAGCCTAGCGTGGCCCGCTTCGTCGCGAGCGATCGCGCGCAGCGTGTTGGCGATGCCGCGGTCGGCGGCGAGCCGGGCGGAACGGTTGAGCTGGCGAGCGGCGATTGCTTCACCCACGCAGCCGTCTTCGTAGCTTTCCACCGCGAGCCGCTCGAGCAGCGCTTGGCGGGAGCCGAATGGGCGTGCGGTCACGTGCGGCAGGTAGGCATCGTTCCTCGTTAACTACAACGAGCGCGCGCTCCGGTCGACGTCAGGCATGACGGGAAATGCTGGGACGGTGTTGATCACTGGGCGCGACAGCGCTGGTCTGTTTGGGTCGAGAGGCCGCCAATGGCTGCTGCCATTTTCGCGCAGTCAGCGCTCTGCGTCTCGATGGTGTACGAGGCCCACTCCTCCTCGCCTTTCGGCGTCACGACCTTGTGGTTCACTACGTCGGTGACAAAGTTATAGATGTCAGCGCGACGAAAGCCATCGGCGTTATACTGGTAGACAGTCTCGCTGTCCGCCCGTGTATCCATGGAATGGCCGCACACCCAAGTCTTGCGCGACGCGATGCGACCCTGCTCGTCGTAGGCGATGACAGTGATCGCGCCCATGCACCCGAGTGGTGGATTGGAGCGCCCGGTCTGATACTCTTCGATCAGGCGATTCTGACTGTCATAGACGAAGCGTTCACTGACAGTGGGTCTGCCCTCGACGTCAGTCAGCTTGGTCTCGCAGCGGTCGGCGGCATCGTGCCCATACTCGATGTGCTGCACCTGTGGCGCTGAGCTCCCGGGGCCGTAAGGCGTAACGATGGACGCGCGCAGCTTGTCTTCCGCGTCGTACTCATGCTCGAAGCGTGAGCCCATCCAGATGTCTGCTCCGGAGGGCGCTTGCAGATCGGGCTCGTCTGGGTACGACAAGCGAGAATCGCTGAGGTTGGCGTGAACGTCGTATTCGTTGTCGCGTTGAAAGTCTCCGCCGGACCCATCGCGCTCGAAGCCAACGTACGCGATCTCTTTGCCTGCGCTGTCGTACCGCCACGCCAACGTGACGGTTCCATCGAAGTGCGAATCTCCGCGCGATTCCTGCGTGCGAACGCGCTGGTCGGGATCCCAGTGGTAGCGGTGGTACCTCACGGTGTCGGTTCCGTTTGTGATCGGCCAAGTCACAACCTCATCGCAGACGAAGGCTTCGCTGCTCGGCCCAGCGTCGAGGGACGGGCCTACGTCGGCTCCGGCGTTGGCAACACGGTCGGCGCGTCGGCACAGGCTGGCACAATCAAGGCGATGAACGCTGAGAGGTGGCGGCGCGTGAGCATGCGCTATGTGTAGTGCATAACCCGTGCCGCAGCTGTCGGCGGCAGGCAGCCCAGCCAGGTCACAACGCGGTGGCTGGGCGCCCGACCCAGATGATGATCGCAGCGCTGGCTGAGACGCCTGCGCTCACGTAAAGGGGCAGGGCGTAGCCACCACTGTGCTCACGCATGAAGCCGACCAACAACGGTCCGCACGCATAGCAGATCTGGCCGATCCCAACTGTCAGTCGGTTGACACGATTGAACTGCTCAGCCGGGAACTCGCGCTGGATCAGCAGGCCACTGAACGTGATCGAGTTGCCCACCGACAGACCGAAGATCGCGCACGCCGTGTAGAGGAGCCATGCGTAGCCATGTTGAAAAGCATGCGCGATCAGGAACAAGCCGACGACTTGCGCGGCGAAGTTCAGCGCAGCGAGCGCGCGTCGCGATGCCAAATCCATGGCAGCACCTGCGATCAAGCGCCCGACCACAGCGCAGATCGTTGTCAGGCCTACGGCCCAAGCTGCGTCTAGCGCGCCGAGCACCGGCTTCAGCATGGAGATCTGATGGGTGAGAAACCCCACCTGCACTGTGAGCGCGCTCGAGAACGCGACGCAAATGGACATAAACGCCGGCGCGCGGAGCAAACGACTCAGCGGCCACAGCGCTTCGCTGCCGAGGTCAGTCGCAGCTATCAGCGGCGCGGGATCGCCGTCTGGAAACTGGCCGAGCCGACTCGGCTCCGGAACGAAGCAGCGCCACGCCACGAGCAAGATCAGCGCGCCGAAGCCTGCCGCTGCGAGCGTCAGTCCGTCACGTTCTCCGTAGGCGTGTGTGGCAGCCGAGACCAGCGGCACGACGGCGATGCCGCCGAAGCTCGCCCCGGTCAACGCCAAGCTCAGCGCCATGCCGCGCTTGCGCACGAACCACGGCGCGAGAATCGCGTTGATCGCCGAGCTGGTCATGGTCGTCCAGCTGATCGCCAAGAGCCCGAGCGCGGCGTAAAACTGCCATACTGCTTGTACGCGCGCGATCGCGCTGAGCGCGAGCACCATCGCGATGGTGCCGAGCGATACGGACAGACGCGGGCCCGCGCGATCGATCAGCGGACCGCAGCTCATGATCATCAGCGCGCTCAACCAGAAGTACGCGGTGATGCCGCCGGACACCGCGCTGATCGGCATGCCGCGCTCGCCGATCAGGTAAGCGAGGTAGAGGCCCGTGCCGTAGAAGCCCAGGCCCCAGCTCACCATCGCCATCACGAAGCAGCCTGCGACCACTTCCCAGCCGCGGAAGTAGCGAGCTTTGCTGTTGTGAGGTCCGGCGTCGTACACGCCGGCATATTAGGGGCTGTTGCGAAAGATTGCGACGTTAGGGTTGTGCTGTGTTGCTCGCCCAGATCGCAGAGCCGTCCGCGGCGTAGACCACCAGGTTTCCGTCGTTCTGCACGACCAAGCGGCTGCCTGCGACCTGCGTTCCCGTGTTCCACACAAACTCTTGGTTGGGCCCGTAGATCGCGAGGTTTCCGTCGTCTTGCATGATCGTCTGCCCCACCGGCCGACCATTTGTGCCCGACGCCCAGAGCGGCGAGCCATCCGTGCGGTAGAGCACGAGGTTCCCGTCGGTCTGGTAGACCAAGCGGTAGCGCCCGTCGCTCGATTGGATGCTTTGATCCGGCTGCAGAGTGCCGCCCGCGTTCAGCGTGTCGCCTGCAGGCGTTTGCGGCGTCGTGGCGCTTTGGTTGAGCGTTGACTTCGTGAGCGCTTGGTTTGCATCCAGCACGTTCAGCGTGAGCTGACCATCACTCGCGCTCGTGATCCAAGCTGCCGCGGCGTTCAACACGAACGCGCGATCCGCGCCACTCGGGTTCAAGCGCGCATCGACCGGAGCGGCGGCACGCACGATCTGGCCCTGCTCGTCGACGACCAGGCTCTTCGTGCTTTGATAGCTCAGCGTCTTGCCGCTGTATGTCCACTCTTCCCAGAGCGCGATGTAGCGGTCGGCGGCGACGCGGATCAGCTTCGGGCGTTCGGCGCTCACGCCAGCGGCTAAGCTCGTCAGCCACACGATGCCTGTCTGCGTGAACGACAGCTCGGGCTTGTCAGCGCGAGTGAACGTGTTAGTCGGCCCAGCGCTGTCGACCACCTTGCTCGTTATGGTGATCGAGACCGGTCGATTGTCGCGAATGATCGTGTTGCCAGGGATCTTCTCCGGGCTATTCCACTCACCCTCTCGAACCTCGTCGAAGGCTTTGGTGACGTGTACGAAGCCCAGGTTGCGCGGCTCATTCACGGGCTGTTCCCTGCCGTCGCGTTGTACGCCGGGATTGCTGCTTTCGCTGGCAAACAGTGCGACGTACCCCCGATCACCAGCTTCGAGATCACCGAGTGAAGTGAACGAGAAGTTCTGCGAGCCAGTGGTGTCGCCCTGGCGCACATAGACGTAGACACCTTCCAAACCGCCGATGAAGTCCGCGCCGTTTTGCGTGGGCTTGATCTTCCGCAGCGAGATACCAGCGCCTGGCATGTACCAGCTCGCATCCGCGAGATCCATGTATACAAAGTCCTGCCCGTCGAACAGCAAACGCTGATCGAACGAGTGACGCCAGCTGGTCTCCGATGCGGCCTTGAAGCCTGCACCGTCCTCACCCACCACGAAGTACTGTGCGCGCTGGTGGCGCGTCATGATCGGCAGGTCCGGCAAGGTGTTGCTCGCGAGGGCGACGATCAGCTTGCCGCCGCCGAACGTCAGCGCACCTGTGCCAGCTGTCAGCGGCGAGAAGATCGCGCTCGCTGCCTCGCCGCCGTTGGCGTCACCGAGGTACGCGGCGCTGTTGAGATCTCGCTCCCAGACTACGTTGCCCGCGCTGTCGAGCTTGGTTAGGGCTAGAATGTTGGGTCGATACGACACGGTACTGAGATCGTTCCGGAGGTCCTCTGACGCGGCAGACAGTACGTAATAGTTTGTTCCGTCACTGGTCAGACCAGCGAGGCGCGGCAGCGGAAGCTGACGCTCCCACGTGCGCGTCAAGCTCTCGCCGTTGCGCTGAAAGCGCGCGATTTTTACGCTGAGCGGTCTGCCCGCTTCGAACACTTGCCACGCGCTCGCGAGCGTGTCGCCCGCTGAAACGCCGAGCACCTTGGGGCTTTCAGCGTTGTAACGTAGCTGCTCCGAAGCGGCGGATGCCGTATCGAAGCTAACCTGCTGAGCGAACAGCGCTGCCGCTGGCGTGAATGCCATGAGAGCAAGCGCCACAACGCTGCAACGAATGCCCCCGCGAATCGAACCAGACACTGGACGCGATTTGTGCATGCGTCCCAGTGCAGCCATTTCGCAGGCACCGTCAAGCACCAACCACACATCCAAGCAAACGGTGCGCAGGCGGGCGCGGAGCAGAACTGGCGTGGGATCGCGCGGCTGGGTATGCTGGTTGCGCTTGTGGCCGGCTCATCGCGACAACTGCTGAAACCTTGGCATTCCTGGCTGATCGCGCTGTCGCTCACGCTGTTTGCGAGCGCGAGCGCACGAGCTTCTGACACGCCGTATCGGCTGTACCCCGCGCTCGACGCGACGACGATGGGTGTGTCGGCGGCGGTGTGGTGGGTGCCGTCGCTTTTTCCAGGCAGCTTCGCCGCTGCTGATGGCTGCGTTTGCAAGGCGTCCAGCTTGAACCCTTTGGACCGGCCAGTGGCGGGCATCTGGGATGCGGGCTACTCGATCACAGGCGAGCTGCTGATCGCGTCGGTGTACACGCTGACTGTGCTGTTCGATCTGCTCGACGTGGTCAAGGCCGATGAGCCCTTCGCCAGCTTTCTTGTCGACATGGTTGTCATGGCTGAAGCGGTGCTCTTGAACGGCGCGCTGAACCAAATCGCAAAGCTCGCGATCGCACGCCCGCGCCCGTTGCTCTACGAGCGCGAGCTGGATCACCCGCGGCAGAGCGACCCTGACAGTTACCTGTCGTTCTACTCGGCGCACACGTCGTCGGCTTTTGCGCTCACGCTCGCGTATGCCCAAACGTTTGCGTACCGACATCCTGACAGCCCGTATCGCTTCCTGGTTTATGCGGGCGCGGTGCTCGTGAGTGGCGCGATCGGGGTGTCGCGGATCGCTGCCGGCAAGCACTTCCCGAGTGACGTGCTGGTGGGTGCTGCCGCAGGCGCAGCGGTTGGGCTCGCCATTCCCTGGCTGCACCGGAATGACCAGAGCGTGCAGCTCAGTGTTTCGGCGATGCCGGGCGGCGTCGGGGTCTCTCTGACGATCCAGCACCTTTGAGTCGTCGGCAGCGGACCGCGGTCAAAACGGTCATGCTCATACACGGGTGCCACAGCGCAGCGAAGGATTGGCGTGGAGCATAGCTGCACGCTAGCCTCGCTTGATGTCGTTGCTTGCTTGGCGCAGCTCAGCTGTCGCCTGGATCATGCTGGTGCTGCTCGCGCGCGCTGAGGTGCGAGCACAGTCGGGCTGGAGACCGAGTCCGACAGCATGTTGCTCATGCGCGTCGCAATCGGTTTCTTCATCGGTGATGGCGGCAGCTGGACGCTCTACTACGATCATCGACACGATGGTTACGCGGCTGGCTTGAAGATGTTCGGCCTAGGCAGCGGTGTGCTCGGCCACATCGGCACTGCCGTGCAATATTTCGTTTCGCCGGATTGGGGTGTGGCTGTGCGCGCCGAAACCGGCTCGGCGCACGTGCTCGGCGCATCCGTTCTGTTTCGGAGGAAGCGATGGTAAAGTGCTTTTGGCTCGGAGTGTTACTCGCTGCATGCGCGGGCGCTTGTCTCGATGTCGCCGAGGAGCGCGCGCGTGTCGATGCGCGCGTGGGCAACGCGCAGAGCGCAGGGCTCAGGGTGCGCGTCAGTCAAGGCGCCGCGGCCGTGCGAGAGCTCACTGCTACATCGCTGCAGCTGTGGGCGGCAGCGCCGAGTCTCGAGATCGAGCTGCGTGCCGACGCACCTACGGCGCTGAGCGTGCGCATCCAGAACGCGCTGCCGGACGGAGTGCTAAGGGCCAGTCAAAATGACGAGCCGGTCGCTGTGACCGAGGGCGAGCGCGAGCCAGCCACCGATGTTCGCTACAGCATCGACTTGCCGGCTGGCACAACCACGCTGCGCTTCGACGCTCCAGATGCCGCAGATGAAGAGCCGTTTCGTTTTGCAGTGTTCGCCGATGTGCAAGAGGCGATCGACACGGTGCAGGACTTGTTTAGCCGCATGAACGAGACGCCGATGCTGCGCTTCGTGCTCATGAGCGGAGACCTAACACAACAGGGTACGGCGCCGCAGCTGCAGCGCTTTCAGCAGGAGCTACGCAAGCTGCAAGTGCCATGTTTTTCGACGCTCGGTAACCACGAGCTCGGCGCATCCGAAGACAACTACCACCGCTTCTTCGGCCGCGGCAGCTATCACTTCGTGTTCAAGGGCGCACACTTCACGATGCTCGACGACGCGAGCGCGACCATCGCGCCGCAAGCGTACGAGTGGCTAGACGGCTGGCTGGGAGAAGGTCGCTCTGCTTTTCACTCGGTGTACATGCATCTGCCGCCGCTCGACGTCAGCGGCATTCGCAACGGTGCCATGGCGAGTCGCGCGGAGGCTGATCTGCTGCTGTCGAAGCTCGCGCGCGCCGAAGTGGACCTGACAGTCTATGGTCACGTTCACACGTACGATGCGTATACGAACGCTGGCATTCCCGCGTTCATCACGGGCGGCGGTGGCGCGATCCCAGAGCGCTTCGATCATGTGGGCCGACACTTTTTGGTGATGGAGGTCGACCCCGCCGAGCAGCAGCTGCAGACGGCGATCGTCCGTATCGATTGACGTTTGAGCATGAGGGTGCGCACTTGGCGGCCGGTGTGACGGATTGCCTGGCAGTCGGGCATTCCGCGGGGCAATGCCGATGGCCAGCGGCGATCAACAACCGACGATTGCAAGTTGGAGGACCGCACCTCATGTCGCGAGTGAAGCTGCGCTACCTCGGACAACGCATGAAGGCTGACGTGGTCGCAGCGGATGGCACGAGCACAACCTTGTTTGATTTCCCGGCCTGGTCGGTCGGCGCGCGCAAGGACTATCTGCTTTCGCCCGACAAGTACATTGCCGTCGAGAGCGGGGCATCGATCGAGCACAGCTGCGTGTACAGCAACCGGCTCGAAGATCAGATGCTCGATCCCAGCGGCAACCCGCTGGCGCCGCAGCTGACGACCTTCGGAGAAGACAATCGCCAGGAGATGTGCGCCGTAACCGTCTATCTCCGCTACCCACTCTGAGCTCCGTCACAAGTCACCACGGCGCGGGGCGAGCGCCGTGGTGACTCGTTTCTTGTGCTGACCTCGGCTATGGTGCCGGGCTTTCGTCATGCCCGAGCCGTCGACCACGAGCGCAACGCCGCGCACATGCGATCTCGCGTTGCTCGTCGCGCTCGCGCTGTTTGTATGGAGTGTTTGGCCGGCGCTTGGTCACGGCCCGATCGGGCTCGATGACAAAGGTTTGCTCGCGAGCTTTGCAGGTGCGCGGCTACGGCGCGTGTTTGAGTTCGATCACTTTGGGCACTTGCGACCGATCAAGAATCTGTACTTCTGGGTCCTGGCGAACGAGCCTGCGTTGCTTTTGTTCATGCGTTCGCTGAGTGTGTTCGCAGCGGTCGGGTGCGCGTGGCTTGTGCGTAGCATGGGCTTGGTGCTCGGGACTTCGCCGCTAATGGCGGCCGTGGCTGCGGTGCTGTGGTTGCTCAATCCGACTACGGCTGTTGCTGTGTCGTGGCTTTCGGCGAGTAACTACTTGTTTGCGCTGCTCGGTGTGTTGCTCTATCTGTTGCTGATCGGGCGTGACACACCCGCGCGACTAGTGCTCGCGCATGTTGCGTTGTTGTTTGCTGTGTGCAGCCATGAGCTTGCGTTGCTTACGCCGGTGTGCGCGCTCGTGCTGCGCTGGATGCGTCAGGGGCAGTCGGGCTCGGGCTCGAGTGCGAGACTGCTTGTTGGGGCTGTGGTCGTGCTTGCTGTTCCGTTGGCAATGCGCTTGAGCCACACGGCGCCGGCGCTCGCCTATCGCACCGAGCTTCCTGCCCTGCAGCTAGTAGCGTCAGCCGCCTACAACTTCGTGCAGAACCTTAGACTTTGGTTCTGGCTGTCTGGCCGCTTCGGAGTCTTGCTCAGCCAAACCGCAGAGCTTGATTTGTGGCTGTGCATCGGCGCTTGGCTCGGGACCGTCGCCGCAGTCGGGCTCGTTTGGCGCGTCAGCAACGACTGCCCGAGGGAACGCCTCGCGCTCGTCTGGGTGCTGCTCTTTCTGGTGCCCGTCATCAACCTCATCCCGTTAGGCGTCACGCCCGTTGCGACCCACTACCTGGTCCTGCCCGGCGTGGGCCTGGCATGGCTCACTGCAGCATCGCTCGAGCGCCTCGAACGCCGCTTTGGGCGGCACGGAGCAGCGCTCGCAGCAGCAGCGCTTGTCGTCAGCTGGCAACCGGCTTTCCGGCAGACTGTGCACGCCTACCAGAGCGACACAGCGCTCTACGAGACCAGCCTCGCGAGCTACCCCGACAACGCCGAGGTACGCGTCAACCTGATCGTCGCATACAGCGAAGCAGGCAAGAGAGCAGAAGCCCAGCGCCTGCTGCAAGAGTCACTGGAGCGAGCTCCCGATCACCCAGGCTTGCTCAAACACCAGCTGCTCGCGCTGCTCCAGAGCCACCGCACTGACGAAGCACAAGCTTGGTTCGAACGGCACCGAGCGCGGGTGCAACGCGATCCAGACCTGAGCCTCCGCCGCGCGCTGCTGCTTCGCCAGCTAGGTCGCAGCGCCGAAGCGGAACAAGGCTTGGAGCATGTCCTTAGCATCGCCACGGACCGCGACCTCCGCGCCGTCGCGGGCTACCAGCTCGCCAACCTGCAAGTGCAGGCCGGGCGCCTCTCGCAAGCGCAGGCACTGCTCAGCAAGCTCCAGCGCGAGTCGCCCGAAAACCCCGACATCAAGCTGGCCTTGCGCTTGATCGACGACGTATTGCGAGCACCTCAGCGCGCCTTGGACGCGCGCTGAAATAGCAGCGCTGCAACTACATACGCCGCCGCTCCGAGCAGCGCGGTGTTGCGCAGCCCAAGTGTCATCGCCAGCGCTACCGAGAGCGCGCTCGCGAGCACACCAAAGGCGCCATTCACAGCCCAAAACCAAGCGCGCTGCTCAGAGGGAAAACGCATCAAGCCGCTCGGCAGCGCCACACCGAGCACCACGCCAGCCAGCGCGAACAGCCCTCCAGCAACGATGCACCGCAGCGCGAGCGCCACACCGAGCAACGCGCGAAAGATCGGCCCCAAGCCAAGCGAGAACGCCACTGCCGCCGTGGGCAGCAACCAGAACCAGCGAGCCGGAACGCCCGCGCGCAGGCGTCCGGCGCAGAGCGCGCCGATCCCGGAGCCAGCGAGCAACGAGCCCAACACCACCACGCTCGCAGTGCTCGGATGCCCGAGAAACAACACACTCTGCTGCAGCCAAGGCAGCTCGAGCAACATGAAGCCCAGCCCGATCGCCGCGAAGTACCCGCTGCCGGTCCAGAATGCAGCTCCCCGCTGCGGCCGACCGAACCACAAAAACGGCATGAAAAACAGCACCACGGTCAGCCCGAGCAGCCACAACACCAAGCTGCGTAACAAGCTCACCGATTGCAGATTCACATCATGCGGCGCGGCCTGCGAGACCTGATCGCCCGTGTCGAACAAGCGCCGAGCCTGAAAGAAGAACGGCCGATCGTCCGTAGGCGGCGCCAAGTCCACCCCTGCAGCTGAAAGCAGCGCCCCCTGACCGGACAACGCTAAGCTGCCCAAGCTCGCGCCTGGTGCACCATTGCGAGCCGGCGGCCACGCCCGGAGAAACCCGCGCTGTTCTGCGACCTGATCAGCCCTCGCCAACACCGCGCTGTCGATCGGCTGCTTGCTCACGAGCAATGTCCCGATCGATGACGCCGTCAGCAGCAACATATGCGCTTTGGGATCTGCCACGCCCATGCCGCGCAGCGCGGCCTCTGCGAGCAGCGCGAGCCGCGCAGTCTCGAAAGGTTGCACGCGATCGGTCCAGCGACTGATCGAGAGGACACCCGTAGGCGCGAGTCGCGACAGATAGAGCTGCAGCGCCTCCAGCGTGTAGAGGTAGTTCTCCGAGAGCGCAAATGCGCCAGCTGCAGTCGCTGCCCAGCTGTCGACCAACGAAATCTGGATCAAGTCGTAGCGCGCATCCGTGTGCGACAGATAGCTGCGCCCTTCATCCAACACAGTGTGCACGCCCGGTCGTGTGTAGACATGCCCAGCGAAGTCCGCGAGCGGCCCAGTCATCAAGCCGTAGATCCCGCGATTCATCTCGACCGCATCGATCGAGCTCGCGCCAAATGCCAGCGCAGTCGCGATGTCGCGCCCGCCACCCGCACCGATCACACACACTGTCTTCGGCAGAAATACTTGGTGCCCGGCGCTTGTGACATCGAACTTCAAGTGCGTGAGCTCACTCGCCGCACCCGGCATGTGCTCGATCGGTGTGCCTGCTGATCCATCCTGATCGATCCAGCGCTCGCGCCAAGGCGCAGGCTCGAAGCGCGCACCGTAGCCCCAGCCCCACGGCACATTCGGGTCGGGTGAAAAGATCGGCCGCCCAAACACCGTGATGCGTGCGGTCGCCGTCCACACCTCGCGCAGCGGCGTCTTTTCGCCCTGCTCGGCGTACAGCTTGGAGTAGCGCACGGAGAAGGGCTTCCCCCACACCAGCAGCGCGACGACCAGCGCAGCGACGAAGATCGCTGCAGGCTGTCTCGGCCCAGCGACCAGCATAAGCGCACACAGAGGCAGGAAGCTGAGAGCGGCGCTGAGCAGCGGCGTCGGGACGAACGAAAGCAACGGAATTATCAGCGCCGCACCGCAGGTGGCACCGAGCAGATCGGCCGCGTACAAGCTAGCGACCGCGTTGCCGCGCGCCCGCACGAGCAGCAAACATACGACGCCCCCGAGGCTGTACATCGGGACGAGCATCGAGAGCGCCACGACGCCGAGCCACAGCGGCCCCGCAGCGCCGCTTTGCAGATGCGTCTGCAGGATGACCCAGACCGACAGCGGTAAGCTGATGGCGGCGCACAACAAGAGCCGTGGCAACGCGCTCGGTCTGACAGCGCGCAGCGAAAACCACACGCCCGACGCACCGAGCCCGAGCATCGCGACCGAGATCGACAGAAACGCGAAGTGGTACCAGAGCACCACGCTCAAGAGGCGCGTGGCTGCGATCTGGTAGAGCATGACCGTCGCGCTGACGAGCGCGATCGCTGCATGGGACCTGCGTTCCTGCACGTGTGCTTATTGCCCCGAAAAGTGTGGCTCGCGCTTTTCGAGGATGGCTGCGACGCCTTCTTCGTGATCTTTCGTGTGGTGCATGAGTGCTTGAGCGGCCGCAGACATCTCCATGACGCTTTGGTAGCTCGCAGACTGGCCTTGGCGCAGCAGCGACTTGGCCAAGCGCAGCGCGCTCGGTGGTTGCTTGGCGATGCGCGCGGCGAGCGCGTGTGCTTCGGGCAAGAGCTGGTCGGGTGCGACGACACGCGACACCAGGCCCCACTCGAGCGCTTGCTTGGCGTCGATCACGTCGCCGGTGAAGAGCAGCTCGCATGCGCGGCTGAAGCCTACGACGCGCGGCAAGAGCCATGCGCCACCATCGCCCGGGATCAAGCCGAGCTTGAGGAACGTGACACCAAAGCGCGCAATCTCGGACGAGATGCGTACGTCCGCCATACAGGCGACATCACAACCGAGCCCGATCGCCGCGCCGTTCACTGCCGCTATCAGCGGCACCTCCAAATTGAACAGCGCGTTCACGATGCGATGCACGTTGGTGCGATAGCCCTCGCGTACGTCCGCTGGCGCGCCACCGAATGCACCTGTGCGGTTCTGCATCGCTTTGACGTTGCCGCCCGCGGAGAATGCTTTGCCCGCGCCAGTCAGAATGGCGCAGCGGATCGCGCGATCCGCGTTGATCTCGTTGCAAGCCGCGGCGACCTTGTCGCCATCACCCGGCTCACCCAGCGCGTTCATCGCTTCGGGACGGTTCAGGGTCAACACGGCGATGTGACCGGTTTTTTCGAGCTGGATCATGCGCTGGTCTTTCTGGGCTGAAGTCTGGTGTAGCAAGCGGATACCTGAAGCTCGCGCGGCTGTCACTGGTGAACGCTCGACGCATGCGCGCAGCACGGGCATAGTGCTGCCGCACAGGAGGCAAACCATGGAATCACGCACCTATTCGGGCTCGTGTCACTGCGGCAAGGTCAAGTACGAAGTCACCACCGACCTGGCTTCGGTGATCGAATGCAACTGCTCGATCTGCTCGCGCGCGGGCTACCTGCTCACCTTTGTGCCTGCCGACAAGGTCAAGGTTCTGAGCGGTCTCGACTCACTGAAGAGCTACCACTTCAACAAGATGCACGTCGATCACCAGTTCTGTACGAACTGCGGCGTGCGACCGTTCGGGCAAGGCAAGGGGCCCGGCGGCGCGCCGATGTACGCGATCAACGTGCGCTGTCTCGCGGACGTTGACCCCAAGTCGCTGCAGATCCAGCAAGTCGACGGTCGCAGCGCTTAACAACAAAACGGCCGCGCGGAGAGTACCGCGCGGCCGCTGTTTCATGCGCCGCTCACAGCGGCAAGAGAGCTAGCGGCTCTCTTTGAGGTTCTTCAAGCCGCGCTTGGTCGCGTTGACCAAGATCGACATGTTGCCGTTCGGGTGCTTGTTCTCGCGCATGAGTTGGTGACAGTCGCCCGTCTCCTTGAACTCGAATGTGCGCGACAAACAGGGGTCGACCTTGCCCGCGATCACGAGATCATTGATGCCTTTGGCTTGCTCGTCGTTCGCGAAGTGCGAGCCCTGCAAGCGCTTCTGACGCATCCAGTGGTAACGCAGGTCGAGCGTCGCGTTGAAGCCGGTCGTACCGGCGCAGATCACGACCATGCCGCCCGTCTCGGTGAGGAAGATCGAGGTCGGCACGGTGTCTTCGCCCGGGTGCTCAAACACGATGGTCGGATTGCGCTTCTCGCCGAGCGCTTCCCAGAACGCCTTGCCGAATGCGCGTGCGCCTTGTGCCCACTTCGCGAACGCGATCTCGTCCTTCCAGTGCGGAAGCATGCCCCAGTGCGAGAAATCACGGCGATTCAGCGTGCCGACCGCGCCGAGCTTCTTGCAGTACTCGACCTTGTCTTGGCCGCTGACAACGGCGACGGGACGGCCGCCGGCTGCCTTCACGATCTGGATCGCCATGCAGCCGAGACCGCCTGCGCCACCCCAGATCAAGACTGGATCGCCTTCATTGACGACGTTCCCCGACCAGCCATGCAGCATGCGGTACGCGGTTGCGCCGACCAGCATGTACGCCGCGGCTTCTTCCCAGCTCAAGTGCTGCGGCTTCGGCAAGCACATGTGATCTTGGACCTTCGTGAACTGCGCGAAGCTGCCCCAGTTCGTCTCGTAGCCCCAGATCAACTGGGTCGGTGCGAACATCGGATCTTTGCCCGCGACCACGTGTGGATCGTCGTGGTTCCACTGGCCGCAATGCACGACCACTTCGTCGCCGACCTTCACGTTCGTGACGTCTTTGCCGGTCTTCCAAACGATGCCGCTCGCGTCGGAGCCACCGATGTGGAAAGGCTCTTTCTCGCCCTTCTTTTGCCGGGCTTTGATGACGTCGACGGGGATGCCCAAAGCAGCCCAGACGTTGTTGTAGTTGACGCCCGCGGCCATGACGTACACGAGCACGTCGCGCGGCCCGATCTCCGGAACCGGCACAGCCTCGACGCGGAAAGCGTCCTTCGGTTCGCCATAGCGCTCCGGCCGGATCAGCTGCGCGTGCATGCGCGCCGGCACCACGCCAAGCTCTGGAATCTCGCCCAAGTCGTATAGGTCTTTCGCCATCTTGGCGGCGCATACTAATTCAGCCGCCGGGAAAGTCGACCACCCATAACCCATATGTCGAAATGCCCTACGGCGCCGCTGGGTGTAGGTGACACAAATGCTTTCGGCGGCCGCTCGGCCAGTCGTTGGCCTCGTGAATGCGGCGCCGCCATCCGCGTCGAATTTGCCGAAGCCGGAGATGAAACGGGAAGTGCCGAGGGTATGTAACCAAGCCAGCCAGGCTCTTGGCTGCTACGGTAATAATGCGCGTAGAACAGCATCGCCGATGCGCATGACTACGCACAATAAGCCTAATGGTGCTACCTTGCGCGCGTTTGCCGGCCAAACTCCATGTGCGCAAGTCAGTAATGTGCGCACGCGTAACCGCTCGGTGCCGGGCAGAAGGATGACGATGAACCTGAAGACATTGGCGATCACTGCTCTGGGTGCCCTGGCGCTCGGGCTGTCTGCTGATTCACAACCTGCGGGAGCTGCGGAAACTCAGTTTCTGCGTATCGCGACGCTGGCGCCGCGTGACTCGGACATGGCGAAAGGCTTCATGAAGCTCGACAAGGGCATGAAGCAGGCGTCGGGCGGAGCGTGGGGTGTGCGCCTCTATCCGAGCGGCGTTGCTGGCGACGAGCCGGACGTCTTGCGCAAGATGAAGATCGGTCAGATGGACGCGTCGCTCATCACGAGCGTCGGTTTGAGCCAGATTCTCCGTGAGACCACGCTGCTCTCCACGCCAGGTGTGATCGACGATCCGAAGGGCTGGGAGCGGGTCCGCAAGGCGATGACGGCCGAGTGGGACAAGGGCTTCGAAAAGGCTGGCTACAAGCTGCTCGCCTGGGGCGAAACCGGCGGCATCCGCATGTTCTCGAAGGAACCGCTCGATAAGCCGAGCTCGATCAAGAAGATGCGTCCGTGGCTCTGGCCCGCGGCGCACGCCATGAAAGAGACCTGGCTCGCGCTCGGTGCGAACGGTGTTCCGCTGGGCGTTCCCGAGGTGTACGGCGCGCTGCAGACCGGCATGGTCGACGCTGTCATCAACACGGCGCTCACCTTGGTCGCGCTGCAGTGGCACACCAACCTCAAGCACATGACTGCCGAGACCAGCGGCGTGCTGATCGGCGGCATGCTGATGAGCGAAAAGAAGTGGGCGGAGCTGCCGGCTGACGTGCAGAAGATCGTGTTGAACGAGGTCCAATCGAACCAGGAGACGGACGCCGAGGATATGCGCAAGACGGATGAGCGCGCGTTCCAGAACTTGATCAAGCGCGGTTACACGGCGCACAAGTGGAAGGGCACCCCCGGCGAGGCCGAGTGGACTAAGGTCCAAGATACGGTGCAGAAGCGTCTCGTCGGCCGCATGTACACACAAGAGCAACTCGACAAGGTTAAGCAGATCGCCGCCGGCAAGTGAGCTGCTAACACTGACTGAAAGCAAACGGCTGCAACCTTCGGGTTGCGGCCGTTTTGCTATTTGCGTGCGCGTAAACCCGAGCCTCTGCATTGTCAGGCCAAGCGTGAGCGCGGTGGTGAGCGCGCAAACGTGGCAACGAAAACCCGAGTAGCCGTCGTTGCGCGGCGCGCGCAGGCTGAGCTGCATGACGCATGCAAGCTTGTTGCGATTCGATGTCGATGATCCTGTGCACGGGCAAGTGCCTTGTGCTGCGCTCTTGCACGATGAGTACAGGAAGCGCGAGCTTCCGTGCTGCTTGGTGTTGTATGGCGGTGGGGGCAGTCACGAGAGCTTGGCGGCGCTGCAG